>OJMG01000523.1_pt1 | contig 38027 bp, 47 predicted proteins | sample 1597141 | NCBI WGS metagenome assembly OJMG01 (sample SAMEA2452119, study PRJEB22498) | human gut metagenome | biome: human feces; feature: human gut; material: feces | place: Australia | collected 2012 | reverse complement strand
CGGCATGTTCAAGAAAGCAGGCGTAACACCCAAGAGACACTTGGCCGAGTTCAAATTCGACACCGAATACAAATTGGGCGATACGATTGCTGTCGATTTGTTTGAAGGTGTGGAGTACGTAGATGTAATCGGCGTATCAAAAGGAAAAGGTTTCCAAGGTGTAGTTAAGCGTCATGGCTTCGGTGGTGTGGGACAAACCACTCACGGTCAGCATAACCGCTTACGTGCCCCCGGTTCTATCGGTGCATGTTCATATCCAGCCCGTGTATTCAAGGGTACACGTATGGCCGGCCAGATGGGTAATCACCGCGTAACCGTGCAAAACCTCCAAGTGTTAAAAGTAATACCCGAACACAATCTTTTGCTTATTAAAGGATCTGTGCCCGGAAGTAAAGGTTCAATCGTAATAATAGAAAAGTAATGGAACTGAGCGTATATAACATAAAAGGTGAAGATACAGGAAAAAAGGTTACGTTGAACGATGCTGTCTTCGGCATTGACGTTAACGAACATGCCATATACCTGGATGTGAAGCAGTTCATGGCTAATAAACGTCAGGGAACTCACAAATCTAAAGAGAGAAGCGAAATTTCGGGAAGTACTCGTAAATTGAAAAAACAAAAAGGTACTGGTGGTGCTCGTTCTGGAGATATCAATTCTCCGGTAATGGTAGGTGGTGCCCGTGTTTTTGGTCCGAAACCGAGAGATTATAGCTTCAAATTGAATAAAAAAGTGAAGGCTTTAGCTCGTAAATCGGCTTTGTCATTAAAAGCTCAAGATAATGCTATTGTCGTAGTAGAAGACTTCTCTTTCGAAGCTCCTAAAACAAAAGAATTTGTTAGCGTTGCTAAAAACTTGCAACTTGCTGATAAAAAGTTGCTTTTAGTTTTAGCAGACCAAAATAAAAACGTATATTTGTCAGCTCGTAATGTCGTGAAGGCAAAAGTTGTAACAGTTTCTGAGCTAAATACTTACAAAGTACTTGATTGTGCAAGTCTTGTTTTGACCGAAAGTTCAGTTGCTGCTATTAATAATTTTTAATGTAAAGGAGGCGAAATAATGGCAATTATTATTAAACCGATTGTTACAGAAAAGATGACTGCTATGGCTGATAAGTTGAATCGCTATGGCTTTGCAGTTTGTCCGGATGCCAATAAACAGCAAATTAAAAAAGCTGTTGAGGAAATGTATAATGTAACAGTTGTGGATGTAAATACAATGAACCACAAAGGCAAGAAAAAAAGCCGTTACACAAAAGCTGGTTTGATCGTAGGTAGAACTGCGTCATACAAAAAGGCCTTGGTTACATTGAAAGAAGGTGAATCGATTGATTTTTATAGCAATATTTAATTAAAAAATGGCAGTACGTAAATTAAAGCCCACAACACCGGGGCAAAGACATAAAATTATTGGTACTTTCGAAGAAATTACTGCATCAGTACCAGAAAAGTCTCTTGTATATGGTAAGAAATCATCTGGTGGTCGTAACAGCGAAGGTAAGATGACTATGCGCTACATTGGTGGCGGTCATAGAAAGGTGATTAGAATTGTTGATTTCAAGAGAAATAAGGACGGTGTTCCAGCAGTAGTTAAAACAATTGAATACGATCCGAATCGTTCGGCTCGTATCGCTCTGTTATTTTACGCTGATGGAGAAAAAAGATATATTATTGCTCCCAATGGATTGCAAGTTGGTGCGACTCTGATGTCAGGTGAAACAGCAGCGCCAGAGATTGGTAATGCTCTTCCTCTTCAAAACATTCCGGTGGGTACTGTGATTCACAATATCGAATTACGTCCGGGACAGGGTGCTGCTCTGGTTCGTTCAGCTGGTAACTTTGCTCAGTTGACTTCTCGTGAGGGTAAGTATTGTGTAATTAAGTTGCCTTCAGGTGAAGTTAGACAGATTCTTAGCACTTGTAAAGCTACTATCGGTAGTGTAGGTAACTCTGATCATGGATTGGAAAGTTCAGGTAAAGCTGGACGTTCTCGTTGGCAAGGACGTCGTCCTCGTAACCGTGGTGTTGTAATGAACCCGGTTGATCACCCGATGGGTGGTGGTGAAGGACGTGCTTCCGGAGGTCACCCACGTTCACGTAAAGGCTTGTACTCTAAGGGTCTTAAGACACGTGCACCTAAGAAGCATTCTTCAAAGTATATTATTGAAAGAAGAAAAAAGTAAACTAACTAATTAGTAGATTTATGAGTCGATCATTAAAAAAGGGCCCATACATTAGCGTAAAGCTTGACAAGAAGGTGGCAGCAATGGAAGCAACAGGCAAGAAGTCTGTAATCAAGACTTGGTCACGCGCTTCAATGATTGCTCCGGAATTTGTAGGTCACACTTTCGCTGTGCACAATGGAAATAAATTTATCCCGGTATATGTTACTGAAAACATGGTAGGTCACAAATTGGGCGAATTCGCTCCGACACGCATCTTCCGTGGCCATGCAGGTAACAAGAAAAAATAATGGGCAGGGATAACAGTTTTTTAGAAATAAAAAAGAATTAAATACAATGGGTGTAAGAAAAAGAAACTCAGCCGAAAAAATAAAAGAAGCTCAAAAGGCTTTGTATGGCGCAAAATTGCGCAACGTGCCTTCTTCTCCCCGTAAGATGCGCTTGGTAGCTGACATGGTACGCGGTATGGAGGTTTTCAAAGCATTGGGCGTTCTCAAGTTCTCAAATAAGGAAGCTGCTGCTAAAGTTGAAAAGTTGCTTCGCTCGGCTATCGCCAACTGGGAACAAAAAAACGAGCGTAAAGCTGAAAACGGAGAGTTGTATATTACCACAATCTTTGTAGATTGCGCTCCGATGTTGAAGCGTTTACGCACAGCTCCTCAGGGTAGAGGATACAGAATCCGTAAACGTTCAAACCACGTTACATTGTTCATCGGTACAAAAGATAATAACGCTAAAAAGGAAGCATAAGAAATGGGACAGAAAGTAAATCCAATAAGCAATCGCTTAGGCATCATCAGAGGTTGGGATTCTAACTGGATCGGAAAAGATGGTGGTAGAAATTACGGTGATTATTTGCTTGAGGACTCAAAGATCCGTAAGTATCTTAATGCTCGCCTGGCAAAAGCAAGTGTATCTCGTATCGTCATTGAAAGAACTCTCAAACTTATCACAATCACTGTCTGCACATCTCGTCCGGGCTTGATCATCGGTAAAGGCGGTCAGGAAGTTGACAAGTTGAAAGAAGAGTTGAAGAAGATCACTGACAAGGATGTTCAGATTAATATCTTCGAAGTTAAGCGTCCGGAATTGGATGCACAGATTGTAGCAAGCAATATCGCCCGTCAGATTGAAGGCAAAATCGCTTACCGTCGTGCCGTTAAGATGGCTATCGCATCAACAATGCGTGCCAACGCTGAAGGTATCAAGGTTCAAGTGAGCGGCCGTTTGAACGGTGCTGAAATGGCGCGTTCTGAAATGTTCAAAGAAGGACGTACTCCGCTACACACACTCCGCGCAGATATCGACTATGCTTTGGTTGAAGCTTTGACAAAGGTTGGTATCGTAGGTGTTAAAGTTTGGATTTGCCGCGGTGAAGTTTACGGCAAGCGCGACTTGGCTCCTTCGTTTGTCAACAATGCAAAGGAAAACCGTGGAGGCAATAACGGTGGTGGCCGTGGCAAAAAAGGCGGCTTCCGTGAGAAGAACAAAAAATAATCTAACCGACTTGAAATTACAGAACAATGTTACAACCAAAGAAAACTAAATTCAGAAGACAACAAAAGGGCCGTATGAAGGGCTTGGCTCATCGCGGCAATCAGTTGGCTTTTGGTTCGTTCGGTATAAAGTCACTGGAATCTAAATGGATTACAGGCCGTCAGATTGAAGCGGCTCGTGTGGCAGTGACACGTTATATGCAACGTCAGGGTCAAATCTGGATTCGCATCTTCCCTGACAAACCAATTACTAAGAAGCCTGCTGAAGTGCGTATGGGTAAAGGTAAAGGTAACCCTGAAGGTTTCGTTTGTCCAATTACTCCGGGACGTATCTTGATCGAAGTCGAAGGCGTAAGCTATGACATTGCAAAAGAAGCATTGCGCTTGGCTGCACAAAAGCTGCCTGTGACTACTAAGTTTATCGTAAGACGTGATTATGATCCAACTCAAAATGTGTAATTAGGTTATGAAGAAGGTAGAAATCAAAGAACTTGGCACAAAAGAATTGCTTGAGCGCCTTGCAGTAGCAGAAAAGGAATATCTGCAGACAAAGATCAATCACTCTATCTCTCCGCTTGATAATCCTGCAAAGATTACACAGGACAGAAGAATGATTGCACGTATGAAGACAGAATTGCGTAAACGTGAACTTAACGAAAAATAATCCCAAGTAACATGGAAAAAAGAAATTTGAGAAAAGAAAGAGTTGGGGTTGTTTCCAGTAACAAGGGTGATAAGACTATCACTGTAGCTGTTAAGTGGAAGGAAAAACACCCGATTTACGGTAAGTTCGTCAACAAGACGAAGAAATACCACGCTCACGACGAAAAGAACGAGTGCAACGTTGGCGATACTGTTCGCTTGATGGAAACTCGCCCTTTGAGCAAAACTAAGAGATGGAGACTAGTAGAAATCATCGAAAAAGCTAAATAATAATGATACAGACTGAATCACGATTGACTGTTGCGGATAACAGCGGTGCTAAAGAAGCATTGTGTATCCACGTATTAGGAGGCACAGGTCGCAGATATGCTACGGTAGGTGACATCATTGTAGTAACAGTGAAGAGCGTCATCCCGTCATCTGATGTGAAGAAAGGAACTGTGTCTAAGGCAGTTGTTGTTAGAACAAAGAAGGAAATCCGTCGTCCGGACGGCAGCTACATTCGCTTCGACGACAACGCTTGTGTGTTATTGAATAATGCCGGTGAAATCCGCGGTAGCCGTATCTTCGGCCCTGTTGCCAGAGAGTTGCGTGCAACTAACATGAAGATTGTCTCATTGGCACCGGAAGTTCTTTAATCTCGAAAATTAAAAGAAATGAGCAAATTACATATCAAGAAAGGTGATACCGTTTACGTAAACGCCGGTAACGACAAGGGCAAGACAGGCCGCGTGCTTTCTGTTCTTGTTTCAAAGAACAAGGCTATTGTTGAAGGTATCAACGTGGTGTCAAAGAGCGCCAAACCAAGTGCAAAGCACCCGCAAGGTGGTATTATCAAAATGGAAGCGCCTGTTCATGTTTCTAACTTGAACCTTCTTGACCCGAAGAGCGGCAAGCCGACTCGCATCGGACGCAAGAAAGACGAAGCAGGCAAAACAGTACGTTATTCAAAAAAATCAGGAGAGGAGATTAAGTAATGAGCAGCGCAACTCTTAAAAAAGACTATACTGAAAGAATCGTACCGGCTCTTGAGAAAGAGTTCAACTATACTTCGGTGATGCAGGTTCCTCGCCTTACTAAGATTGTCATCAATCAAGGTTTGGGTATGGCAACTGCCGACAAGAAAGTTATCGAGACAGCCATCAACGAGCTTACAGCCATTACAGGTCAGAAAGCCGTTCCGACATTGTCGAAGAAGGATATCTCTAACTTCAAGGTACGTAAAAAAATGCCGATTGGTGTTCGTGTGACTTTGCGTCGCGACCGCATGTATGAATTCTTGGAACGCCTTATCCGTATCGCGTTGCCTCGTATCCGCGACTTCAAGGGTATCGAAGGTAAGTTGGACGGCCGTGGTAACTACACTTTGGGTATCACTGAGCAAATCATCTTCCCGGAAATCAACATCGATACTATTTCTAAGTTGATGGGTATGAACATCACATTCGTGACTACAGCTCAGACTGACGAAGAAGGTTACGCTTTGTTGAAACAATTCGGTTTACCATTTAAGAACGCTAAATAATCGAGAGATATGGCAAAAGAATCAATGAAAGCCCGCGAGGTGAAGAGAGCTAAACTCGTAGCCAAGTACGCAGAGAAACGTGCAGCGTTGAAGAAGATTGTAAACACAGGTGATCCTGCAGAAGCATTCGAAGCAGCTCAGAAGTTGCAGTCAATTCCTAAGAATGCCAATCCTATCCGCATGCACAACCGTTGCAAACTGACTGGCCGTCCTAAAGGATATATCCGTCAGTTCGGTATCTCCAGAATTCAATTCCGCGAAATGGCTTCAGCAGGTCTGATTCCTGGAGTAAAGAAAGCTAGCTGGTAATACGCGACACGAGAGAAAAAAATTAGTATTAAATATTGTCCGGAACTATCCGGATCAATTTAAACAAAAATAATATGACTGATCCAATAGCAGATTATTTGACAAGATTGAGGAATGCCATTAAGGCACAGCACCGTGTGGTAGAAGTGCCTGCCTCAAACTTGAAGAAAGAGATTACAAAGATTCTCTTCGAAAAAGGCTATATTCTTAACTACAAGTTTATAGAAGGTGAAACGCCTGGAGGCACAATCAAGATTGCCTTGAAGTATGACCCGATTGACAAAGTGAACGCTATCAAATGCCTGAAGCGTGTTTCTCGTCCGGGTTTGCGTCAATATACCGGCTACAAAGATATGCCGCGAGTTTTGAATGGTTTGGGTATCGCAATCCTTTCTACTTCGAAAGGTATCATGACCAATAAGGAAGCAGCAGCTCAAAAGATTGGTGGCGAAGTTCTATGTTATATCTATTAATGAAAAGGAGGTATTGTTATGTCAAGAATTGGTAAAGCTCCGATCGTAATACCTGCCGGTGTTACTGTAAAGGTAGACAATAATGTAGTAACTGTTAAAGGTCCTAAGGGTGAACTTACTCAGGACTTCCATTCAGATCTCACAGTAGCTCTCGAAGACAACCACGTAGTGGTAACTCGTCCGTCTGACTCTATCGAACACCGTTCACAACACGGTTTGGTTCGTGCGTTGATCCACAACATGGTCGTAGGCGTGTCTGAAGGCTACAAAAAGGAAATGGAATTGGTTGGTGTGGGTTACCGCGCAACTTCCAACGGTCAAGTTCTCGAGTTGTCACTCGGCTACTCACATGCTATATATTTCAAGCTCCCGCCGGAAGTGAAGGTAGAAGCTAAGACTGAGAGAAATAAAAACCCGTTGATCATACTTGAATCTTGCGACAAGCAATTGCTTGGCCAGGTTTGTGCTAAGATCCGTTCGTTCCGCAAACCGGAACCGTATAAGGGTAAAGGTATCAAGTTTGTTGGCGAAATTATTCGTCGCAAGTCAGGTAAATCGGCAAGTGCTAAATAAAATTTGAGACGATCATGATAACGAAGCAAGAAAGAAGAAATAAAATCAAAACACGTATTCGTGGTAAAGTGTCAGGTACTGCCGAACGTCCTCGTATGACCGTGTTTAGAAGCAACAAGCAAATCTATGTTCAACTCGTAGACGACAGCGAAGGCAAGACTTTGGTTTCAGCATCGTCAAAGGGTATTGAAGAAGGAACAAAATCAGAAGTGGCAGCTAAGGTTGGCCAGGCTATCGCTGAAAAGGCTTTGGCAGCAGGCATCACTGAAGTTGTTTTCGACCGTAACGGTTACTTGTTCCACGGTAGAGTTAAATCATTGGCAGACGCAGCTCGCAACGGCGGACTTAAATTTTAACGATTATGAAGAGAAATAACAGAGTAAAATCGACAAACGATATCGAATTGAAGGACCGCCTTGTTGCCATCAACCGCGTTACTAAAGTAACAAAGGGTGGTCGTGCCTTCAGCTTCTCTGCAATTGTTGTTGTAGGTAACGAAAACGGCATTGTAGGCTGGGGTCTTGGCAAAGCGAACGAAGTAACAGCAGCCATCGCTAAGGGTGTTGAAGCAGCTAAGAAAAACTTGATTCGCGTACCGGTTCACAAAGGAACTATTCCTCACGAACAGGCTGCAAAATTCGGCGGATCACAAGTTATCTTGAAACCGGCTTCTCACGGTACCGGTGTTAAGGCTGGTGGTGCTATGCGTGCAGTATTGGAGAGTGTCGGCATTACAGACGTTCTTGCAAAGTCAAAGGGTAGCTCTAACCCTCACAACTTGGTGAAGGCTACTTTCAATGCGCTCGACGAAATGCGCAGCCCGATGACAGTGGCTCAGAACCGCGGTGTGTCGTTAGATGTAGTGTTTAATGGTTAATAATGAAAATTATGGCGACTATTAAGATTAAGCAAACAAAGAGCAGAATCAACTGCCCGGCTGTGCAAAAGAGAACTCTCGACGCACTTGGATTGAGAAAAATGAATCAAGTAGTGGAGAAAGAAGCTACTCCGCAAATCTTGGGTATGGTAAAACGAGTTCGTCACCTTGTAGAAGTAACGAACGCATAATAGAATTAAGAATATGGAATTAAGCAATTTAAAACCAGCTGTTGGTTCTACTGCAACTCGTAAGAGAATCGGTCGCGGACCGGGTTCAGGAATGGGTGGTACTTCTACTCGTGGTCACAAGGGTGCTAAGCAACGTTCAGGCTACTCTCGCAAGATTGGTTTCGAAGGTGGTCAGATGCCGTTGCAACGCCGTGTGCCGAAATTCGGTTTCAAGAACATCAACCGCGTAGAGTATAAAGCAATTAACCTTGTTACTATTGAAGAACTCGCTAAGGCTAAGAATTTGACTAAAGTTACTTTGGCAGATCTTGTTGAAGCAGGATTCATCTCAGGCAAACAAAAAGTAAAAATCTTGGCCAACGGTGCATTGACTGTTAAAGTTGATGTTGAAGCTAACGCTTTCTCTAAAAAAGCTGAGGAAGCTATCGTAGCTGCCGGCGGTTCTATTCAAAAACTCTAAGCAATGAGATTCATTGAGACAATAAAGAACATTAGTAAGATAGAAGATTTACGCAAGCGTATTGTCGTAACTTTTCTATTGGTACTAGTATATCGCGTGGGTTGTTATGTGGTTCTGCCAGGTATCAACCCGAGCGAGCTTGATGCCCTCCGTAATTTTACGGACAGCGGCTTGATGCAGTTGCTCGACATGTTCTCGGGCGGTGCATTCTCGCAGGCGTCAATCTTCGCGCTCGGTATCATGCCTTACATCACGGCTTCTATCGTGATCCAATTGTTGGGCATGGTGCTTCCTTCTTTCCAGAAGTTGCAGCGTGAAGGTGAAAGCGGACACATGAAGATTAACCAGTATACTCGTTATCTGACTGTGCTTATCCTGCTTCTGCAAGCTCCTGCCTACTTGGTTAACCTCCAGGTTCAGGTGAACAGCGCCGGCGGTAATGCTCATTTCGGTTTCTGGACAATGGCCTATATGATTATCATTCTTGCCGCAGGCAGTATGTTCATCATGTGGCTTGGCGAACGTATCACTGACAAAGGTATCGGTAACGGTATTTCGTTCATCATCCTTGTCGGTATCATCGCACGCCTTCCGCAGGCATTCGTTCAGGAATTCAGCAACCGTCTGACTACTGCACAGGGTGGACTTGTAATGTTTGTTGTAGAAATCGTCGTTCTGTTTGCTGTTATCCTCGGCGCAGTTCTGTTGGTACAGGGAACACGCAAGGTGCCTGTACAATATGCTAAGCGTATCGTAGGCAACAAGCAATATGGCGGTGCCCGTCAGTACATCCCATTGAAGGTGAATGCTGCCGGTGTAATGCCTATCATCTTTGCACAGGCTATCATGTTCATTCCTTTGACACTTGCCGGTTTCGGTGCTAAGGGCGAAGGTTCGGCTGTAGTTCGTGCATTGACAGACATGACAGGTTTCTGGTATAATTTCATCTATTTCTTGATGATTGTAGCGTTCACATACTTCTACACTGCCATCACTGTCCGTCCGACACAGATGGCTGAAGACATGAAGCGCAACAACGGATTTATTCCGGGTGTTAAACCTGGCAAGAAGACTTCTGACTATCTTGACTCAATCATGTCAAGAATCACTCTTCCGGGTTCAATCTTCTTGGGAATAGTTGCCATTATGCCTGCATTCGCAAACATTTGTGGCGTTAATCATAATTTTGCACAGTTCTTCGGAGGAACATCTTTGTTGATTATGGTAGGTGTTGTGCTTGATACTCTTCAACAGGTAGAAAGCCACTTGATGATGCACCACTATGACGGCTTGATGAAATCCGGTAAGATAAAAGGTCGTACAACTGGTAGCGGCTATTAATCGAAAGGACTAAGGAATGATTTATCTTAAAACAGATGAAGAAATAGAGTTGATGCGTGAAAGTAATCTCCTGGTAGGGAAGACGCTTGGCGAACTCGCCAAGTGGATAGCTCCGGGGATTACAACGCTGAAGCTTGACAAGATAGCTGAAGAGTTCATTCGCGACAACGGAGCCATTCCGGGTTTCTTGGGTTACGGCGGATTTCCAAACACTCTTTGCGTTTCCGTAAATGAAGTGATTGTTCACGGAATTCCTTCCAACTACACGCTGCGCGACGGCGACATCGTTTCGGTCGACTGCGGTGTTGAGAAAAACGGATTCAACGGTGACTCGGCCTACACATTCTGCGTAGGAGAGGTTGACGAAAAGGTGAAAGCCTTGCTCCGGACTACCAAAGAGTCGCTTTATGTCGGAATTGAACAGGCGATAGAAGACAACCGCATCGGACACATCAGCCAGGCCATTCAGGAATACTGCGAACGCCGCGGCTACAGCGTTGTCCGGGAAATGACAGGCCACGGTATCGGCAAGAAACTCCACGAGGAGCCCGCCGTTCCGAATTACGGTCGCCGCGGAGTCGGTCCGTTGCTGAAAAACGGAATGTGTATCGCCATCGAGCCGATGATAAATCTCGGCAGCCGCAATATAGTGATTGAGCGCGACGGCTGGACATGCCGTACCAAGGACAGACAACCTTCCGCCCATTTTGAGCACACGGTTGCTATCCGCAACGGAAAGGCTGACATCCTTTCTTCATTCGAGTTTGTAGAAAACGTATTAAAAGATAAATCAATTTAAACGAATTATATGGCAAAACAAGCTGCAATAGAGCAAGACGGAGTGATTGTGGAAGCGTTGTCGAATGCAATGTTCCGTGTAGAACTTGAAAACGGACACGAAATCACCGCCCACATTTCCGGTAAAATGCGAATGCATTATATTAAAATCCTTCCGGGCGATAAAGTAAGAGTGGAAATGTCACCTTACGATTTGACGAAAGGACGAATTGCTTTTAGATATAAATAAAACAAAACAGATATGAAAGTAAGAGCATCAGTTAAGAAACGCACTCCTGACAGCAAGATCGTTAGACGTAAAGGACGTGTATATGTAATTAACAAGAAAAACCCTAAGTATAAACAACGTCAAGGATAATTTATTATTTTTGCGAAAAAATTCATTATAGTTTATGGCAGTAAGAATTGTTGGTGTAGACTTGCCCCAAAATAAGAGAGGAGAAATTGCCCTGACTTATATCTTTGGCATCGGCCGCAGTGCAGCCAATACAATTTTGGCAAAAGCAGGCGTTGACAAAAATATCAAAGTTCAGGACTGGACAGACGCTCAAGCAGTGAAAGTTCGTGAAGTGATCAGCGCAAACTACAAAGTAGAAGGTGACTTGCGCAGCGAAATCCAATTGAATATCAAGCGTCTGATGGACATCGGTTGCTACCGTGGTATCCGTCACCGTATCGGTTTGCCAGTTCGTGGTCAAAGCACTAAGAACAACGCACGTACTCGCAAAGGACGTAAGAAAACAGTTGCTAACAAGAAAAAAGCTACTAAATAAGATTAAAGTATGGCAAAAAAGACAGTCGCAGCAAAGAAGAGAAATGTCAAGGTTGACGCTATGGGTCAACTCCACGTACACTCATCTTTCAACAACATTATCGTGTGCCTAGCTAACAGCGAAGGTCAAGTTATTTCTTGGTCAAGCGCTGGTAAGATGGGCTTCAGAGGTTCAAAGAAGAACACTCCGTACGCAGCACAGATGGCTGCTCAGGATTGTGCAAAGGTTGCTTATGACCTTGGCTTGCGTAAAGTGAAGGCTTACGTTAAGGGACCAGGCAACGGACGTGAATCTGCAATCCGTACCGTACACGGTGCAGGTATCGAAGTTACTGAAATCATCGACGTAACTCCGCTTCCACACAATGGATGTCGTCCTCCTAAGAGAAGAAGAGTATAATCTCAGAAATTAGTATTTACCAGAATCTTTTGATGTGATTGATTGCATTATACCACCTCTCTGCAATCGCGGCTGCACTAGAAAGATTCGTATTCAACTTTAATTATTATTAAAAGTATTAGAAATGGCAAGATATACCGGACCTAAAACAAGAATTGCAAGAAAATTCGGTGAGGCAATCTTCGGAGAAGACAAAGTCCTCGCAAAGAAAAATTATGCCCCGGGTCAACATGGTGCCAACAAGAGAAGAAAAACATCTGAATACGGCAATCAGTTGCGTGAAAAACAAAAGGCTAAATACACTTACGGTGTTTTGGAAAAACAATTCCGCAACTTGTTCGACAAGGCAGACCGCTCTAAGGGTATCACAGGTGTTATCCTTCTTCAATTGCTCGAAGCACGCCTTGACAACGTGGTTTATCGCTTAGGAATCGCTCGCACTCGTGCTGCTGCACGTCAGTTGGTTTCACACCGTCACATCACAGTGAACGGCCGTGTGCTCAACATCCCTTCATATTCTGTTAAACCTGGCGATGTAGTTGCAGTGCGCGAAAAATCAAAGTCTCTCGAAGTCATTGCTGATGCATTGGCTGGATTCAATCACAGCAAATATCCTTGGCTTGAATGGGATGAAAATGTAAAGGGTGGCAAATTGCTTCACCTTCCGCAAAGAGAAGATATTCCGGAAAATATCAAGGAACAGTCAATCGTCGAGTTGTATTCTAAATAATAAATTGTAAATATCCATGGCTATTTTAGCATTTCAGAAACCCGATAAAGTATTAATGCTCGAGGCAGACAGCCGCTTCGGTAAGTTCGAGTTCCGTCCTTTGGAACCGGGCTACGGTGTGACTGTAGGTAATGCACTGCGTCGAATCCTGCTTTCTTCGCTTGAGGGTTATGCAATTTCGTCTATCCGTATCGACGGTGTTCAGCACGAATTTGCTACAATCCCGGGTGTAAAGGAAGATGTGACAAACATCATTCTCAACCTGAAGAAAGTGCGTTTTAAACATATCGTTGAAACAGACGAGCCTGCTACGGGAAAAATCAACGTATCGGGTAAAGATGTCTTGACAGCCGGCGATTTAGGCAATGAACTATCAGGTTTTGAAGTACTAAATCCGGATTTGGTTATTTGCCATTTAGATCCAACTGTTGCTTCTTTCACAATGGATTTCACCATCAATAAAGGTCGTGGCTACGTTCCTGCTGACGAAAACGCCAAGGAAAACGATGCTATCGACGTCATTGCAATCGACTCTATCTATACGCCGATTGTCAATGTAAAATATTCGGTGGAAAACTATCGTGTAGAGCAAAAGACTGACTACGAAAAACTGGTTCTGGAAATTTCTACTGACGGATCAATCCACCCGAAGGATGCTTTGAAAGAAGCTGCAAAAATCTTGATCTACCACTTCATGCTCTTCTCAGACGAGAAAATCACTCTCGAAACAACTGAGACTGACGGCAACGAAGAATTCGATGAAGAAATTTTGCACATGCGCCAGCTTCTCAAATCAAAACTTGTCGATATGGACCTTTCAGTTCGTGCGCTCAACTGCTTGAAGAGTGCAGAAGTGGAAACACTTGGCGAACTCGTTCAGTTCAACAAGACAGATTTGTTGAAGTTCCGCAATTTCGGAAAGAAGTCTTTGACAGAGCTTGATGAGCTTCTCGCAAGCCTCAATCTGTCATTCGGAATGGATATTTCAAAGTATAAATTAGATAAAGATTAATAACGATGAGACATAATAAAAAAGTAAACCATTTAGGCCGTAAGAAAGCTCATCTTGATGCACTGTTGTCGAACATGACAATTTCGCTCATCATGCACAAGAGAATTTTCACTACTTTGGCTAAGGCAAAAGCGCTGCGCAAATACGCTGAGCCGATTATCAACCGCGCTAAAGACGACACTACTAACTCTCGCCGTGTTGTGTTCAGCTACTTGCAAAACAAACATGCAGTTTCTGAACTCTTCGGTGAAATCGCTAATAAGATTGCAGACCGTAACGGTGGTTACACTCGTATCATCAAGACTGGTAACCGTCTTGGTGACAACGCTAAGACTTGCTTCATTGAGCTCGTTGACTTCAACGAAAACATGCTCAAGACTGAAAAGAAGAAAGCAACTCGTACTCGCCGTTCTCGCAAGTCTTCTGCTGCTGAAACAGCTGCACCTGCAGTTGAAACTCCGGCTGCTGAAGAAAAGGCTGCAGAATAATAGAGATAGTCTAAAGCTAAATATGAAATCAGGGTTTCCGAAAGGGAATCCTGATTTTTTTTATGTCTATGGAGTAAGGGATATGAATGCGGTTTCGGTGCAAAAATATCTGACGTCGGTTTTTTATGCACGTGCTTTGCGTTGTCTTAATAAGATAGGATGCGACTGCGGTATAGCCAAATTTGAAAACTGTGTTTTCATTTGTCTCTACTCTCACCTTTTATTATCTTTGTAGAAGATAGGATGTGGCTCGGCATAAAACTCAAACAAGTTTGGTCTTCTGCGTTCGCCTTTCACTATCTTTGTAGAAGATAGGAGGCTGCTCGGAATAAAAAATAATTGAAACAAGTTTCATTATTTTATTCTCCACTCGCCTTTCGCTATCTTTGTCATATATATGCGGAACATGGATACAGTAGACAAAAAATATAAGGTAACGGTTGTCGTTCCTCTCTATCGGGCTTCGATGTCGGAGCTCGAGCAGGTTTCTTTTAACCGTCTGTTTGAAATTCTTGGTGGACACCGTATCGTTGTCGTAAAGCCCCGCTCGCTTGATTTGACATCGTTGTTGGCCGGATATAAGGTAGATGCAATTGAGAGTTTTGACGACGTTTATTTTGCGGGAATTCCGGGATATAACCGGTTGATGATGTCGGAGGAATTTTACTCTCGGTTTGCTTCCTCGGAATATGTGCTGATTTATCAGCTGGATGCCTATGTGTTCCGCGATGAACTGTTGGAGTGGTGTGGTAAGGGGTATGACTATGTCGGTGCTCCCTGGCCGGTACGTCCGATTTACAAAACACCGCTCTATCGTTTGGCTTCGTGGCTGAAGAAAAAATATTGCGATGCTACGGGGCGTCCCAACCGCCAGATTACGCGCGGAAAGGTCGGTAACGGCGGTTTCTCATTGCGTAAGGTTGACAGTCATCTGCGTGCCGTCACCCAGTTGCGCGATGTTGTCCGTCATTTTCTGACCGTCAAGCATCATCATACATTTAATGAGGACGTGTTCTTCAGTGTAGAGGTCAACAAGCATGGGTTGGGATTCCGTTATCCTGACGTGAGCGAAGCGATGCAGTTTGCATTCGACAAATATCCGTCGATGTGCTACAAGTGGAACGGCCGGCGTCTGCCATTCGGTTGCCATTCCTGGTACAAGCGCAAGATGAAACGGTTCTGGCTGCCCATTATACTTGAGGGGAAAAAGCCGGAGTAGGACAGAAATATAAAGAAATTAGGCTGTGCGTGGATATAGTCCCAGCACAGCCTAAACCTTAAAAATAAAAATGAAACAATGTAGCTTTTAGTTGTTTTCTTTCAGCAGACCGAGGCGGTAAGCGGCAAGAAGTTTTTCCAGGTCGTTGATTTGCGTAATCAGTTCCTTTCCCTTGTCAGTGTCTTTCACCATCAGTCGCTGGCTGTTGAATTCAACGAGGAACGTATTCGACTTGATGTCGAGTCCTTCCTCAATTGCTTTCTGACGCGATTCAAACGGTTCGTGCTGAACGAGCTGCAATGCGCGTGAGTGGAACACCAGCGTGTAGCCTGCGATACCTGTTTCCGGCTGATAGGCCTTGGAGAATCCTCCGTCGATGACGAGCAGCTTGCCGTTGGCCTTTATCGGCTGTTCGCCTTTGATTGTCTTCACCGGGACATGTCCGTTAATGATGTGCGAATGTCCGCTTGTAATTCCGAATTCGCGGAGAATGTTGTCGCATATGTCTTCACGGTCACGGAGCGTGTAGTAGTAGCCTTTTTCTTCGCGGTGCAGTTCCTTGTCAGCAATGAAATAGCGTTCGAATGTCGCCATTTTGTTCTTGTCGAACAGTGGGGAGTCAGGTCCGCACCATAGATACCATGCGTAGTCAAGTGCAAAAGCCTTTTCCGGCGAGTCGTTGTCGTCGAAATAAGCCGTTCTTACCAGGTTGTCCACCTTGTCGAGCAGAGCCTTACCTGAATATTTTTTGTTGTTGATGGTCACTTTCTTGAAAGATCCGTCCTTTTCCAACGGAATCGAGGCATGGAACATCAGATTGTCGTTGCATACCAGGTACATGCTTCCGTAGGTGAACAGGCAGCGGATATGCTTTTGCAGTTTTTCGCTGTTGATGAATGAATTGTGGAGCTTTTCCACCAGTTCTTTTTCCTCTTCGGTCAGTTCATACGGATTTTCGGGAGATACGGTCGGGAATTCCTTGTCCAGCATGTCGTATTCCTTGCCCTCGTAGCAGAACACACTGCGCTTGTAGTCGATTTTCTCCAGCAGCAGGCGGTCGTTCATCTTGAATTCCGGACGGCGTTTGATGATTTGCGCTTCCAGTTTGAATTGGATGACGGCAATTGCCTTGTGCATCTGCGCTATGAGGCGCAGTGTCTTTTCCGTATATGTCTTGTCGGCAAATTTCTGTTTGGCGGCGAACACTGTGCATGGGTCATTGGCGTAGGTGTCCATTGCAAATGTGGCAAGCGGGAGCAGGTTGATGCCGTATCCCTCTTCCAGTGTCGTGAGGATACCGTAGCGCATGCAGATGCGGATTACGTTGGCAATACAGCTGTCGTTACCGGCAGCGGCACCCATCCAGAGCAGGTCGTGGTTGCCCCACTGAATGTCAAAATTATGATAGTTGCACAATGTGTCCATGATGATGTGTGCGCCCGGTCCGCGGTCGAATATGTCGCCTACGATGTGCAGGGAGTCGATGGTCAGCCGTTGGATAAGGTTGCACATGGCAATGATGAAATCGTCGGCACGGCGTGTGGAAATGATGGTGCTGATGATTTTGTTGATATATGCCTGCTTGTTCGGTTCATTCGAGGTTTCGTGGAGAAGTTCCTGAATGATGTAGGAGAAGTCGGCAGGAAGCGATTTTCTGACTTTCGAGCGTGTGTATTTCGAAGAAACGTTCTGGCATACCTTTACCAGTTGGTTGAGCGTAGTGATGTACCAGTCGTCGATGTCGTCTTCCTTGGCTTTTACCAGCATGATTTTCTCTTCCGGATAGTAGATAAGCGTGCACAGCTCTTTTTTCTCGTTCTCGCGCAAAGTGTTGCCGAAAATTTCCTGCACTTTTCGCTTGATGGAGCCCGAGGCATTTTTTAATACATGCTGGAAGGCCTCATACTCTCCGTGTATGTCGGTCAGGAAGTGTTCCGTGCCTTTTGGCAGGTTCAATATGGCTTCCAGGTTGATGATTTCCGTGCTGGCGGCAGCAATGGTCGGAAAACTCCGGGAGAGCAATTGCAGGTAGCGCAAGTCGTTTTCTACCGAGATTCTGTTGATGCTTTGTTGAGTAGGCATATTAATCGTAATGTGTAAGTAATCAGTGTTATTCATCTCCGCGGCATTCTGTTGTTAGTATGGCGGAACGGTTTCTATCCGTATGCAAATATAGGAATTATTTTATAAATATGTGCAATCGAAACGAAACTCATTTGCTTTCGTTGCGAAAATGATGAAGAAATGCAGATTTGTCAGTCCTGAATCCGGAATTGGCAGTAAAAGTGGACAAAATTTCCACCTTCCTGCTGCTGTTTGGACTGGCACACCCTTTGCATTATCTAAGGGTGAACTTCGGAAGCTCCCCAGTGGAGCAAGAGGTTGAAAATTAGAATGTTTAACAAAAAAATATAGGAGAATTTAACTATGATGCCGATTAGAAGAAGTCAAAATTGGTTGCCAAGTATCTTCAATGATTTTTTTGACAACGACTGGATGGAAAAAGCCAATGCTACTGCTCCAGCTATCAACGTACTCGAAAACGAAAAAGAATATAAAGTGGAGCTGGCAGCTCCGGGTATGACCAAAGAGGATTTCGACGTTCATATCGACGAAGAAAACAACTTGGTCATCTCCATGGAAAAGAAGAACGAAAAGAAAGAGGACGAAAAGAACGGTCGCTATCTGCGTCGCGAATTTTCTTACTCAAAGTTCCAGCAGACAATGATTTTGCCGGAAGATGTCGACAAGGAAAAGATTTCTGCTACTGTCAACAACGGTGTGCTTGACATCGAATTGCCGAAACTGGTAAAAGAAGAATTGCCGAAACAGAAACGTGTGATTGAAATCCAGTAAAGCTCAGTCATGAAGCATAACGAAGAGGACAATGTCGGGATTCCTGACATTGTCCTCTTTTTTATGTCCGGTTTTCAGACAGCTTTTGTTGGTAGTGTCGGCGAGTTAACATTAATTAGTGCTTCAGTTGTGCCAATGTGGGACAATAACGTTTATATTTGTATTAACATATCTGTTAGACAAATATGATAGACAATACGGTTGGACAAATAACGACGGAACAGAAAATCATGGATGCAGCCGAAAAGCTGTTTCTTGAGAAAGGCTTTATCCTTTCAACCACCACTTTGATTGCCAAGGAAGCAGGGGTGACCCATGCTATGCTTCATTATTATTTCCGCACGAAGGAGCAGATTTTCATCAAGGTGCTGGACAAAAATATAGGAGAACTTGCCGGCACGTTGCGTCCGCTCATGTCGATGGAACGCCCTGTGTGGCAAACCATCCGCAAGGGGGTGGAAGTGCTTTTTGATTATCTGAACACCCACCGTCAGTTACCCGGCCTTATTTACGATGTGGCAAAGCATCAGCCGCGACTGCTTGACGGCTATGTGAAGACTTCGGGCAATGCTTTGCAAGGGGCTGTCGAACGCCACCGCAGCATGCTTTCGCAGGAAATTGCCGGGGGCAGAATGAATGACATTTCTTTGAAACAGTTGGTTTACGATATATTTTCCATGAACATGTCGGCTTTCATGGCCATTACAGGGCTTCGCGATGTGCTTCACTACACGCCGGAGCAGATTGACGCTTTTCTGTCGGAGCAGAAACGGGAAATCGTCAACACCGTGTACTGCCGGCTTTATGGGGAAATTCCTGCGTAAAAAGATGACAGGCGCGGCTGCCTGTTATTTTTTGACCTTATTACCAACAGATCTGTTAAACAAATAAATTAATTATGGGTAAGACAATGAAAGTGGTCAGTGTGGCGGCTGTTTTAATGTTCAGCCTGCTTGCAAGAGCCGAGGGGCAGATTTCTCTCGACGAATGTATCCGGCTTGCACGGGAACATTATCCCCAGGCCAAAGAGATGTTGCTGGCTGACAAAACTGAACAGAGCGACCTGAAAATTAACCGTCAGAAGTGGGCTCCGCAGCTGGTATTGAACGGAAAGGCGAGCTATCAGTCGGAAGTCGTTGAAATGCCGTTTGATTTTAACGGCTATGATTTTGATATTTCCAACTACCAGTACAGTTTGACTGCCGATGTCGACCAGATGATATGGGACGGCGGAGAAACGCAAAACAAAAAACGACAGATAAGTGCGGACGCCGATGTGAAGCGGCGGCAATTGGACGTGACGCTCTATAACCTGAACGACCGTGTGGAAAACTGCTATCTTTCCGTATTGCTTCTCGACAGGCAGTTGGCGCAGAAAGAAATATTGATGCAGAGCCTTCTGCGAAACCGCAAGGAGGTGGAAGCCTGTCTTGAAAGCGGAGTTGCCTATAAGTCCGATTTGGACATTGTGGAGGTGAATATTCTCGATTGTGAACAGAGCGTAGCGGAACTGAAAAATGACCGTCAGGCGTATGTTGCCATTCTTGAACTGCTGACGGGGCGCAGTTTCGATGGGGTTGAGTTCGCTGAGCCGTCGACGTCCGTCGGAGATGACGATATGGTTGTCCGCCGTCCGGAACTTACATTATACGATGCGCAGGCCGAACAGTTGAAACTGCAGCGTGAAGGTTTACAGGCAAGGCTTTCGCCAAAATTCAATTTCTATTTGCAGGGAGGTCTTGGCAAGCCGGGGTTGAATATGCTGAAAGATGAAATTCGGCCGTACTATGTGGCAGGCATCAAGATGCAATGGAACTTCGGAGCGCTTTATAGCCGGAAAAATGATATCCGCAAGATGGAAATCCAACAGGAAAATATCGAGTATGAGCGGGAAACTTTTCTGTTGAACACATCGCTGGATGTGACGGAGCAGATGAACAGTATCCGTAAAATCAAGGATGCGTTAGGCAAGGACAGCGAAATCATCCGGCTGCGTGAAAGGATTCGGCAGGCGGGCGAGGAGCAGTACCGCAGCGGCGTGATAAAAATGACCGATCTGATGACGATGATTGACGATGAACACAATGCACGGGTCAGCGAGTCGTTGCATCAGGTACAGCTGATGAAGGCTGTGAGAAAGTTGAAGAATATTGTAGGTGAATAAAATAACGGGAGGAAAGGATTATGAAACTTGTCATTCGTATAGCAGCGGCAGCCGTGCTGCTGACAACTGTGGCCTGTCATGAACGCGAACGGGAGTTCGACGCTTGCGGACAGGTTGATGCAACGGAGGTGGTGGTTTCTGCTGAAAACAGCGGAAAGATTATGTGGCTGAACGTCGATGAGGGTGACCGTCTGGAAAAAGGCGAGCTTGTCGGCTATCTGGACACTGTTCCCACTTTTTTGCAGAAACGGGAACTGGAGGAACGCAAGGAGGGTGCAAAGACAAAGGTGGTGGACATCGAACGGCAGCTTCGTGCGCAGTATGCCAATCTTGAGAATCTGAAAACTGACTATGAGCGCTACCGCACACTTTTGTCGAAAGATGCGGGAACACAGAAGCAGGTTGACGACCTCGCCGCGCAAATCAAAATTGCGGAAAGCGACATTGCTGCACAGAGGCAGACGTATGAAAAAACAATGGCAACATCCGCAAGGAGATGGATGTGTACGACGTGCAGGTGGCGCAGAAGGCCGACTTGCTGAAAAAGTGCTATGTCACGTCGCCTATCAATGGTACCGTATTGACAAAATATGCCGAAGAGGGCGAAACGGTCACTTCCGGAAAGTCATTGTTCAAGATTGCCAATCTTGACGACGTGTTTGTCAGAGCTTATTTTTCGACGAAGCAACTCTCCGACATCAAGTTGGGCGATAAGGTGAAAGTGGTGGCAGAGGACGGTACCGACAATCCCCGTACCTATGAAGGCGTTATCCGCTGGATTTCCGACGAGGCAGAGTTTACGCCCAAGAACATACAGACCAAGGACGAACAGGCTGATTTGGTCTATGCAACCAAGGTGGCCGTGAAGAACGACGGTTTTCTCCGTATCGGCATGTATGCTTACGTACTTTTAAAATAAAAGGAGGCGTTTGAGTCTATGTATTCCATTGATGTGCAGCATATCGGCAAGAAATACGGAAAGGTGAAGGCGCTGGACGATGTTTCTCTGCAAATCGCGAAAGGGGAACTGTTCGGACTGATTGGTCCTGACGGTGCCGGCAAGACCTCATTGTTCCGTATTTTGACTACTTTGACCTTGCCAGACGAAGGAAGTGCCACGGTCGAAGGGCTGGATGTGGTGAAAGACTATCGGAAAATTCGTCCACTTGTGGGCTATATGCCCGGCAAGTTTTCGCTATATGAAGATTTGAGTGTGGAGGAAAATCTGGATTTCTTCGCTACGATATTCGGCACGTCGGTAAGTGCAAACTATTCTACGATACAGGACATTTATTCCCAACTTGAGCCTTTTCGCAAGCGTAAGGCCGGCAAACTGTCGGGCGGAATGAAGCAGAAACTCGCACTGTGCTGTGCGTTGGTTCATCGTCCTGCGGTGTTGTTTCTGGATGAACCGACGACAGGTGTCGATGCTGTGAGCCGTGGGGAATTCTGGAATATATTGAAGCGCATACAGGCTGACGGCGTATCGGTAATGGTGTCGACTCCCTATATGGATGAAGCCTCGTTGTGCGACCGCATCGCGCTGATTCAATCGGGAAAAATCATTGATACGGGTGATGTGGAGTCCATCGTGGCAAAATATCCTTTCCGTTTGTTCTCTGTCAGCGGAGAACCTATTTATCCGCTCCTGAAATTTTTGCGGCAGATGGAAGAAACGGTCAGTTGTTTCGCCTTCGGGTCGGAACGCCATCTGGCAGTGAGCGACAGCCGGTTGACAGTCGACGACATTTCCCGTCGTTTGTCGCAGGCAGGGTTTGACGGTTGCCGTGTCGCAGAAATCCGTCCGGGAATTGAGGACTGTTTTATGCAGTTGGCTAAAAGAAAGTAAGCTATGGACAACAAAATTATAGATGTCAAAAACCTGACGAAGAAGTTCGGAACGTTCACCGCTGTCGACGGAATTTCGTTCGACGTGGCGAAAGGGGAGATTTTCGGATTTCTCGGAGCCAACGGCGCCGGGAAAACCACCGCCATGCGGATGCTCTGCGGGCTGAGCTACCCCACCTCGGGCAGCGGCACGGTCGCCGGGTACGACATTGCGCGGCAGGGCGAGCGGATCAAGCGCCATATCGGCTACATGAGCCAGAAGTTTTCGCTTTACTCCGATTTGAAGGTTTGGGAAAATATTCGCCTTTTCGGAGGAATTTACGGGTTGAACAGAAGGCTGATAGCTGAAAAAAGCGAGGCTATCCTCGCTTCGTTGAAAATGGAAGAGTGGAAAAACACGCTTGTCGCCGACCTTCCATTAGGATGGAAACAGAAATTGGCTTTCAGCATAGCGATGATTCACGAGCCGCAGATAGTTTTTCTTGACGAGCCGACCGGTGGTGTCGACCCTGAAACGCGGAGAAACTTTTGGGAAATCATCTATGAGGCTTCCGACCACGGTACGACGATTTTTGTCACTACCCACTATATGGATGAAGCGGAATACTGCAATCGGGTGTCGGTGATGGTTGACGGGCGGATTGAGGCTATCGGTTCGCCGAAGGATTTGAAGGCGGCATACGGTGCTGCAAATATGGACATGGTGTTCCGCACTTTGGCGGGACATGCAAAACGGGTGTGAGGCTATGAAAGAGTTCCGTAAATTTATAACGAAAGAGTTTCTGCATATTTTCAGGGACCAGCGCACAATTCTGATTGTGCTGATTATGCCGATTGTCCAGATTGTGCTTTTCGGGTTTGCTGTCAGCACCGACATTAATAATGCCCGGGTGGACATTGTTGGAGATATGGGGGACAGGCTGGTGATGCAGATTGCGGAACGGATGGACAATAACAGATATTTGCAGGTCGAGTCCCGCTATGAGTCACCAATGGAGGTCGGCGGTCGGTTCCGAAGAAGTGAAGTGGATGTGGCGGTCTGTTTTGAAAAGGATTTTGAGAAGAAGCTGACAAAAAACGGACGAGCAGCCGTAAAAATCATCGGTGACGCTTCCGATCCGAATTCGGCACAGGTTATTGTCAATTATGTGACTGGTGTCATCAACGATGTCGTCGAGGAAATCAACGGTCAGGACGGTGTCAGTTCGTCCGGCAGGATGCCCACGGTGGAATATGTCTACAATCCCGCTATGAAGTCGTCCTATAACTTTGTTCCCGGCGTGATGAGCCTTATCCTGATGCTCATTTGTTCGATGATGACAGCCATTTCGATAGTCCGGGAGAAAGAAAACGGGACATTGGAGCTGCTTCTTGTGCCGCCGATTCGTCCGGCCTGGATAATTATCAGCAAGGCCGTTCCCTATTTGGTGCTGTCGGTAGTCAATCTGGTGACGATTTTTCTTTTGTCCCGTTATGTGATTGACGTGCCTGTGCGGGGAAGCATGTTGCTGATAGCGTTGGTTTCGCTGATCTTTATTTTTGCATCCTTGTCACTCGGACTGCTTATTTCGACTGTTGCTTCCACGCAGCGCGTCGCCCTGCTGATTTCCGGCATGGGAATGATGATGCCGACGATGATATTTTCAGGAGTGATATTCCCTTGCGAAAGCATGCCCGTCGTGTTGCAGTGGGTTTCCGACATTATTCCGGCGAAATGGTACATCATCATGATAAAGAAAGTGATGATTGAAGGTGTCGGATTGGAGTATATCGTGAAAGAACTTGTCATCTTGTCGTCGATGGCCGTATTCCTGTTTGTGACAAGTGTGAAATTGTTTAAAACCCGATTGTGAAAGGAGGTTGCCGTATGTGGATATATCTTTTGGAAAAGGAGTTCAAGCAGTTTTTCCGTGACCCCGGGTTGCCGAAAATGCTGATAACGTTTCCGCTGATGATGATGCTTGTTTTTCCGTTTGCCGTCAGCATGGAAATCAAGAATATCAATCTTGCCGTTGTCGACAATTGCAGGTCCACACTGTCGGCCGAGCTTGTGGAGGCATGTGCAAGTTCCGGTTATTTCCAGCTTGCCGGTGTGTTTTCCGACCCGGCTGATGCCAGACATCTGATGGACTTGAACGAGGTGGACGCCATCCTCACGGTGTTTCCCGACTTTGACAAGTCATTGGAAAACGGCGACCCGCTTCCTGTGGGAATCAAGGTGAACACGATTAACGGGAACAAGGGCAGTATCGGGGCCGGATATTTGAACGTGTGTATGCAGAAATTTCTGGCGTCGCATGCGGGCGGCTCTGTATCGCAGGGAAAAACGATTGAGGTGTCGGCAAAATACGACTACAACCCGTATCTCGATTATAAAGTGTTTATGGTGCCGGCGCTGATTGTCATAGCCATTACGATGATTACCGGCTTTTTCCCGGCTTTGAACATTGTGGGAGAGAAGGAAAAGGGAACGATTGAGCAGATTAATGTTTCGCCGGTGAAGCGGAGCACTTTCATTTTGTGCAAGTTGATACCCTATTGGCTGGTGGCTTTCTTCATTTTGATTTCGTGTCTTGTCATCGCACGAATTGTGTTTGGTTATCATTGTGCCGGAAATGTCGGAACTCTTTTCCTATTCACGGCTCTGAACATCATGGTGACTGCCGGATTGGGACTGCTGATTTCCAATTATAGCGACAATGCCCAGCAGGCCATGTTTATTACCTGGTTTTTTATGATGGTGTTCATGCTTATCAGCGGTATTTTTACGCCTATCTCGTCAATGCCCGGCTGGGCGCAAGCCATTACCTGCCTTAATCCATTGCGCTATTATGCAGATGCCATGCGTTGTGTTTATTTAAAAGGCAGTTCGTTTGCCGATGTCTGGTACGACGCTTTGGGGCTGTTTACGATTGGTTCCGTAATGCTGTCATGGGCCATTGTCAGCTACAAGAAGCGGGATTAGTGCAAGCATAAAAGAAAACTCCTCCGTCCGTTTCTCAAATCGCGGGCGGAGGAGTTGTATGTAGAAGAATGTATGGGGACTATTTGATTACGCCCATTTCTTTACCAACCTTGATAAATGCGGCAATTGCCTTGTCGAGATGTTCGCGTTCGTGACCGGCTGACAGTTGTACGCGGATACGTGCCTGTCCTTTCGGTACGACCGGATAGTAGAATCCCGTCACATAAATGCCTTCTTCCTGCATGCGTGCGGCAAAGTCCTGCGAAAGTTTTGCATCGTAGAGCATTACGGCGCAGATGGCTGACTGTGTCGGCTTGATGTCGAAGCCTGCTGCCATCATCTTGTCGCGGAAATAGTTGACGTTGTCCACCAGTTTCGTGTGGAGGGCATCGCTTTCCTTCAGCATCTTGAACATTTCCAGACTCGCACCGATGATAGCCGGAGCTACTGAGTTGGAGAACAGATAAGGACGTGAACGCTGGCGCAACATGTCGATGATTTCCTTCTTACCGGTTGTGAAGCCGCCCATAGCGCCGCCGAATGCCTTGCCCAGCGTGCCGGTGAAGATGTCAATGCGTCCGTAGGCGTTGAACTGTTCTGCTACGCCGTGACCGGTCGGGCCTACAACGCCGGCCGAGTGTGATTCGTCGACCATTACCAGTGCATCGTATTTCTCTGCCAGGTCACAAATCTTGTCGATTGGAGCTACGTTGCCGTCCATCGAGAACACGCCGTCGGTAGCGATGATGCGGAAGCGTTGGGCCTGAGCTTCCTGCAGGCAGCGTTCCAGTTCGTTCATGTCGGCATTGGCATAGCGGTAGCGTTTTGCCTTGCATAGGCGAACGCCGTCGATGATGGAAGCGTGGTTGAGCGCGTCGGAGATGATGGCGTCCTCTTCCGTGAGCAGCGGTTCGAACAATCCGCCGTTGGCATCGAAGCAGGCGGCATAAAGTATGGTGTCTTCCGTCTTGAAGTAGTCGGAAATGGCAGCTTCAAGCTGTTTGTGCAAATCCTGTGTACCACAGATGAATCTTACCGACGACATTCCGTATCCGTGCGAGTCCATCGCCTTTTTTGCAGCCTCGATGAGGCGTGTGTTGTCGGAGAGTCCGAGGTAGTTGTTGGCGCAGAAGTTGAGCACATTTTCGCCTTTGCCTACCTTGATGTCGGCTTTTTGTGGAGTTGTGATGATGCGTTCGTTTTTGTACAAGCCGGCTTCATGGATACCGGCAAGTTCCTTGGTCAGGAATTCTTGAAATTTACCGTACATATTTACTTAGATTTAGAGTGTCACTGTTATTGTGCGGAAAAATCCGTGTTGGAATTTCCGTCGTAACAAAGATGGCTTTTTTTTTTCAATAAGCTATAAAAAATAGCGATAAACTGCGTTAAACTCTGCAAATCTCGTTATCTTTGTAAGTGGAAACAGGGGGGATAGGGAAATGTGAGCCTATCGTTGGCTGACATTTTGCTACTCAAATGTGGCCGAAACTTTGAAAAATAATACCGAAAGAAGATAACGCAATGAAAAATGTGTTGATTATCGGTTCTACCGGACAAATCGGTTCAGAACTGACTATGAAGTTGAGAGGTATCTACGGTGGAGCGAATGTAGTGGCGGGATATATTCCCGGTGCAGAGCCAAAAGGCGAATTGCTCGAAAGTGGCCCCTCCGAAATTGTCGACATCACGAACGCCACGCAGATTGCTGAGGCGGTTTCGAAGTACAAAATCGATACAATCTACAATCTGGCGGCATTGCTGTCGGCAGTTGCTGAAGCAAAGCCACAATTAGCCTGGAAAATTGGTTTGGGAGGTCTGTTCAACGTGCTCGAAGTAGCACGTGAAAAACAGTGTGCCGTATTTACTCCGAGTTCCATCGGTGCATTCGGTAACGACACGCCGAAGGACAAGACTCCGCAGGACACTATCCGCAACCCGCGCACCATGTATGGCGTGACAAAAGTTTCGGGCGAATTGTTGAGCGACTACTATTTCCACCGTTTCGGTGTAGATACGCGCTCGGTGCGTTTCCCGGGATTGATTTCCTATGTGACTCCTCCGGGTGGAGGTACAACGGACTATGCCGTTGACATCTACTATTCAGCCGTAAAGGGAGAAACTTTTGAATGTCCGATTGCTGCCGGTACGTTTATGGATATGATGTATATGCCTGATGCCCTTCGTGCCGCTATTGAAATCATGGAAGCCGACCCGGCAAAATTTGTTCACCGCAATTCATTTAACATTGCATCCATGAGCTTTGATCCGGAAATCATATTTGCTGCCATCCGTAAATATATGCCTGATTTCAAGATGGTCTATAAGGTAGACCCGCTTCGTCAGCAGATTGCCGATTCGTGGCCAAACTCGCTCGACGATACCTGTGCACGTACGGAATGGGGCTGGAAGCCGGAATATGACCTTGACACAATGACACGCGACATGCTTGAAAAGCTGCGCATCAAATTCAAATAGTTTTTCAGCAGATACAGTCTTTGTTAAAAATACGACGGAAGTTGCATGGCACATCATTTTGCGCCATGCAACTTTTGTTTTTATGTATAATTATTTTTAACATAAATATTCAAAACCTTCCATGCAATAGTACTATATTTGCCGACGTAATGGTTTGTTTTGTCGAATTTCCGGCAAACAATTAAAAGGGAATCAGGTGAGAATCCTGGACAGTCCCGCTGCTGTATTTCTCGAAAGTCAGGATACAGAGCCACTGGGAAATTGGGCGTTGTGCCAAGAAAGTACTGGGAAGGCATCCGTGATATGAGATAAGTCAGAAGACCTGCCATGCGTTGAGTAGCTGATGCTTTCGGGGATTGAAGCAGTGGTACATTTCCTGTATGGATAGACGGGTCAGTCTGGCTGTCGGGCATAACCGGCACCGTTTGTTTCTTCTAATGGACTTCATAAGCATTTGCTCTCAACGGGAGTTGAGTACGGATTTTATTCAATATTTTGTTTAACATTAATGCTTATGAAAAAGAAAGCACTTTTTTTGATGTTCGTGTGTTGGAGTCTGCTGATGCCTTTTGGGGCGGCAGGACAGACCGGCAGTGCGACGCGTGTGCTGATGCCGCAGTTCGGGAAAACCGAGGTGACCGTCAGCGGAGAAATTGAATTTCTCGACCCGTGGGGCGGGGAGGGCATCAGGGGTACAAACTCCTACAATTCCCTTTCCACCGTTGTGTTCAAGCCCGAATCTCCCGGGCAGTCTGTTCAAATTACGTTTGAACGTATTGATGTGCAGGAATATTCCTCTTCCTGGACTTCCTATCCTGCCAGCCTTGTGGTCTACAATGGTGAGGTGGATGCCGACGATTCGTTTACCTATCCGTCGTCGACGTCGGGAGTCAACTCTTCTTCAAAATTGCCGGAAGGCGATGTGCTCCGCACATTTACCGGTACATTTTCCAAACAAGTGATTTATTCCACTTCGCCCGATGGTATTCTGTCGGTGGGCTACCTGTTCTGCAACGCCAACGACTGCGACGGTTGGGTGGCGAAAGTGGAATGTGTGAAGCTGGAAGATATGACGGTAACCGGCGGTGGCGTGTCGTATGAAAATGTCGATGCTGCTCCAGTCGGAAAGTCGGGGGTGGCATTGGCCAATTTCTATGTGGATGCGGAAGGCGTGATGAATGCCGACCGGATGACCTCCGTGTCTTTCCGTCTGCCGGTGAACGAGGTGGCAGATGCACAAAAAATCCGACTCTATGCCGGCGCTCAGGCTGATTGCAGCGGATTGGAACCGTTGAATGCAACAATGAGCGTTCAGGGTGACGTTTACACACTGACTCTTGACAAACCGCTCACGTCGGGACGCAACTGGTTTACGCTGGCAGCCGATGTCAAGCAGGACGCCGTATTCGGTGCTTCCGTACGGCTGGAAGTGGATAAGGTGACGACCGGGACTTTTCCGTCAGGCGTATCCCCCTGGGCCGCAGCCGAACCGGTAATGGTGACAGTTCCTTCTGTTGTATTGATGTCGCAGTCCGCCATATATAATGTAGGTGCGGAAAGCATCCAGTTCTATGACGACGGCGGTAAGGACGGAAAAATTTCATTCAAGTTTGAGGGTGTTGTCACTTTTGTGCCGACTACTCCGGGCAAGAGAGTACAGATTGACTTCTCGAAAGTCAATATCTACGAAAACAAGTACAGTACGGTTACATCCAACAACGACGTAATGATTGTTTACGACGGCAAGCAGAAGGATGAGAACAGTATCAATACGGTGATGCACGACGGACAACCGGTTGTTGTGCGTTCCATGTCGGCCGACGGTGCGCTTACTGTATATCTGAAATCCGTTACGGGCGACTATTACTTGCAGGACGGATTTGAAGCCGTGGTTTCCGAGTTTGAACCTCAACCGATGACCGTGAAGGAAGTTGCCGTTACCCAGTGGACGGAAGGAACGGTAGCCGCCGGCGATGAGGCTCAGCCGATATTGTCGGTTAATGTGAAAACAGAAAATACGCTTTCGCTGAAGGCGGAAGCCTTTAAATTTACTGCTGCGGGAACCAGCGAAATCTCGCACATAAAACGTGCGACTGTATATTATACAGGAAAGAGCGATGCTTTCTCATCGGCTGTCAAAGTAGGTGAGGCCGTTCTTGGTGACAGTGGAGAATTTAGTGTGACAGGCTGCTCGCAGGAACTAGTGGAAGGCGACAACTATTTCTGGTTGGCGTATGACATTGCTCCCGAAGCATTGACCGGCGAAGTTGTGGACGGCGGATGCCTGAGCGTCACGCTGTCGGGTTCAGAACACAGTGTTGCGGCCGGTCAGCCGGAAGGCAACCGTCAGGTGAAAAATGTGTTCCGTTCCACTCTCGGAACTTTTGAGAAAACCGTGTTCGGCACCTGGTATTACGAAAGCACCAAAAATCCGTTGTCCTATTATGACGGCTATGAACCCGTAGAGGGCGACCAGACCGTGACTTTTGTGCCGGGTACGGAAGGCATGATTGTGGAACTCGACATAAAATCGTTCCATCTTTACTATTCCAATGCGTCTTATGCTCCGAAGGCAAAATTCGAGGTATATAGCGGAAAGGGAACAGAGGGCGACAAGCTCTGGGAACTGAAATCGGTTGACGATAAGGATGCCGGTCCGGGACGAGTGCTGCGCTCAACTTCGGCCGACGGCGCGCTGACTGTGGTCTTCAATGCCAATACCACATCGGCTTCCTATACGGCTGAAGGCTGGCAGGCAGAAGTAAGGGAATACCGTTCTGTGCCGATGGAACTTGTCGGTGTTGAGGCTTTCCAGGCAAGTACGGAAGTGCTGCCAACTGCACCTGCTGCGAAAAATGCTGAAATCATCGGTTTCAAACTGACGGCAAAAGGCGACAAGGATGCCTTGAAATTGGAAGAAGTTGCGCTGAATCTGAAAGAATCCTATGCGAAAGTAGGTAAAGTATATCTGTACACATCCGGTCGCGACAGTGTGCTGACTTTGGTTGATGCCGTTGCAGAAGCTGTTCCGTCGGCAAAAGAAGTGAAGTTGGCTCTTGCTTCTCCGTATGTGATGGAGGAAGGCAGTGCTTATTTCTGGGTCGCTTACGATTTGCTGGACGAGGTGGCTACCGGTACGGAATTTGACTGCGCTCTTGAATCGGTTAAATTGAGCGGTAAGACAACGGCTGTAGAATCCGGCGATCCGGAAGGCTGTCGTGTGGCACGCAATATGTATGTTATGAAAGCCGGTGAAAACGGAGTGGTGGAAGTTGGCGACGAGCCTTTTGTGTTCTTTGACGAAGGTGGTCCGGACGGAGGAATCACCCGCGGTTTCAACGGAACGGTGACATTCGCTCCAAAGCATGAAGGCAAGGCCGTGAAGCTGACTTTCAAAAAATGGAATATCGGTGGAAATGACAAGATGTATGTCTACTACGGAAAGACGGCCGGCGAGAGCGAAGACCTGTTGTTGAGTTCTTCGTTTGCGGATGAAAAAATCATTTCTTTTGCAGCCGACGGAAGTCTGACATTGAAATTCACTACTACAAGCTATGGCTCGACTACCGGACTTGACGGTTGGGAAATTGAAGTGAGCGAATATGAAATTCAACCGCTGTCGTTGGGCGAAGTGAATGTGGTGAGAGTAAATGGTGAGCCGGTGATGCGCGGTGCTACGGAAGTAATGTTGCGTGTCGATGTGGAAGTGAAAGGCGACAAGGGCAAACTGACTGTCGGCAAAATGAAGTTCGACAATGCCGGCACTACTGCCGCCGCTGATATCGAAGGTGCAAAAATGTTTGTGACCGATACGGTTTCCACATTCTACGACTACCACGTGTTTGGCGATGTGCAGATTGCCGCTCCTTACGAATTTGAAGGAAATTATGAAGTGAATTTCCCGGGTGTTTATCGTTTCTGGCTGGTTTACGATATTGCGGCAGAAGCCGTTGTCGGCAATACGTTGTCGGCAACGCCTGTATCGCTTACCGTTGACGGACGCGAAAAAACGTTGGACGGTAATGCCGTATCCTGTCAGGTGAAAGCCGGTTTCAGCGGAACTTATACGGTAGGAACATCGGGCGATGCCGATTATGCTACCCTGACGGAAGCCATTGCCGCCCTGAAGGACGGTATCGACGGTCCTGTGGTATTTGAATTGGAAAGCGGTGTCTACCGTGAGGTGGTGAACGTGCCGGAAGTAAGAGGCACTTCAGACCAGAACTCAATTACCATACGTTCGAAGTCGGGCAACTATCGCGATGTGACAATCGTTGATGACAAGTATATTGAGCCGAACGTGCCGTCGAGTGAGAAGGTGGCGAGCGAGTTCGGTGTATTGACTTTTGCGGGCGTTGACTATTGCAGTGTGGAAAATTTGACAATCCGCACATCGGATGCCGCTTATCCTGCTGTAGTGCGAGTGAAATTCGGAAGCCGTCACTGCACTTTGTTCGGTTGCCGCATTGAAGGTCCGAAATCTACTTCCATCAGTCAGGACATTACGTTGGTTGAAATGTACAGCCGTAACATTGCCGGTGACAATAACGATTGTTTCACGGTGGAAGGCTGTCAACTGGAAGGCGGTTACAAGGGTATCACTATCGGTGCGAACTGGGTAAACACTCCGGCGTACGAAAAGGGAGCGGTGATTCACAACAACCGTTTCGTCAATCAGACGAGCAAGTCCATTTATTTACAAGGAGAAGAATCGTATACGCTTTCGGGCAATACGGTGGTCAACGACGAGACAACATTGTCGTTCACGGCATTCGACCTGCGCCGCGGTTTCGAGCAATGTGTGGTGGAAGGCAACGTGTTTACGTTGAACACGAAACGTGACGTTACCGCCATTTATGTGGAATATGTGAAGGCCGACGAAGAATTGCCGGGATGGATTTTCAACAATGAAATTAATGTTGAGGCAAACGGTACCGCCTATGGTATCAAAGTGGGCAGTCGTGATGAAACTACACACTTGAATATTGTTTATAACACGGTACGCCTGACCGGTTCGGAAACTGCTTCCGCTCCACTGTATATCAATTCAGATATGTCGGGAGGTATGGTACGCAACAATTTGCTGCAGAATGAAGCCGGAGGATATGTCTGCCGGGTTCAAGGTTCGGATTTGCTGAACGGAGTGGCATTCTCCAACAATGCACTGTTTACATCCGGCGAGGAATTTGCCTATGTTGGCAAGAGTATTGCCGATTTCGCCGGATGGCAGGTTGCGGTTGGCGAAACGAACAGTGTCAATGAAAAAACAGAGTTCCTTTCTCCGAAAGTGCTTGAACCGGCTGCGGCTGGCTCTTTGTGTTCGGCTATGCCGCTTGATTTCGTCAACATTGACTTGAACGGAGTGGAACGCAGCCGGGAAAATCCTACAATCGGAGCGTATGAATATGCCGATGCTTCGGCCGCTCCTGCTTTTGAAGAGGGATATCCTATATTCGAAGGCATTACTCATGAACAGGCAGAAATGGTGATGAAGGCCGATTTGAGCGGTACGGCTTACCTGCTTGTGCAGGAAAGCGGTCAGCCGCTTCCGACAGCAGAAGAGGTGCTTGCTTCTGAAAATGTGGTGGAATTCCGTCGTGGAAAAGAGGCATCTTTCCTTTTGGAAGGTTTGCAGCCGCAAAAGGAATATGTGGTCTGCACGGTGTTGCAGAACCTTCGTGGAATAAATTCGGAGGTGCTGGTGAGCACGGCATTTACAACTGCTTATTTGCCGTCGGAAGTTTCCACATTTGAAAAAGTGGAGCAGGGCGAAGGCTATTTTGAGGACGGAACCGCACGCTTTGCCGGCTTTACGGTTGTGGATACGGACGATGCCGTTGTGGTAGGTAAAAAGGTGGCTCAAATAGGAGAGGGAGCCGTAATCACGTTTACCAATTCTGAAAGCGGCATTCCGTTGACCGGCTTTTTCCTGAAAACAGATGCTGAGGTACAGATGAAGGTGTATGACGAGAATGCTTCGGCGCACGACTATACGTTGCCGGTAACTGGCGGTAAATGGGTTTTCAGTAACCTGAAGGATAAGGGACGCATTTCAAAAATTGAAATGGCTACGGAAGGCAATGCCTTTATTGACAACTTCAGCGGTGAGCCTTTGGAACTTCTTGTCTATGTTCCGAACTGCACCGTAAATGAAACGGATGAAGTGGAACTCGTCGCCAGTCCGTCGACGGGCGTGGCTCCTTACACTTATTCATGGAAAAATGCCATGAACGAGGAGGTTTCAAAATCAGCATCCTATTCATTCAAAGCAGTCCATACTGTTCCGTTGACTGTGACTGTAACCGATGCCTGGGGACACACGAATTCCGATGAGGTTATTGTGACAGTTCTGGGTAAAGGCTATACGGCTACTTTCGATGATTTCCCATTGGAATCCGAAAGCCATTGGAACGGAGCCAAGACGGATGACCCGAACGGTGTGTTCTCGACACTTTACAGCGGTTCGTATGCTTTCAGCAATAACGCATCGCCATATTCCTGGTCGGGATTTGCCTGCTCTAATGAAACTTCGGTGGTGTTTGAGCTGATTGAACATCAGTTCCGTTCGGCTGCCGGTAGCGGACACGAATCTGCGAATTATGGAGTAGCGTATGTTTACGACGGAATACCGCACAGTGTGGATGTGACGAATGCTGTGGACGGAGATGAAATCCGCGGATTTTATGTGACGAACACGGCATGGGTGAAGAATGCCGTGCTGAATGGTGACGGTATGTCGACAAATCCCGGCGGTTTCGAAAAGGGTGATTATTTGCGCCTGAAGATAACCGGAGAGAAGGCCGACAATTCAAAATCATCGCAGACATTCTATCTTGCCGACTATACCTCGGACAATGCTGCCGACCACTATTGTCTGGATACTTGGCAGTGGGTAGATCTGCGAGCTTTGGGAGCTGTGAAGAAAGTATCGTTTGCACTGGAGGGTACGAAAACCAATGTGATGGGACTGACGACTCCTTCCTATTTCTGTCTTGATGATTTTAACGGCGAACGCACAGTGACCGATGCGCAGGTATGCGTGATGGATACGGACGGGGCTTCTGTCGATTTGGAACAGTACTTCTCGTTTGAAGACAGTGACGCCGCAATCAGCTATGCTTTGACAGACGATTGCGACCGTGAAGTGGCGGACGTAGAAGTGAATGACGGCAAGCTGGTTGTTTCGCCGAAAAAGGCTGAAGCTGAAACGGAAGTAATTGTCCGTGGTACTCAGAAAGGTATGCAGGAATTTGTTCGTATTCCGTTGCGTATTGAAGAAAAGTCGGGAGTTGAGGCGTTGTATGGCGGAGTAGCCGTTTATCCGGTGCCGGCAACCGACCATCTCAACATTGCGACTGACATGGAAGACTATTCGGTAGAAATCGTGTCGGCCGGCGGACGTGCTGTTTACCGCAGTGAGGGCAATTCGGGCAAAATCCGGATTCCGGTATCGCAATTGGTGAAAGGTGTTTATATTGTGAAAATCGGTAATGCAGGTAACTGTGTCGTAAAACGAATTACAGTGAAATAAGGCAGTACTGATAAATAGAAAACGCCGCAGATTGCTTTGGGCTGTCTGCGGCGTTTCGTTTATATGGTCAAAAAAGTTTATTCGTCAACCCGGATGACACGGATACCGGTCCAGTTGCGGTTGGCGCGAATCATTTCGTAAAGGTCATACTTGTCGATAATCACTTCTTTTTCGGTTGAAGAAGCATGAAGCAGGTGGGCTTCTTTTCCGTCAAAATGAATGATTCCGAGGTGTGACACGTCGAGACCTTCAATCTTTGTTGTAAGGCAGATGATGTCACCGTCCTTTAGCGCAGCAATGACGTCCTTCTTGATAAGGTTGTTCTTTTTCACGATAGGCGACATGTGCATGCTGTAGCCGCTTTCCACCTTCTTCATTTCTTTAAAGATGCTGTCGTTGGCAAGTTGCGGATACTTGTCGCGGTGTTCGGTCATGAAATAGATGGACTTGATTTGGTTGTCCGAACGTGGAATGCTTGAGGTTACTTCATGGAAATTACCGCGGGCTGTATTGTCGACAATCCATGCACTGATGTAGTGCAGGCGTGAAGCGTATCCGTCGAGCTTGCCGTTTTTATAGCGGATGGATTCCAGGTTGGCGGCATAGGCATACCATGACGGGGCATTGTCGAGCGTTGCTTTGGTAAGTGCGATGAGGGTTTCCACAAATGTGGTGCAGTCAAGCTCATCTATGTTGATTGTCAGGTGTTCTTTCTCGCCTTCAAGCGTGTGTGCAACATACGGAGTTCCCAACAGTTTCTGTGCATAGAAAGATACGTACTCGTTGGGGGTTGTCAGTTTTGCCGCTACGCCCTCCTGGAGCAGGCGGTTTATTTTTATTGTGTCTTCAGCACAATGGAATCTTAAGTCTTCTATCGAAAACGCATAAGAACTGATAGAAGCCACTACGAACAATAGAAATAAATATAGTTTCTTCATATAGCGTTAATTTTTTTTGACGAAATTACGTTTTTCTCTCGATAAATTCAAATTTTAATGTGGTGGATGGTCATAATTTTATGATGAGGCGGTATAAGAAAGGAATGAAGCGGGTGCCACTTGGCCGATTTTATATGCATAAATATTCCTATAGCAGTGTCGAGCTGTGAGAAAGGCTCTGTTGCTGGCCTATGATGAAAATTCGGGTTGATTTATTTGACAGAATGTAATTTTTTGTCGATTAAATTCGAATGTTTAGGAGAAAAATCGATGAAAAAATTAAAAAATGATTTGTAAATGGAGTTAAATATATATATTTGCTAATATAAATGCTGCGGTTGCATGTAGATATTTGTATAAAAAATATTTATTTATTATAAAGTTACAGTATTAATTTATTTTTATTTATGAAAAAACAATTACAGGCTTTAAGCCTGGCAATTCTGTCGACGTTTGCAGGATTGTCAAGTTTGTCAGTGTCGGCGCAGGAATCGACAATTCTGTATGAACAGTCGTTCGACGACCCGACTCAGTTTGAAGAAGCAGCAGCCTTGCCTAAGGGGTGGTCTTCGGAAGGAACTGCTTCATTTTCTGCTGTCATTGCGACGGATTATGGAAGGTTTGCCGATTCTGGCGAGTATATGATTGTATCGGGATATCCTCAGTCAAGCAATCGCAAAGATGTAGCTTTTACTCCGATGATGGATATGAAGGCCGGTCAGGAGTATAAGTTGTCAGTTAAGTATATGAATACCGGCGGAAACTATGGTCGTACGGCTGTTATGAAGATTACGGCTGGTAATGGACAGACCGCTGATGCTCAAACTGTAGTGTTGAAAGAGGAAAGCACGGCTGTTAGCGAATGGACACTTGTTGAATGTGTGTTCACTCCGGAAACAGACGGTCAGTACTGCTTTGGACTTTGGAATGCAGCTGTCCTTTCAAGTGCAGGCGATGTAATGTTTGACACATTGGTTATTGAAACAGAGGCCACAGAGCCGGAAGAACCGGCATGGGAAGCTTCTCTTCCGTATGTAGAAACATTTGATGACGCTACCCACTATACAGGTGATGCTGTATTGCCAAACGGATGGACTACATTGGGTACTTCTCCGTTCAGCACTGTTTTGGCTGCCGATTATGGTAAGGTGGCAGATACCGGAGACAATGTTATTGTATCAGGTTATCCGCAAACAAGCAACCGTCAGGATGTTGCTTTCAGTCCGATGTTGGATATGAAGGCCGGTACTGAATATAAGATTAAAGTGAAATATATGATGCCGGGTTTGAACGGTCGTACGGCAGAAATGAAGATAACGGTCGGTATGGGACAATCGTATAACGACCATTTGACATTTATGTATAAAGACCGTGACAAGGCTATTGATAATTGGACGTTGGCAGAGTTTTCATACGTACCTGACGCTGACGGACAATATTGCGTAGGCTTGTGGGCTTCTTCTTCGTTGTCGTCAGCTGGCGATGTGTTCTACGATTCTTTCTCTATCGAAGAAGTAGAAACAGAACCGCAGCCGGGTTGGGAAGCAACACTCCCTTATTTGGAAACATTCGACGAAGCTTCTCACTTTACAGGTGATGCAACATTGCCGAACGGATGGGTTTCAAATTCCGACAATGCGTTTAATGTTGCTCCGGGTGAAGATTATGGTGTAGTTCCTAATTCTGGCGCCAATTTGTTGGTAGCTAACCCGGGTTAGCTACCAACAAATTGGCGCCA
>OJMG01000518.1_pt1 | contig 38165 bp, 32 predicted proteins | sample 1597141 | NCBI WGS metagenome assembly OJMG01 (sample SAMEA2452119, study PRJEB22498) | human gut metagenome | biome: human feces; feature: human gut; material: feces | place: Australia | collected 2012 | reverse complement strand
GGCTACAAGGCTGCCAACGGAGAAATGAATGTCGTGCTGCTGATTGCCCTCACTACCCTCGGCTCGACACTCGGAGCCATCATCAACTACTACCTGTCGCTGAAACTCGGACGACCGGTCATCTACCGCTTCGTCAACAGCCGTTGGGGGCACATGCTCTTCCTCAACCAGAAGAAAATGGAATATGCCGAACACCTGTTCCGAAAAAACGGCAACATTTCCACTTTCATCGGCCGCCTGCTCCCGGCCGGACGGCAGTTCATTTCCATTCCCGCCGGACTGGCACGGATGAACATCTGGGCATTCATTTTCTACACAACTGTCGGCTCCGCCCTCTGGAACTCTTTCCTTGTCGGCATGGGCTACTATCTCGCCTATCTCCTGCCGCAGGACGAAATAGCCCCGAAAATTGAAGAATACGGCATGCAGCTCAACATTGCCTTTTTCGGCATTATCGGAGCCGCAATCGCCTACGGCATCGTGCGCCGCTACATCCGGCGCAGACGGCAAAAAGCGGACAAATAGTGCTCCCCAGCTCCGCATTTTCACAAGGTTAATAAATATTAACTACCAAACTTATCTATCCCATATATTTGTTATTACATTTGTAACATAGACTAATAATCGAAAAATCAGAAAATCATTAATCACACAAAACAATGGACAATTTCAATCAATTCGGATTCACACAAACAAGCCCGGCTCTCGACAACACGTTGACGAAAGTAATGCGCCGTGTTTATCTGAAAATGTTCCTGGCGTTGCTTGTAACAGCCGCAACAGCCTTCTTCGTTGCTGGACAACAATCATTCATGGTGTATATGCTCACCCACTCTTGGGTATACTGGGGACTGCTCATCGCTCAAATCGTCATGGTCATTTCCCTTTCCGGAGCCATCCATAAAATCAGTTCCGGCGTAGCCACTCTGCTGTTCTATCTGTATTCCATACTGACAGGCATAGTGTTCTCCGTCATCCTACTTGCTTATACAGGTGCTTCAATAGGACAGACATTCCTCATCACGGCAGGCGTGTTCGGAGCAATGACCATCTACGGCTATTTCACTAAAAACAGCCTTGCACGATTCGGTTCGTTCCTCTACATGGCACTGATTGGCCTGCTCATCTGCATTGTCATCAATATCTTCCTGGCAAGCAGCACAATGGACTGGATTATCAGCTTCGTGGGCGTAGGTATCTTTATCGGCCTTACAGCATGGGACACTCAGAAAATCAAACAGATGATTATGATGGACGGCGGAGCCAACACAGGTAAAATCGCCACTCTCGGCGCATTGAGCCTCTATCTTGACTTCATCAACCTGTTCCTCTACCTGCTCCGTTTCTTCGGTGCAAGCCGCGACTAAGAAAGTTAACAGACACAACAACTACCCGAGGGAGACCAAAAGCCAACGCGCTTCTGAGTCTCCCTCGGGATTTTCCACTGTATATTTCTCCAATCAAACAAAACAACTTATTAGAAAAAATCCCAACCGCACATATTCCATTTGGAATCACCAACAAGATTTAGTTACTAACATCAAAAACACATCCATGCTCACAAAATTTTTCCAAGCATTTGCATCAAGACAAAATTCAGAAAACGACCTTTCTGATATAATTTACGCTGCATGCGAGTCGTCAGAGTCTTTTAAGGATCTTTTTATTCATTTCTTTTTCCCTGAAATTGATAACCCCTCCGAAATTTACATGGAACGGGAATCCTCTCAAAAAAAATCAAGAGTCGATTTTTTACTAATCTCAGATGATTACACATATATCATTGAAAATAAAATCTATGATAGGAATCAACATTTTGGAGAATATGACAAGGCGTTTAACATTCCCCCCGAACGTTTTGGCTACATAACAAACTATGATGTATTTGAGAAGAAAAACTATTATTTGAGTCAAGGATATAGAATACATACTTGGGAAGAATTCTTTCACTATCTCCTTCCTCATGCAGAAGAAGATGAAATTTCAAAATGTGTATTAAATTACATCAAATCTGTATGCTCCATCATATCAATTAAAGAAACAATGAAACTGTCTCATCTCACATCATTAGCCATATTTCTTGAAATTCTAAGGAAGATATTTAATGTCGAAACAGAGCAATATATCTCCAACTATTATAAAAACAACTGTAAGCAAGAAACTTTTTGGGGAGGTAATATCTGTGCGCCTCATGACAATTGTGTCGTTGGACGATATTTCGAAGTCCGATTCAAAAACGTCAAAGGCAGCCTCAATAAAACTTGGGGATGGTTAGGTATATATTTTAATGATATTGAAAACAAGCCAACTATTTGCATAGGAATTAGAGAAGATAAAAATTGGTCAGGTAAAGCATTCGAAGCTATAACAAACAATATAAACAAAGAATCTGAATGGTATGTGGAATCAGATGTTGTTTGGAAAGACTTAACCGACGAAGAGTTTACTAAACTTGAAAGCAGCAATTCTATCGAAGAACAAAAAAACATCCTATCAACATTTTATACATCAACTATTGACTATATTGCCAATTTAATCGAACAAAAGCCTCAATAATTTTTATACCTTTATGATTGTCAGCATTCGATATAGTTTTGCGAAGTTTTCTGTAATTTTGTAGGTATGACTGGGATTGAGCGCGTGTTGGGCGAGGAAATTCTACGGCAGCTCCCCTACGACCCCAATGCGCAACAGATGGAGCTTATTGCGGCGTTCTGCAAGTTTGTGATGGACCCCGACCCTCGTTCGGTGTTCCTGCTGAACGGCTATGCGGGCACGGGAAAAACGTCGCTGATGAGCGCACTGGTGAAGGCGTTGTTGAAAATGGAGCGGAAATCGGTGCTGCTTGCCCCTACGGGACGTGCGGCAAAGGTGTTCGCCTCCTACTCCGGTCACAGTGCATTCACCATCCACCGCAAGATATACCAGAGCAAGCGTTTCAATCCCGAAGCGTTCAACTATTCACTTGCTCACAACAATCATAAGGACACGTTCTTTATCGTCGACGAAGCGTCGATGATTTCCAACACGCCGGGCGAAAATGCCGTTTTCGGAAGCGGTTGTCTGCTCGACGACCTGATTCTCTACGTCTACAACGGCATGGGCTGCCGGCTGATTCTGCTCGGCGATGTGGCGCAGCTCCCGCCGGTGGGCTATGCGGAAAGTCCGGCACTGTCGGCAGCCGTGCTGCAAGGCTACGGGCTGAAGGTATATACCTACACGCTGACAGAGGTGGCCCGACAGCAGAAATCGTCGGGAATTCTGCACAATGCTACGGAAATACGCAACATTCTTTCTTCCGGACAGCTTGCCCCTCCCACTATCCACGTAAGCGGATTCGACGATATGGAGGTAATTTCAGGCGAATTTCTTGCGGAAAAAGTGGCGGACTGCTATGCCGCCGACGGGCAGGACGAAACCATCATCGTCACCCGCTCCAACAAGCGCGCCACGCTGTTCAACCAGGGTGTGCGCGGACGTGTGCTGTATATGGAGGCGGAAATTGCCACCGGCGATATGCTTCTCGTGGCCAAGAACAACTATTTCTGGGCGGAAGAATACGACAACATCGACTTTATCGCCAACGGCGACATCGCCGTCGTACGGCGCATTTCCAACTTCACGCATCTCTACGGCTTCCGCTTTGCCGATGTGACGCTGGAATTTCCCGACTACGGCACGGAAATCGATGCAAAAATCATCCTCGACGCGCTCTACACCGACACACCGGCACTGACACGCGAGCAGAACAACATGCTCTATCAGCAAGTGATGGAGGACTATGCCGACATTCCCCGCAAAAGCGAGAAATTCAAACGGCTGAAAAAAGACCCGTATTTCAATGCCCTGCAAGTGAAGTTTGCCTATTCCATTACCTGCCACAAGGCGCAGGGCGGCCAGTGGAAAAACGTGTTTATCGACATGGGCTACCTTCCGGAAGAAGCCTACCGGAACGTGGACTTCTACCGCTGGCTTTATACCTCGTTCACCCGTTCCTACGGGAAAATATATCTTATCAATCCCCCGTTGGAAACCGACTGACAGGAAAGAAGTTGGAGGCCGGAGTGTGTATTTTTCATGCCCTTCTGCTTTTGGATTTCAGTTGCGTAAACTTAACTATAAGATATAACCTCACATTACCCGTTTTTTCGTTTCACCGGCCCCCAATCCAATTCGTTGTCCTATCCGCAATAGAAATAGCGGCGGACGAGTTCCATTATCTTTTCGTCGTTGCCTTCCAGTTCCTTACGGAGCGAAGCATCGCGGTAGTCGGAAAGCATCTTTATCAATCCGTCGACCATGCGCGGCGAGAACACCCCATAGCGTTCGTAGACGGCACGCTGCCGTTTCAGGCATTCAGCCGACTCCTCGCACGAAGCCGGAAGCTGACTGAGGCGTGCCAGAACATCCTTATGCTTTTCGTCGAAAATGTTGACATCCACATAGCGGTCGCGCGCATACTGCACGCCGTTTTCCATTTCAAATCCGTGGCGGGCGGCTACGGTCAGTCCGGCCAGCAGCAGGTAAATGTCGGCAGAGCCGTCGGGACAACGGAATTCCACAGTCTGCTTCAGGCTGACATCAAGATTCGAAGGTTCTTCCAGCGGATTGGCGTCGCACACCATACGGTTGGCACCTGCGCTCCAGCCGAGCGGCACACGCACCAGCACAGAGCGGTTGCGGTCGCCCCAACAGATATTTGTCGGCGCTTCCTGATGCGGCACAAGGCGGAAATAGGATGTAGGATTCGTATTACCGAAAGCCGTCAGCGAAGGAGCAAGGTCGAGATAACCGGCAATGGCCTTCAATGCGTTTTCCGACAGCGTTCCGTCGGCATTCACCATCGCATTCCTGCCGTCCTTCATCAGGCGCGTATGCACATGCAGTCCGCTGCCTGCCTTACCGACAGTGATTTTCGGTGCAAACGTAACGTCCACGCCGTATTCGTAGGCCAACGTACGGATAATCCATTTCGCCACTATCAGCTGGTCGGCGGCATCCTCAAGCGTTGTGGGAAGGAATTCAATTTCATTCTGCTCGTACATCTTTCCGTCCTTCGTGAAATTGCCCACTTCCGAGTGTCCGTATTTAATCAGTCCGCCTGCTTCGGCGATATATTTCATGGCTGTGGCACGCAGTTCCGCACCCTTGTTGAAAGGCGTTGACTCGTGATAGCCCTTCTGGTCGGCAGCAAGATACAAATCCTCCAGCGGCGAAACCACATAGTATTCCAGTTCGCCCATCACATGGAACGTCAGCCCCGTGACGCGCTGCAATTCACGGTGTGCCTTGCGCAACGTGTATTCCGGCGACATTTCCAGCGGTGTGCCGTCCTTCGTGTAATAGCTGCAAAGAATATCGAGGGCCGGAATTTCGCTGAACGGATTCAGGAAGGCCGTACGGTAGCGCGGCACGACATAAAGGTCACTTGAACCTGCCTCGATATAAGGGAAAAGACTTGAACCGTCGACACGTTCGCCGCAGGTCAATATGCTGTCCAGATAATCGTCGTCGTTGATGATGAAATTCAAAGTTTTCAACCGCCCGTCAGCCCCCGGATAACGGAGATTAATCATTTCAATGCGGTTTTCCTTCACAAAGCGCACAAGGTCGGCTTTCGTGAACTCTTGCGGACGCTTCATCAGGAAGCGTACCAGCGGATTAGGATTCATCTCGAAATTCATAGTACTGTTTAAGTTTTCGTTTCTACAAATATAAAAATCCGTCTACACAAAAGCAACGAAACGCGCCCAAATATTTGGCGTTATAACATCTTTTAAATATCATTTTGTCACTTATATCATTTAAAATAACATATTTTACTAATCCCGTAAAAGCAAATTGTCACCTCTATACGAACAGCCGCTGCCGAAATTAGGCAGATGTAACGAAGTATAACTAATTTTTCTTTCAATTGAGGGAAAAATGTGATATTTTTGTAGTTCGGAAACTAAGCAGATTTATGAAAATATTTACTTCGAACGATATAAGGAAACTTGATCAGGCCACCATCGAAAAGGAAGGCATCCGTTCCATCGACTTGATGGAACGTGCCGCAACAATGGTTGCCAACGAAATCATATCCCGCTGGGACAACACTCAACGCATCATCATATTTGCAGGACCGGGAAACAACGGAGGTGACGGCCTTGCTGTGGCAAGAATGCTTATCGAAAAAGGATTCGTGCCCATAATTCTGCTTTTCAATACGGAAGGAAAACTTTCGCCCGACTGCGAAACCAACAAGCAGCGGCTTCTGCAACTCAACTATCCGATACAGGAGGTAAACCGCGAAATCACTCTACCGAACATCACGAAAAACGACGTTGTTGTCGACGCCCTGTTCGGAAGCGGTCTTTCGCGTGCGCTTGTAGGCGGCTACATGGCACTGGTGCGTACCATCAACGAGTCGGAAGCCTTTGTCATTTCCATCGACGTGCCTTCGGGACTCTTCGGCGAGTTCAACAAGAGTAACATGCGCCGCAACGTGGTGCACGCCAATCTGACGCTCACCTTCCAGTTCCCGCGCCTTTCCTTCTTCTTCTCCGAAAACGCCGAATGCCTCGGCGAATGGAAAGTGCTGGACATCGGACTGGACAAGGAAGCCACCGAAACCATCCCGACCAGCAACTATCTGATTGACGAAGAAGGCGTGCGCAAAGGCCTGCGGCCACGCAATCCGTTTTCTTCGAAGGACAACTACGGCCGCATCTACATTGCCGCCGGAAGTTTTGGCATGATGGGTGCCGCACTGCTGTGTGCCAAGGCTGCCATGCGGAGCGGAGCCGGTGTGGTTACCGTCCATGCGCCTTCCTGCGGATACATCGTCACGCAGACAGCTCTGCCGGAAGTGCTTTTCGACGAGGACGCCAACAGCCGCTTCATTTCGAAAATCCAGCCGCACCCGAAAACGTCGGCCATTGCCATCGGCCCGGGTATCGGACGGCAGGATGCCACCATCAGCGCACTCAGCCGGTTTCTGAAGGAAGCCAAATCGCCGGTCGTGCTTGATGCCGACGCACTCAACTGCATCGCCGAGCAGCCGACCATGCTCAACGACATTCCGCGCAACTCCGTCATCACTCCGCACATCGGCGAGTTCAACCGCCTGTTCGGTGAAACCTATAGCGACGAAGACCGCTACCTGAAAGCTATCGACATGGCACGCACACTGAAAATATACATCATCCTGAAAGGCCACTACACCATGGTGTTCCGCCCCGACGGGAAGGTTTACTTCAACAATACGGGCAATGCAGGAATGGCCACAGCCGGAAGCGGCGACGTGCTGACGGGCATCGTTACCGCCATGCTCGGACAAGGCTACCAACCGCATATCGCCACGACTCTCGCCACCTTCATCCACGGCTATGCCGGCAATCTCGCCCGGCAGCAGAAAGGCGAAGTGGGCATGATGGCGAGCGACATTGTGGAAAACATCGGTCCGGCCTTCAAACTGCTGATGGAAACACCAACCAAAACGAATCAATAACGCTAAAAACAATATTTTATGAGGAAACTTCGTAACGCGATTCTGTTCGCATCTGCGCTCATCGCTTTGCAGGCAACAGCTCAGGAAACCCAAAAGCTGACCGCAAACAAGCACAACGAATATGGCATCATCTACTCGCTGCCTGTCACTCATCTCAACATTGAAGTAGAAGCCGTGAAAACCGTAAAAAAAGCCGGTCCCTACTATAAATACGCCAAAAAGTATTTGGGGGTCAGCAAGGTGATTTCCCACGACTCACAGACCTGGGAAATCAAGAGCATCAAAATCACTCCTTACGGTGTGCCCAACAAGGACAACGAATATCTCATGAAGTTCAAAAGCGGCTCTGTGCCCTATCTGCTGCTGGATGCAGAAGGACTGCCGCTCGCTATCAATACGGAAGTCGACGAATCGGTTGTAAAGCGCAAGCGCAACCAGTTTGACGATCAGGAAGGCTATAATCAGGCTGAAATTGCGAGCACCTACTCCGAGGAGATGGTGGCAAGCGAGTCAACAATGAAAAGCGCGGAAGCCACTTCCCTGCGCATTTTCGAACTTCGCGACAGCAAGAACGACCTGGCATCGGGCAATGCCGACCAAATGCCGCCCGACGGCCAGTCGCTCAAACTCATGCTTGACGAACTGACAAAACAGGAAGCCATCCTCACTTCGCTCTTCCTCGGAACGACAACCACAGAAACCAAGGTGTTCCGCTTCGACTATGTTCCGACCGAAGATGTGCAAAAGGAAATCATATTCCGCGTGTCGGACTTCAACGGCATTGTGGACAAAAACGACCTGAGCGGCGACCCTGTTTATCTTGATCTGGAAATTACCGCACGCGGCGAACTGCCGGTAGACGACAAAGGAAAAGAAAAGGAAATTCCGAAAGGTGCCGTCATGTACAACATTCCGGGCAAGGCAAACGTGACACTCACTTACAACGGTAAGCGCATGGCACAGGAAACCGTACAAGTGGCTCAGTTTGGTGTAGACTTCGGCCTCGAACCCAAAATGTTTACCGACAAGAAAGCACCGGCCTACGTGATTTTCAATCCTGAAACCGGAGCCATCAAAGAACTTGGCACTACCGTTCCTAACCAGGAATAAGGTAAACCGACTGATTAATATAATAACACAATATATTCTCTTCATATTCCGTTTATTATACAAATTGCAAGGAGTATGAAGAGAATATTTTTTATCTGCACATTTCTGTGCGCCTTTTTTGCAGCACAGGCACAATGGAGTTTCGGAGCCAAAGCAGGCTTGAACAGCGCAAAAATCAATTATCCGGGAACCATCGAAAACCCGTCCAATCTGACAGGCATCAACCTGGGTGGCGTAGCGACCTATCAACTTAACAAATGGTTTGACTTGCAGGCTGAATTGACCTACAACCAATTGGGCTATCTGGAAAGGGATGTTATCCTCAGTGATATCGGAGAGCCGATCGAAGACGGTGACATGAAATGCCGTCACCACTATATAAGCCTGCCTGTACTGGTGAAATTCTTCCCCATTAAAGGGTTCAATATTCAATTCGGTCCCCAATTCGGATACATGGCCGGCAGCCAGACAAAAGTCAACGGATACGACGAGCCGATAAACCCCGACTACAATAAATTTGATTTCAGCCTTGCGTTCGGCGTAGGCTATGAATTCGATTTCGGCTTGTTTATCGACGCCCGCTATATGCTCGGACTGACCCCAACCATCCACAACATGGAATCATGGGAGAACCGCGCCTATTCGCTCAGCGTAGGCTACCGGTTCTATATGTAGGAATAAATACGAGAAAGCAAGAAAGAGAAAAAGCATCAGGCTTTGCCGTTGAGGGCGTCGGGAAGCACGCGGCAGGCACCGATATAGCGTTTTGCATAGTAGGCGTCAGTCGACGATGACACTGTCACACCTTCAGAACAACTGGCGTGAATGAACGAGAATTCGCCGGTCTGATGGTTAACCTGCGTTACAATACCCACATGGCCGATACGTTTCGAAACCTTCCGTCCGGAGAAAAACACCAAGTCGCCTTTATGCAGGTCCTTGCTGTCGGCAATTGCCGTCTCCTTGTCATACTGCATGCGCGACACACGCGGAAGGTCGATATTCAACCCCTTAAATACATAGGAAGTGAAACCCGAACAGTCAAAACCGTATTTCGGGCTCATTTTTCCGTATCTGTACGGTGTTCCCAAATACTGCATAGCCTCTGCCACTACATCCCTGCCACGCACAGCTGACGGTTTTTCCTTTAAAAGTTCTTGAGCGGAAATTCCGGCACACTGCACAGAAAGCAGCAGAATAAACAGAAAAGCTATACGTTTCATCATAATTCAAAGGGATTTTAATCGGTTTCATTACAAATTTAACCACCCCGGTTCAAAATCGCAACCGAATCTGCCCTGCCGTTCACACACGTTAATTGAAATTAATATGCGCTTTCACGCTTTCTCAGTTTTTAACTAAAATGCTTTCACACTCACTTAAATTCCCCCTTAACGGCATCTAAAAATAAAGCAGCCGGCGAAAAATCCGTCGGCTGCCCATATATGTTGTCCAAAAATTCAGACTGCATTACATGCGTTCCGGCACTTCGATGCCAAGAAGCCACATGGCGCGCTTGATAATGTCGCCTACGGTGCGTGACAAGTTCAAGCGGAAAGCACGAACATCGGCATTTTCCTCGCGAAGGATAGAGAAATCGTGATAGAACTGATTGTACTCCTTCACCAGGTCGTATGCATAGTTGGCAATCAAAGCAGGGCTGTAAGTGCGTCCGGCTTCTTCTACCAGGCTCGGGAAATCGGTCAGACGCTGAATCAGCGACACTTCCTTCTCGCTCAATACTACGGCATCCGCATTGTAGGCTTCGCTGATTCCGGCTTCGGCTGCCTTGCGCAGCACTGACTGGATACGAGCGTAAGTGTATTGAATGAACGGACCTGTATTGCCGTTGAAGTCGATAGATTCTTTCGGGTTGAACGTCATGTTCTTGCGCGGGTCAACCTTCAGGATAAAGTACTTCAATGCACCCAAACCAATGATTGAAGCAATCTTGTCGGCTTCTTCCTGCGTGCAATTGTCAAGTTTGCCCAGCTGCATGGAAGTTTCCTTGGCAGTGTTCACCATTTCGTCCATCAGGTCGTCGGCATCAACCACTGTACCTTCACGCGACTTCATCTTGCCTTCCGGAAGCTCCACCATACCGTAGGAGAAGTGAACAAGGTCCTTGCCCCATTTGAAGCCCAGCTTGTCGAGCAGGAGCGAAAGCACCTGGAAGTGGTAGTTCTGTTCGTTGCCCACCACATATATCATCTTGTCGATAGGATAGTCCTGATAGCGGAGTTTTGCCGTACCGATGTCCTGAGTCATATAAACGGAAGTACCGTCGCTACGCAACAGGAGCTTGTGGTCAAGACCGTCAGCCGTAAGGTCGGCCCATACGGAATTGTCTTCCTTGCGGTACATGATGCCCTTTTCAAGGCCTTCAAGCACTTTTTCCTTGCCTTCAAGATAAGTTTCGCTTTCGTAATAAATCTTGTCGAAATCAACGCCCATGCGCTTGTAGGTTTCGTCGAAACCTGCATAAACCCATTCGTTCATCATGCGCCACAGCGAACGCACTTCCTCGTCGCCGGCTTCCCAGCGGCGGAGCATGGCACGCGCTTCCTGCATCAACGGAGAAGCAGCTTCAGCCTCTTCCTTCGTCATGCCCTGAGCCTCGAGTTCTTTGACTTCAGCTTTATAGTGCTTATCGAATGCCACATAGAAATCACCGATAAGGTGGTCACCCTTCTTTCCGGCTGTTTCTGGAGTAACGCCGTTGCCCCATTTCTGCCATGCAAGCATTGACTTGCAGATGTGGATACCACGGTCGTTCACGATGTTCGTTTTCACCACCTTGTAGCCATTGGCTGCCAAAATGCGTGAAAGGCTGTATCCCAACAGGTTGTTGCGAACGTGTCCGAGGTGCAAAGGCTTGTTTGTGTTAGGCGAAGAATACTCAATCATCACCAGTTCGCTTTCCGGAGTTTCCGCACGGAAACCGTAGTCGGCCGTTTCATTGATGTGATTCAGCACATTCAACCAGAATTTCGGCTCAATCACGATGTTCAGGAAGCCCTTCACAACGTTAAACGCCTTCACCGCATCGCAGTTAGCCACAAGATATTCACCTATTTCCTGTGCTGTAGCTTCAGGAGCCTTCTTCGAAGCCTTCAGGTAAGGGAATACGACAACCGTCAGGTTGCCCTCAAATTCTTTTCTCGTCGTTTGCGGGACGATGCTTGATGCGGCCACTTCCACGCCATACAGGGCTTTCAAAGCCTCCGCAACAGCTGAAGAAATAATGTTATCGATTGACATTTTCTATATGTTTTGTCTTGTTAATAATCCCAATTAGAGCCACTAAGGCATTATAAAGTGCAAAGATAGTGCAAGCTGAGCGAAGAAAAAAGAGCTTGCTCATTTTTTTCTTCCGAAGCGCAGCCTGTCTTATGTAAAGACAGTGCAAATCGAAACAAAATCAAATAAGCACCGCTTAATTTGTTTTGTGAGATGCAGCCTATCTTATATAAAGACAGTGCAAGCAGAAAGATGAAAATAAAGATTTGACAGAAGAACATAAGAACATAAAAAAGCTTTTTCACAGGCATCTGCTACATGCTTCTGTTCTTTTGTTCTTCTGTCAAAAAAACGAACCGTTTTCGTTGGTTTACCTAAATCGGCTTTGTCGGGAAACTATTTAATGCTTTCTTAATACTGTGTCAATTGTCTCCTTATAGGACTAAAGCACCACCTTTTCGGAAACAGAACCGAAATCTGAGCGGAGCGTTACGATATAGACACCGGAGGCCAGCCCGTCAGTAGGGATTTCCAGTTCATCGGTAGCTGTCACGCTACCCGACCATACCTGCATTCCGCCCGCCGTAGTCAGTTCTGCCCTTTGGTAGCAGTCGCAATCGATGCCGACATACAGTTTGCCGTCTTCCTTCCGGATTCTCAATCCCGATTCCTCCACCGTCAAGCCCTCAACCGTGCCAAGCAAATCGTCCTCATCGGCATTGTACTCATAAGTCCCGTCCGACAGATTTTTCACATACATCAGCCAAGCCCGATAGCAATCGGAACATGCAATATTGTTAGGTCGAACATCTATCAGATTCCCCATAATCGTAGCTAAAAAGCCCAGACCTTCCACAGCAATATCGCGTCCTGCATTATCCTCGTAACAAAATATCCGCTTTCTTTTCTTTCCATTTATGGTAACATAATCAAAATCAACAGCAGGAATATTAGTATAGCCACGGTCATAGGTAGAAAACGTTTCATTCACCCCCGCTCCATAATTATAGACCAACACTTCTGATTCTTTGTAATGTTCAGGGTTGACTTTACTATACACCGCCTTATTCTCCTCACGCGCAAGTCCTGCAAGTCTCGCTGTTTGAGGGTCAAATTCCGAATCCCGATATTCATAGCATTTTTTGTAGGTTTTTCCGTCAACCACAGTGTCACCATAGAATTGCATATGAAAATAGGACGGCCCGTCAGTCATATTATAAACAGCCGCATAAGTCCATTCAATGCCTTCCCTCACTAATGGCACATATTCATAATCTTCCGGCTCCTCCGCCCAAGCTGCCAGACACCACAACAACGATGCCATCGCAAAAAATAGAGTAAATCTTTTCATGATAATTTATTTTTACAGGTTATTAGAAACACACGCTATACCAGCCAATTACATATCTGAACATTTTTTCAAATTTAAACATTTTAAATTAGAAAAACAAACAAACAAACAAACAAAACACAATTTTAACAAAAAAATCAGGAGACACCCCTCGGCGGGATGCCTCCTGACATCAACATATAATTAGATAGAGTGAAGTATTGCTACTTCTTGCAATATTTCAAGGGTTCGGCAAATGTCTTGAACGTGTCGAAGTCTGTACCATAAGGAGCATACACAACAACGCGGCTGCCGTATTTTTCGGAATAGAACGAACGGATTTCCACTGTTTCATCCGTCACTTCCAGCGTATTGCGATATATGAATTCCTCCTGATTGACGGTCACATAACGTTCGGCAAGGAATTTGCCCAATTCTTCCTCATTCCCCTCGGTGATGGTTGCAACAGAAGCCAACAGGTTGTCCTCATCATCGAAGCAGAAATAGAAGTACTTCGAAGCCTCAACATCCAGCGTTTCATACACCAGACAATTGTCCTCCTCTTTGAACGGCTCACCGTACATCTTCTCTACGGCATAGCGCGTGGAAGGAAATTCGTAGTAAGGCTCCACATAAAGCGTATAGCGCGGAATGACCGACACCTGTATGAATTCCTTGACGTCCGATGTCGACAAACGCACCTGAGTGTCGCCAACGTAGCGTGCTGTGACCAATCCGTCTTCATCCACTGAAGCGTAATAGTCGTTCAACGAAGAATACTGAATTTTTTGGCTGGATTCAGCCTCAATCTGTTTCTGTTCGCCCGGATAAAGGTGAATACGTTGCGGCGTATGGATAATCATGTTTGTATCTTCTTCGCATGAAGATACTGCCAGCAAAAGGAGCAATAGTCCAAATAGTTTTCTCATCAATTTTTTCTTTTGAATCTTTTTTTTAAAAACAATACCATAAATCCGGCGGCAAAATTAATGAAAATTTTCACAACAGCCAGCATGATAGTAAAAAAGCAGACGCCGTTCCCGAAGTGGAACGACGTCTGCCGTTATGATTGAGTCATGCAAACCGTCTGCTTATTTGCTTTTCTTAGCAAGTTTGCGACGTTGCATAGTGTATGCAATCGGAGTTGCTACATAGATTGTTGACAATGTACCGATGATAACACCGAACAACATTGCGAATGTAAAGCTGCGGATTGTTTCACCACCGAGGATGAAGATGCAGAGCAATACGAGAACGGTTGTTGCTGATGTCATGATTGTACGTGTCAAAGTTGAGTTCAACGAGTGGTTGATAACTTCGCCACGATCCTGCTTCGGATACAAGCCAATCATTTCGCGAACACGGTCGAATACCACCACTGTATCATTGATAGCGTAACCGATGATAGTAAGGATAGCGGCGATGAACGACTGGTCGATTTCCATTGAGAACGGAAGGATACCCCAGAACAATGAATAGAAACCGATAATCACGAATGAAGTGAATGCCAAAGAGCAGAGCGCACCAACAGAGAATGAGAAGTCGCGGAAACGCAACAGGATGTAAAGTGCGATTGCAATCAGTGACAGCAATACTGCCCAGATAGCACCTTGAGTCATATCGGAAGCGATGCTCGGACCAACCTTTTCAGTCAATACGACACCTACAGTTTCGTTAGATACGCTGAAGTCTTCGTAGCTCATGCCGTTCAACTCATCCTGCAGACCTGTGTAAAGCAGGTGCATTACTTCTTCGTCAACGCCTTCAGTTTCGTCAGCGATCTTGTAGTTGGTAGAGATACGAACCTTAGAATCGTTGTCGATAGTGATGACTGACAATGAAGATTCAGGGAAGAGCGGAGACAACTTGTCCTGAATGTCGGCAGTCTTGACTGCATGGTCGAATTGTACGATATAGTTGCGACCACCAGAGAAGTCGATACCCTTGTTGATGCCACGGAATACGAAAGAAGCAAGGATTACAACTGCAACAACAGCGATAATGATACCGGCTTTCTTGCGTTGAGCCAAGAAGTCAACCTTAGTGTTGGCAAGGAAGTTGCGGCTGAAGCTTGTTGTAAATGTCATATTTTCGTAACGCGGGTTCTTCAACAGTCTTTCGAATGCCAAACGTGACAAGAAGATTGCTGAATAGAACGAGCAGATAATGCTGATAAGCAATGTAGTGGCGAAACCTTTGATCAAACCAGTACCGTAAACCAACAGGATGATGGCAGTGATTACAGAAGTCAAGTTTGAGTCGAAGATTGCAGAGAATGCGTTGCCGTAACCGTCGGCCAAGGCAGTCTTCACATTCTTGCCTGCGCGAAGTTCTTCCTTCGTACGTTCGAAAATCAACACGTTGGCGTCGACAGCCATACCGAGTGACAATACGATACCGGCGATACCTGACAGAGTCAATACTGCCTGGAAGGAAGCAAGAATACCCAATGTAAAGAACAAGTTGATGATCAAGCAGCAGTTAGCCACCATTGCCGGTACGAAACCGTAGAAGGCAATCATAAACAACATCAAAGCGATGATGGCGATTACAAACGACCATGCACCGGCTTCGATAGCCTGCTGACCAAGTGACGGACCGATGACGCTTTCGCTTACGATGTTAACTTTAGCAGCCATCTTACCGCTCTTCAACACGTTAGCCAAGTCGCTTGCTTCTTCCGGTGTGAAGTTACCAGTGATTTGTGAGCGACCGCCTTCGATTACAGAGTTTACGTTAGGATAAGAATATACCTGATCGTCAAGAACGATAGCTACTGCCTTACCCAAGTTTTCCTGAGTGATTTGTGCCCAACGGCGTGTTCCTTCGCCGTTCATTGTCATTGAAACAACATAGCCCTGGAGGTTGTCGTAGTCGCTGCTTGCGTCTTCCACAACATCACCGCCCAAACGTGGCTTGCCGTTCTGAGTCTTCAATGCAACCAATTGATAGAAGCGTTCTTTTTCATCCACAGCCTTAACCGACCATGCGCACTTCAAGTTGGTTGGGAGCATCTGTTTTGCCAAAGCAGATTTCAAGATAGCGTTTACGGCAGCAGTATCCTGTACGTTTACAAGACCGATAGCCGGGCCACCTACGCCACCTGCCGACCAAAGCATTTCAGCCAAAGTCTTCACAGCCGGAGCAGCAGCCGGTTTAGCAACTGAATCGTTGGCAACAGCGGCTGAATCAACAGCTACTGAATCAGCAGCGGCAACAGTTGCAGCTTCAGCCGGAGCAGCCTGCTTTGCAGCAGCTTCGCTCAACTGAGCTAATGCACCCTGAATATCCTGCATTGTATATGTTTCATAGAATTCGAGGTTAGCTGAACCCTGGAGGAGCTTGCGGACACGTTCCGGTTCCTTGATACCCGGAAGTTCGAGAAGGATCTGTCCGTCGCGTTCCATCTTCTTGATGTTAGGAGCAACCACACCGAAACGGTCGATACGTGTACGCAATGTGTTGTACGAGTTGTCGACCATAGCGGTAACCTCTTCTTTCAAAATTTGTTCTACTTCTGCGTTAGAAGCACCCGGATTTACACGTTCGATAGAACGGAAAATCTGAGCAAGGCTTCCGCCCGGTGCCAGACGTTCGTATTCGGCACGGAAACGAGCAACGAAATCTTTGTCCTTGCTCTTGTCGGCCAATGCGATGGCTTCATTGAATTTCGGGTCCGGATTTTCTTTAGAAAGTGTACGGAGAATGTCAGGTACAGAAATCTGCAATGTTACATTCATACCGCCTTTCAAGTCAAGACCAAGACCGATTTGCTTCTCACGCGCTTCATTGTAAGTGTAGCCTAAGTACACTTTTTCGTTACCGATAGAATCCAAGTACACCTTGTATGTGTCCTTGTATTTCTGAGAATCTACATTCGGGTCAACCTTTGCAGCATAGGCTGCAGCATCTTTCTCAATGCTGCTTGTCACGAAGGTGAACGACATGTAGAACACGCATACAAGAATCAACAGAACTGTAAGGACTCTGATAAAACCTTTACTTTGCATTTGTGTTTAGTTAATTTATATTAATTTTTAAATTTACGTATTTTTATCAGCGTGCAAATATACATTATTTATTTCAAGATGAAAAAAAATAATCGGTGTTTTGCTTTTTTTCTAACGGTATTCGTAGGTTGTCTATTGTTTTTGACGGTTGGTTTTGCCGTTTTTTGTATCTTTACACCGCATTTCCGTCTGGGTATGCTTTTACATAAATCTCCTATTCATAAATTAATATGAACTTACACAAATCTCTATATCCGCTTTTTGCCCTTGTGCTGCTGTCGATAGTTTATTCGTGCGCCAGTCCGGGCAATCCTTCAGGAGGTCCGCAGGACAAGACTCCGCCTATCTTCATCAACAGCCACCCGAAGCCGAACGCCACCAACGTCAACAACCAGAAACTGGAACTTATATTCGACGAAATCGTGACGCTGAAGGACCCGTCGACGAAAATCATCGTCTCTCCGGCGCAGACCGAACAGCCGAAAATCACGGCCAACGGACGAAAAGTGACAGTCGAAATCATCGACACGCTTCTCGAAAACACGACCTATACCGTCGATTTTTCAAATGCCATACAGGACAACAACGAGGGTAACCCGCTCTATAATTTCGCGTTCGCATTCTCGACCGGCGAGCAGATTGACACGATGCGCGTTTCGGGCATCGTGCTCGACTCCCACACGCTCGAACCGATGCAGGGAGTGGTAGTCGGCCTGCACGACGACCTGTCAGATTCGGCATTCTTCAAGACCAAGATGAAGCGCGTGGCGCTCACCAACGACCGCGGCCAGTTCACCATCCGGAATCTGAAACCGGGCAAATACCACATTTTCGGACTGAAAGACCTCGACCGCGACTATAAGTTTGCCAATCCGACGGAGGACATTGCCTTCTGCGACAGCATCATCATCCCGGCAGTGGAAATGACGGAATCAGCCGACACGGTCTACAATCTGGAAAACGAAATCGACACCATCATTCCCCGGATGAAGCCACGCTATCTGCCGAACGACATTCTGCTGAACATGTTCAACGAAAACAGAATGGCGCAATACATGTCGAAGTACTCCCGTCTCGACTCTACAAAAATCTCCGTCATATTTGCCGCCCAATCGGACACACTCCCGCAACTGCGCATCATCAACAAGCAGCCGGAACCGACCGACTGGTACACGTTGGAACGCTCGCAGCACAACGACTCGCTGACCTATTGGATTACGAAGCCGCAACTGGTTTCGTCCGACTCGCTGCGCATTGAGCTGCGTTCACTTCGTACGGATACGGCCAATAATCTCGTGTGGGGAACCGACACGCTGAACTTCAATTTCCAGCGCCCGAAACCGAAAAAGCCTGAAAAGAAGAAAAAGAACGACACCGTGCCCGAAATCCCGAAAACTCCGCACTTGAGTCTCGGACTGGTTGGCGGCACAACGGTAGAAGTCTACGCACCTTTATATATTGAGACACCTACTCCGATTGACTCGTTCTCCATAGCAGCCTTCCACCTCGACATCAAAGTGGATACGCTCTGGAACGAAGTGAAGGACTTCAAGGTGGCCTTCCGCGACTCGACCATCAACCGACGTACGCTCAGCCTCCGCCAGAAATGGGAACCGGGAGCCAGCTACAAACTGCGCATCGACACTATCGGTATTACCGACATTTACGGACTCTTTACGGCACCGTTCGAGCAGGAATTCTCTGTCCGCGCCATTGAAGAATACGGCAACCTGACGTTCAACATCACCGGCCTGCCACAGGATACGCTGGCCTGTGTAGAACTGCTTTCCGGTTCCGACGAACCGATACTGACCGTGCCGGTGAAAGACGGCCGCGCAGTGTTCCTCAACCTGCTTCCGGCAAAATATTATGCACGTCTGTTCATTGACCGCAACGGCAACGGAAAATACGATACGGGCAACTATGCCCTCCGACTGCAACCGGAAGAAACCTTCTACTACCCCGGCTATGTCAACTTGAAAAAGAACTGGGATGTGGAACAGACATGGGACATCTACGCAACCCCTGTCGACAAGCAAAAACCGGAAGCCATCAAGAAGAACAAGCCGGAACGGAAAAAATGGGAAGAAGCTGAAAAGAAACCGACCACCGAAGAAGAGGAGGACGAAAGCGGATTCAACAACTTCGACGACCCCAACGACCCCAACCAGCGCCGCTTCAACCAACAGCTCAACGGAAGCTATTATAACTAAAAAAACAATCAGCGCCGGTGTTAAGGCACAGTACAGACAAAATACCGACAGTCACCCTGTCAACAGAAAAGCAGTCAGCGCAACGCCGACTGCTTTTTCGTTTTTCTAAGTAAAATCCCTCGTTTTATCTCATTCCACTTTAATTCAAGTCAATATTGTTCTCTCCAAAATTTTATCAGCCACCAATGCAGGTAATGAACTTCTAATTTCTAAAATACATTTTTTTATGTAATCCGCCGAGTTACGCCCTATTCCAAACACACGATCAATCGGAGCATCGGTACCAAATAGGATTCTATTCCCAATTCCATTTTCAACAAGTTCACATATATGTTCAATAGGCATAAAAGCTGTATCAACCATACAATTTGGACATTCTCGTAAAACTTGCATTGCTTCATTTATCGGTCGACCGTGGGCAAGAATAAAAGTAATATCGGAATTTGATTTTATCAAAGGAATAAATATTTGTGAAGAGCATTCCTTAAATTCTCCCGTATGAAGCAATATGGGAACACTTAGGATTCTTGCTATTTCAACTGCCCGCTGAGACAATTTATGGTTATAATACCACTCCCTATGTATCTGCCAATGCATCTTTATTCCCTCCCATTTCACCTTTGAGTGCAACATAAATCGTATGCCCCACGTACACATCATCCGCGGTGTCAACCACAAGAACGGATGAACTTGGTTTCCTCCCAATCTTTTCAATTCCAGCATTTCCCGCACCACAAGTTTATATAGTTCTGCACAAGTCGAAGTAGAAGAAACTGCGATATCGCTCAAGCCAACATCCTCCTTCGTTCGCCATATCTCACTAGGCGAATGATATCCATCTGAATACCACCCCACATGCTGATGATGATCAAATATCTTCATCTCACAAGTCTTTTTGCTTCAATTTATTCTCAATCTTGGCCCGTTGGTTTTCCACTTTCTTTGCCTTACAAATAAGTTCAATGCATACAACAATAAACAAAAAGACGAAAAAAATAATAGAAAGATTTGACAGCAACAACATGAAATTGAGACACTAGTCAACAATGTTACAGTAAAAAGACAAATAAGAAAGAATCTAAAAAACAAATTATAAAAGCCTGGTAAAAATTTTCTCAGTCCCACATAACCATCCCCGGTATATGGCTGATACCCCAAATAGAGAATCCAGTATTCTTTGCTTAACTTCTCACCATCCTGATAATATTTTTCTCTGATAGCGTTAATGACATTTTGATCTCGACGCTGTACATATCCAAAATGAACTATTAACAAAGACAAAAAAGATAACACAATTTGTATCACAAAAGTCAAGAAAAATAACACAATCTCTTCATCTCTTTGATTATAGGGACAGCTTTCTAATTTCAAATTCTTAAATGCCAATCCATAAGCAGTAAATATCACCATTATAGCTGCCAACAAAGCCACCAAAGTTCCGGTATTCGCATTATTGTTAATCGCATATTGCTCATGCAATTGCTTCTCTAATTCAAACTGTCGATTTTTATCATTCATTTCTGTCTATTTTATCTTTATATTCATTATATACCCGTTTCCTGATTTCTGCAATTCTGCAAACAGATTTCGGAATTTCCGTGAAGGAATGATTGCATTCAGTCCAACTAATTACAGGACAAACCTGACAATAATCAGATAGCTGACAATGTAGACATTTACTATTTGATTTGTGAGTAATACCACGAATCATTTGAAGATTAGAATTATTATTCCAAATTTCATTTAAAGACATTTGTGAACAATCTCCAATTTTCAAGTTTTCCCAATTTGGGCAAACCGAAACTTTGCCATTTGAAGTAATATAAAGACCTAACCATACTCCAGAACAATCACCGTTATTCAAATAGTCGAAAATCACCTCTGGTCTATCAAAGTCTTTCTTACCTGGTCGCAAAAGTTTGTCTGCAGTTTCTGGCATTTCTTCACAAACTATTTTATAAAAATTTTCCATATCTGTTTCCGACAGCATCATATTAAGATTATCTGTTGTTCCATCTATTCTTGCTGTCAAATTGTGATTGAATTGTAAAATAGCCCCCAAATGGTTGACATAATTATATAATAACGGCAATGAACTATAATTCACTTTCATTATTGGAGTCGAAACGACTACATCCAAACCGGCTTTAACCAAATCCTCAATGCATCGTTTGGTTTTAGCACATGAGCCCTTTCGTTGTGTAATATAATCATGTTCTGATTCAATCACAGAATAAAGCGATATCTGAACCTTCTTAACATTATATTTCTTTAGAAAACGAATTTCGTCCTTACCTATCAAAGTTCCATTCGATAATATTTCTACATCTATACTAACATGAGATGCACAATATCTCAACAATTCTTCAAGATACGGATAAACAAATATCTCTCCTCCTGTAAAAGAGACCTTCGAACCACCCATTTCCACAAATTCAGCAACCAAGCGTTTAACAATATCTATAGGTAGCATTTCTTGAGCAGCCTTTAAGGAATTAGGCAGATAACAATGAATACATCTTTCATTACATGCTTTTGTAAGACAGATTTCAATTCTCTCAATTTGAGGAACTGAAGGTAACATTATCAACGGGATCTTTGGCTCCTTCTGAGCCAAAGATTCTTCAAGCAGACCTTCAGTCATCAGGCTTCTAACGAATTCATGGAAGTCTTCAGCCAAGACCTCTTTCACTACATCAAACTGAATAGAAAGATTTTCAATACATTTTTCTTCATCAATGTCATCTTTGATCAGTTCTCGTAAAAAATCCAATCCACTATCTCTAACAGACAACATTTTCCTCAAAGAGGGATTGGCAATATAACCGCTATCTTCTTTGAGGATAATATACGTATCAAGCGTCTTTCTCAACTTCATTTAATCTATCCAAATAACGCAATTCATATTCTTCGACAAGGCGTTTGTTGAGGAATGCTACATCGCAAAAATGTTTAGCAACCTTAAACATATCGCCATCATTTTCGTTGAAATTTCTGACTAAGCACATAGCGCAAAAATCTCTAGCTTCACAATCTATGCATTGAGGAAAAGATGCATTGGTAATCTTCCTTAGTCCTTTTATTTTCTCGCTGTCTTCCCACAATTCTTTAAGCGACTGTTTATATATGTTCCCAAGGACATACCCTTGCCAACCCGCACAAGGATATACATCTCCATTTGCAGCTATACAGCAATTGTCATATCCGACCCCACAAACCGGCTGAGCCAAGTATCTTTCGCGGTTAAAAGCAATCTCAACACTAAGCGGCCGCTTCTTCATCATCTCAATCCGATAATCAATATCATGTTCCATAATCTGACGAAGCACAACTTCCGTTTCTTCAAGTGAAAGTCTATTGGCAAGATTATCTTTGTCAAGGTTGGCCCTTGCCATTATAATATAGTCGGTCTGTGCTTTTATCTTCAAAGATTTAGCATACTCCAGCACTTCGTCATAGTGTTTATAATTAGCTTTCATTAAAGGGCATGAAATCTGTACGGGAATATCTGCAGCAACCAACTTTTCAATCGATCTTTTCGTCTTCTCAAAAGAGCCCGGCACTGTAGTGATTGCATCATGTTCCGCAGCGTGCATTGAGTATAGCGAAGTTTGAATTAATGAAACGTTAGCTTCTTTTAATAAAGAAATATCGTTATCTTTAAGATTTATAAGATTCGATAAAATTGATATTCCTAAATCTTTTTCTCTGCAGTATCTAACAATTTCCATCAAATCTTTGTGTAGGAAAGCCTCGCCACCGGAAAGTGTCACAAATATACCTCCCATTTCTGCAAATTCATCCAGAACAGACTTGACTTTAGCCAAAGGCATATCAAATCCGTGATCCTTTTTTTTATTCGGAATATAACAATGTATACAACGTTCATTACATCGACTTGACAACTCAAACTGAAGAGCACGTATCTTAGGCTTTTGCTGAGCTGACTCTAGAAAATAATCCTGAGTATTTTCCGATATTTTTACCTTAGTTTCCTGGGTAAAGTCTGACGCTAATGTCTTAGGATTATCTACAGAATATGTAAATGACGTATCTTTTTCATCAAGTTCTTCGATTGTATTTCCCATTACTAAGAATTTGTCAGCGGCCAACTCTTCAGCAAATTCTAGAAAATCTTTTGTTAGTACCTCACGTGATACATCATTATAAAGTTGAGATATAGCATTGACAATATCATCAATGGATTTAGGTATTCTCTCAATTTGTTTTAGAAAATCACATCCTACAGCATCATACACTCTGTCATGTCTAGTCAATTGATTATAAATATAACCCTTATCCAAGGAACATCTTATATATGTATTATTTGATTGGCGTATTAACATTTCTTATATGAATAGTATTTTAAAATAGCAAATGAGAAAGCAGAGAAATATAATTTCATCTCTGCTTTCTTTAATTAACATGAGAGAATTTATCTAGTTCTCTCACACACTTTACATTTGGTGTCACCGATAAAGCTAAGTACCATGCACTCTTTTCCGCCAGTATCTTTAACAGGGCAACCAGCAGCATAAGAACCAGTCGGTAAATTCTTAGCGACCACAACGGGTTTAGAATACTTTTTCATAGTTTTAATGATATTAATAATTAGGTTTACTCTATTCCGGATTTTCAACTTCCTCCGTGTATCTCTTCCTAAGAGATATTTACAAACTACAACTAGCTATCTAACAGAAAGATAACAACAATAGACAACAAAATTTGCTAAACAATCTTACAATATAGAGAGTTTATTTTACAACCTCGATTATAACAAACAAAATAAAAAAGATTGTAATTCAGAAAAAATTGTTATTTTTGCCATATCATATGCATCTCTTAGGAAGAGAAATGTATATTTATAAAACAAAGGCATTCAAAAACAACACACAACCACACAAACATCACAGCACCAAAAATCATTCATATTCAGCTCATTACACAAAACGCATAATATAAAACTGACTTGGGACATCTACGCAACCCCTGTCGACAAACAGAAACCGGAAGCCATCAAGAAGAACAAGCCGGAACGGAAGAAATGGGAAGAAGCTGAAAAGAAACCGACCACCGAAGAAGAGGAGGACGAAAGCGGATTCAACAACTTCGACGACCCGAACGACCCCAACCAGCGCCGCTTCAACCAACAGCTCAACGGAAGCTATTACAATTAAAACATACAGCCGAGAAAGAACAGCTTGCCAACGCAGGCTGTTCTTTTTTGTCCATACCAACAATGACCGTTTGGGATTTGATACAAAAAATTAGTACGCAATAGCAACTATTCAAAATTTAATGCTACCTTTGCAAACAAAAAAACGAAACTATGGCAAATGAACTGTTAGGAACGACTGTCGGAAAGCTGCGCAACAAGCTGCACCGGCTGATGAAGCAACGGTATGCGGCGGAAGCCGAAGAAAAGCTGACGGTGGAGGAGTTTATCCTACTGAACATGATTCAGGCCAAAACTGACCAAATTCTCCAACTGCTCGCCATCGCAACCGGGAAAAACAAGTCCGTAGTCATGCGCATGATTGATTCCCTGGAAAAGAAAGGGCTTGCAAAACGCACCGTAAACCCCGATGACAGGCGTGAAAACCTACTGAGCATCACGGAAAAAGGCGAAAAGGTAGTGGCACAATACCACGAAATCGAGAAACGGCTCTCCCATGAGCTGCTTGAAGACATACCGGAAGAAAAAGTAGCAATCTTTTTTGAAGTCGCCGACGCGATTTCGAAAAAGACAAACCTTCTGTAATTTTTTTGAAATATTAGTTGCTATTGCATACTATTTACTTTATCAACAAATATATGAAACACATTGTAAAGACTATAGTTTTGAGCGGGCTATTAGCCACGGCGGTCCCTACCGTCCGACCGGCAGAGCCTTCCCAACGCTTCATGAGCCTGAATGAGCTCTACTCGCTGGCCGACAGCCGGAGCAAGACCATCAAAATCTATGAAGCGGCCGTCGAAGGAGCTGAGAAGGACATATCCGTGGCCAAGAATGCCTATCTGCCCAATATCGACCTGACAGCATCGGCCACCTACAACGGCAACGCCTGGGTAGCCGACCGTGATTTCTCGAACGGACAGACTTTCACTTCGCCGCACTTCGGCAACAGCTATACCATCGAAGCCTCGCAGGTGGTTTTCGCCGGCGGTGGTATCCACTTTAATGTGAAAGCCCTTGAACTCCAGAAAAAGATTGACGAATGGAACCTGACAGCCCACCGGCAGGAAATCTATTTTCTGCTCACCGGCTACTATCTCGACCTGTACAAATACCGCAACCTGCTGACTGTCTACGACCGGAACATCAGCCAGACCCTACAGGTGATTCGCGACATGAAAGCGCGTGAAGCGGCCGAAGTGGCACTTGACAACGACATCACCCGCTATGAGGTGCAATACCAGAACCTGCAATACAAACGCACGGAACTGCTCAGTTCCATCGACATCTGCAACGACAAGATTGTCACCATGCTCGACCTCGACGCGCAAACAGAAATTCTCCCCGACACGACACTGCTCCACAAACGCATGCCCAAGCCCGAGGAATCGGAATTCCAGACACAGGCGTCCGACCATTCGCCCCAGCTCAACATGAACCGCCTGACACTGGAAATGCTGAACAAAAAGAGCAACGTGGCAAAAGCCGGCTACCTCCCGCAAATCAGCCTCATTGCAGGCGACAATCTCAAAGGCCCCATCACCTACGAAATCCCTACGCTCAACAACAATATCAACACCTGGTACGTAGGAATCGGACTGAAATTCAGCATCGGAAATTTCTACAAGACACCAAAGGAGCTGTCACGCATCCGCACATCCATCACCCAGTCGGAAATGGAGCTGACTTCGGCCCACGAAAATGTGTCGCTCGACGTGAGAGCCGCCTACATCCGCTACTTAGATTCCTTCGAACTGCTGAAGACGCAGGAAAAAAGCCTGCAACTCGCCAAGGAAAACTACGACGTTATCGCCAACCGCTATGCCAACGACCTTGTGCTGGTCACCGACCTTGTCGATGCCGACAATCTCCGTCTGTCGGCGGAAGTGCAGTATGTCAACGCTCAAATCAATGTCATCTACAATTACTACAAACTTCTATATGCCTCCGGCACTCTGAACCCTTCAAACCTTAACAGCAATGAACAAGAGAACTAAAAAATAGTCAACAACGTTATCGTTGTCGCCATCATCGTCAGCGGCCTGCTCTGGGTATGTTCGAAATTCCTGCACCTCGGCAATGTGGAATATACCGACAACGCACAAATCCGCCGCAACATCGTGCCCGTTAATTCCCGTGTGCAGGGCTACATTGAAAAAGTATGCTTCGACGACTTTCAGTTCGTACACAAGGGCGACACCCTCGTCGTCATCGAAAACTCGGAATACAAGCTCAAGGAAGCACAGGCAAAAGCCAATTACCAGAAAGCACTGATGGAAAACACCGCCATGGAAACGGCAATTTCCACAACGGCCAACAACCTGACCGTATCCGACGCCAACATTGAGGAACTCCGTGTACGCCTCCGTCAGGCTGAAACCGACTTCCGCCGCTACGAACAACTCTACACGCAGAAGGCCGTAACGCGCCAGCAATACGACAACCGCAAGGCCGACTACGAAGCCACCAAAGCCAAGTATGAAATGCTGGTACGGCAAAAGAAAAGCACGTCACTTGTCAAGGACGAACAGACACAACGACTGGAACAGAACCAGACAAACATCGACGTTGCCAAAGCCGCCCACAATCTGGCGCAACTCAACTTGTCGTACACCGTCATACTGGCGCCGTGCGACGGTGTCACATCCCGAAAAGCCATTCAGGAAGGACAACTTATACAGCCGGGACAAACGCTCCTGTCGCTCGTGGAAACCGACAACGTGTGGGTAATGGCCAACTATAAGGAAACGCAGACGGCCAACATCCGCGAAGGCATGCCGGTCGACATCAAGGTGGATGCCGTGCCGGGAGTGGTGTATCACGGCGTGGTGGCTACGCTGTCCAACGCCACCGGTGCGCAATATTCCATCATTCCACAGGACAATTCAGCGGGAAACTTTGTAAAAGTCGAACAGCGCGTGCCGATAAAAATCACCTTCACCGGCGAAAACAGCAAAGAAAACATCAACCTTTTGCGCTCCGGCATGAACGTGGAGTGTGAAGTAAACTACTGATACCATGCAAGCACCGTCACCTGAAGAAGTCGCCGCCGCACGGCGCATCATGATATGGAAGGACTTCATCCCGCAGTGGATGCGCTTTCCGCTGATATTGCTCATCATTGTGGTGTTCATGTTCTCCGGAGGTGTCTATATGTCGGCCGTGGCCGAAATGTCGGGAAGTCTGTCGTGGATAACCGAGGACATCATGATGGCAGGCTATGCCTCCATGACCGGGCTGACCATCGCCTTTCCGCTGCTGTTCCGCATACTCTACCGCTTTCCTCCGCGCGAACTGCTGCTATTTTCCTGCGGAGTGTTCATCGTCAGCGACTACCTCTGCATGGTATCCGATTTTCTGCCGCTTCTGGTTTTTCTGTCGTTCATCAGCGGCTTTTTCAAAATCGTCAGCACGTTCGTCTGTTGGAACAACGTACAGTTGAAAATCACGTCCAAACGGGATTTCACCGTGTTTTTTCCCTATCTGTTCACCTTCGTGCTGGGCAGTGTGCAGCTTGCCAATATAGCCACCGGCTACAGCATTATCGCCTTCGACTGGCAGGCCATGCACCGGCTCACCATCGGCGCCTTTCTTGTTGTGTTCGCACTCATCTATTTCGGCATGCGCCGTCACTACCGGCAAGGCCCCTACATACCATTCAAGGGAATCGACTATCTGGGAGGAATCCTGTGGAGCCTGTGGCTGATTTGCATCGTGTTCATCTGCGTGTATGGAGAGTATTACGACTGGCTCGACAGCGAAGAAATATGGACAGCCATCGTGTTCGCCGTCATTCTGCTCGCGCTCTGTCTCTACCGTGCCGCCACCATACGCCATCCTTATATCAGTCTGGGAACTTTCAGGCAACACAATATGCTCTACATCTTCCTGCTGTTCGGATGCATGACCCTGATGTCGGCCACTGCCACCAACACACAGAACATATTCACGAACGCCATCCTGCACTACGATGCGCGCCATAACGCCGACCTCAACTGGGGCGTTGTTATCGGAATTGCCGCCGGCACTTACTTCTTCTATTTGGGAATGAAATACGGATGGAGAATCAAGACGATTGTGCTCACCGGATTTTTCTCGTTTCTGCTCTATCAGGTAATGCTCTACTACCTTATCGATGCGTCGACCGAGAAATATATGCTCTACCTGCCGCTGGTGTTCAAAGGTGCCGGAGTCAGCATCGTGTACACCTCGCTGACCTATGCCCTTGCGGGATGTGTCACCTTCAATCTCTATTTCGAAGCCATGTGTGTCATCGGTTTCATCCGCACCAGCTTCGGCGGTCCGTTGAATTCCGCCATACTGACGCGCCTGTTCAACCATGTCCAGCAGGACAACACGGCAAATTTGGGAGGGTTCATCGACTCGATGCATCCGATGGCGGGCTCGTTTACCTCGCTCTATAGCGAATTCCAGCGGCAAGTCACGATGGTGAGTCTCAAGGAAGTGTACGGCTATGCCGTCATTGCCGCCGTTGTCATTCTGATAACCATACTCGCATCCGACTACCGCAATATCCTTGATGCCAAACACCTTCACATGCTAAAACCGTCGCACGCCTGGAAACTCGTCCGCGCCCGCAGCGACAACGGCGACACGGGACATTAATCCTGCTTTCCGATGCCGTCCTCAAACCGGCGGCAGAGGGCAGCAAGCATGTCGCAGGCCTGTTCCAATGGCACGACGCCGGTGTTTATCATCAGGTCGTAGTGTTCGGCCATTCCCCACTTCTGCCCCGTATAGTATTCGTAATGCGCGCGGCGGCTGCGGTTCACGCGCTTTATCTCGCCTGCGGCCTCATCGGCTTTCAATCCATATTCCGACACGCAACGGGAACAGGCACTTTCCAAATCGGAATAGCAGAACACCCTTATCACACGGGGATAGCCCTGCAAAACGAAATCGGCACAACGCCCGACAATGACACACGACTCCTTTTCCACCAACTCACGTATAATCTTGCTCTCGGCCACAAACAGCACATCGTCAGGCGACAGGCTTTTCTCCAGCAAGCTGTCGCTCTTTCTGCCTTGAATGCATTTCAGCCAATAGGAAGGCAACTGCTGTTCGTGCGCCTTTATGTAAGTTTCGTCAATGCCGCTCTGCTGCGCTGCCAAATGAAGAAATTCCTTATCGTAGAGTTTCACGCCCAACCTTTTGGCCAACATTTCACCCAACACATGTCCGCCACTGCCGTATTCACGCGCTATCGTTACGACAAAATGCGGTGTTTCCTTTCCAACGGCAACCGGCATCGGTACGGACGCTCCAATCCATCTGTCCAGGAAACGGTAGTACGGACTGACAAAATGCACAATCGGACCGACCAGCAAGGCCGCAGCCACTGTACCTTCACGCACGCCTTCAATGGTTTCGAGAAAAACCAGTGACAAAAGACAGGCAATGCACACCAGTGTCACATCAAATCCGAGCTTCATAAAACCGAACTCTTTCCGAAAGTGTCGCGAAATGACCTGAACAAAATATTCGCCAGCCATCATGGCGGCATCGGCCTTTACCTCGAGTGCGATGCCTAACGCCAGAATCACACAACCGATGAGCAGCACCACCAACTGCATGACATAAGCCACGGGGTTCAGCCAAAAAAGCAGGTTCATCGACACGTCGATAAACGTACCGAAACACAGCGAAATAGGAATCTGAAGCAGGTACATCCGCAAATCGCCGCGCAGCTCGGCACGCGTCATAAGCGGCAACTCCAACACGACAAACAGGAGGTTCAGCAGAATTGTCCACTGTCCGATGGTAAAGGGCGTAAACATGCTCAGCACATAAGTGACGCTCGTTATAGGGGATGTTCCCAACATGGCCTTGGTAATGAAGGCAATACCGAACGCATTGACAAACAATGACACCAAAAACAAAGCATACCGCCGCAACATGGTCTTTTTCATATGCACACGTATTAAAACAGCTGCAAAGTTGGTGTCATTTTCGCCATCTCCTTTCATAAAATTACGACTAATATTGGTCAGAAACGAAACACTTTCTATTTTTGTACAGCAAAGCGACATTCCAATGAACGACTCGGCAGAAATCAGCATAAACAGCGACAGCATAACAGTCCGACAATCCTCCGGCAGTGCAGAAAGCAAACTTTACGAAAACGGATTCCACCTTATTTTCGTTACAAACGGAACAGTTGAATTTTCATCAGCGGCAGGAACCGCCATTGCCGCATCCGACAGCCTTATCCTGCTCACTCCGAGCATGTCGGCACGCATCACACGCAAAGACAATGGTGCACAGACAACAGTAGTCCACATCGTTCCCAACTATTTCGACAGCCTGCCCGACGGACAATTGATGTACCAGCAGTTTTCCCAATATATGGGCCGGAACAGCTTGCCCGTCTTTCGGCTGTCACCGGAAAATGCCCGCAACATGTACCGCACCATAGCCCTGTTCAACGAACAGTTGAACCGTTTCCGATTCTACCGCATCGGCACCCTACGGCATATCTGTAGCCTGCTGTTGCTCCAAATTGCAGAAACACTCCACAGCTACGAAGAAGAAACCACCGTTTGCCTGCGCCATTCCGACGAGATTTTCCGAAAGTTCAAGCAAATGGCCCACGAGCATTATTCATCGCACCACGACATCGCCTTTTATGCCAACCGGCTGAACATTTCCACCACCTACCTGTCGCGGATTGTAAAGCAGACAAGCGGCAGAACCGTCCATGCCCACATTTCCGAACTGCTTATGGCCGAAGCCAAACGCCTGCTCGAAAGTACCGACATGGACATCAAAGCCATCGCCGACCGGCTCGGCTTCTCCGACCAGTCGACCTTCGGGAAATTCTTCAGCCGCTCCCAGGGCACATCCCCCCACAAATTCCGCCTCAAAAAATAAAAATACCACCTCAAAGGTGGTACAAACGCAAGAAGGTGGTATATTTCATAGCCGCTACTCTGCATACTTTCATTAAATTCATTAATTTTAATGCCTAAATACTACAACCCATGTCACAAACAGAAACGAGAAACAAGTTACTCGGCTGTCTTTACGGACAAGCAATTGGAGATGCTTTAGGCTTTGGAACAGAGGGAATGACAAAAGAAGAAGTCAAAAAACATTACCCTACAGGCCTAAAAACTTACAACAGCATCATACAGGACAACCGACGAAAAAACTGGCCGATAGGGAAATGGACTGACGATACGGAAATGATGTTATGTGCCCTTGAAGCTTTTGTCCACGACAAACAACTAAAAACAAAAACGCTTGCCCATATTTTTCTTGATTGGTACGACAGAATGGGCCATACCTGCGGCACACTGACAAAAAGGCTCTTAATTTTGCTCCTCCCCTCTATGAACAAAATCCTGTTTCAATAGCAAAACTTGTATGGGAACTCAAAGGATGCAACAATGCACCCAATGGAGGTCTAATGAGAACTTCCATAGTCGGATTGTGGCCAATTGATGTAGAACAAAATGCTGAACTTCTTTGCAAAATGACACATTACGACCCTCGTTGTGTCGGTTCTTGTGTCATCGCATCCAAAATAATTAACAACCTTGCATGGCACAACCGAATAATGGATGCCAAAGAATTAATCGAAATAGGAAACAAATACGATCATAGAATAGAAGAGTGGATTCATCTTGCCTATAACAGCACTAATATTTCTGATTTGCAACTTGACAACGAAGAAACAATGGCTTACACCTTACGGACTCTTTCCGCTGCTCTTTGGTGTTATTGGCATTCCGCCTATTTTGAAGAAGGATTACTTGCCATTGCAAACGAAGGAGGTGATGCAGACACAAACGCAGCCATCGCTTGCGCTATATTAGGAGCAAAATTCGGCTACGACACCATTCCCTCATACTATATTGAGAACCTTTTTGATGAAAACATCTACCGAACAAAATGTATTCCCTTTATAGAGTTAGCAATGTCAATCTAAAGCGCTCCTACTCCAGTTCCAGCAGGCGGGGCGGGTGGACAAGACGGTGGGCATCATCGAGGAGGGAGGCGTTGGAAAAGGTTATGGCGGATTTGTGGAGAATTCCGTAGCTTTCATGGGCGTGACCGAAAAGATGATAACGGGGACTGACTTCGAACACTCGGCTGCGCAAGGAGGCATTTCCCCAATGTACGCCTGCTGAACGGTCAAGAATCATGACGGGCGGCTCGTGGGTGACAAGCACGTCGACTGCATCGGGAATGAGGGTTTCGGGATGATTGTATCCCAACCCGAAAAAGCGTACACCATTGATTTCGCAACCGCAGTCCTGCAAGAAATGCATTCCTTCGGGCAAATCCTCAATACCGCCGGCATCCCAAAGGCACAGGTCATGATTGCCCGCCACAAAAATCTTATGGGCATACGGCAGTTCGGCAAACCAATTCAGAAAATCGAGCACTTCCTCTTCCGTTCCGGCCTCCGTAAAGTCGCCGCAATGAACAATTACATCGGCAGCCGGCAAATCTGCCAACTGCCGATGCAAGCCATGTGTATCGGATATTTGCAATATCTTCATCGTTCCACTATTCCAGACAGTCGTCGAGCAATTTTATAATCTGCTCCTTGTCCATTTTCTGACCGATAAATACGATTTTCTGCATACGATCGCCATACTCCGGATCCCAGTCGCGCATCAGCCCCGGTTCCTGCTTCATCAGTTCGGCAAGTTCGTCGGCCGGAGCCGTTGCATACCATAGTCCGGCTTCTTTAATGGACTTCTGCTTGCCGGCCTGTTCGAACAGATACGACATGTCGCGGTTGTCGGAGAAATAGCATACGCCTTTCGCACGGATAACGCTCTTCGGCCAATGTTTTGCCACGAAATAGTCAAACTTGTTGATGTCGAAAGCACGACGGCGGTAGTAGACAAACGTGCTGATACCGTACTCCTCCGCTTCACCTTCGTCGTGGTGGTGATGATGATGGTGTCCGCATTCGTGGTCATGGTGGTCGTGATGGTGGTCGTGCTCATCTTCATGCTCATGGTCATGATGATGGTGATGTTCCTCCTCTTCCACCGGTCCTTCTATGCCGCGAATCCAACCTGCCGAAGTGGCAACCTTCTCAAAATCAAACATGCGGGTGTTGAGAACCAGGTCGAGGTCAATATTTGCGTAGTCGCACTCGATAATCTCCGCACCCGGCTGAATAGTCTTGATAATCTGACGGATACGACCCAACTCTTCCGGTGTCACCTCTGAAGCCTTGTTCAAGAGAATCTTGTTGCAGAATTCCACCTGTTGGATAATCAGGTTTTCGATATCGTCTTCGGCAATGTCGGCTTTCGTCAGGCTGTCACCGCAGGCGAATTCACTCTGGAAACGCAGAGCATCGACTACGGTCACGATGCAGTCCAGACGGCAGATGCCGTATTTGCGGTAGGCTTCGCCGAACGTAGGGATAGAACATACGGTCTGTGCAATCGGTTCCGGTTCGCAGATACCGCTCGCCTCTATTACGATATAGTCGAACTTCTCCGACTTCATCAGTTCAAAAATCTGGTCAATCAGGTCGGTTTTCAGCGTGCAGCAGATACAGCCGTTCTGCAATGCCACCAGGCTGTCGTCCTTCTGGTCGACAACGCCGCCCTTCTGAATCAGAGAGGCGTCGATATTCACCTCACCCAAGTCGTTGACAATCACCGCAAAGCGGATGCCTTTACGGTTTGTCAGAATATGGTTTACCAAAGTTGTCTTACCGCTTCCCAGATATCCTGTCAGAAGCAGTACGGGTACATCTTTCTTTTCCATAGCTATTTATGTTGTCTATAAACTGTAGTTCAAAAACGAACGGATAAAATTAGTGGGTTTCTGCCAAAATTCCAAACCTTTCTCCTTGTTTAGTGCGTACCAATCCAAAGGCACACCATACCGAGCAGCACGAGCAGAAGGTCGAGGGCTTTCGCACGGAGATTCTTTTCGCGGAAAAGCATCGCGCCGAACAAGAAGGAAACAATGACACTGCCGCGACGCACCATCGACACAATCGAAATCATGACGTCGGGATAGGACAAGGCGTAGAAATAGGCAAAGTCGGCCAACGAAAGGAAAATGCTGATAAACACGATGGCCCATTTCCAGCGGAAAGGCGTGGTAGTATGGCGTTTGGGATACCAGAGCAGAATGAGAATCACCGCCATAATCAGACACTGATAAACGTTATACCAACTCTGTACCACCATCTTGTTAATGCCGATGCCGCCGTTTTCGGCAGGTGCGACAAGAAATTTGTCGTAAAGTCCGCTGGCGGCTCCGAGCAAAGCGGCTCCAACAAGGAAAAATATCCAGCGGTTATGGGAAAAGCGGATGCCTTCCTTCTTGCCGCTGCGGCTGAGCAGATAGAACGAGGCAATGGCAAGCAGCACACCCGCCCACTGCCACAGGTTGAGTTCTTCGCCAAAGATAAGAAGTGCGCCGACGAGTGTCATCACCGGACGCGTAGCATTGATTGGCCCGACAATGGTCAGCGGCAAATGTTTGATGGCAAAATAGCCCAATATCCACGACGACAGCACGATGACCGCCTTGAGCATGATATAGCGGTGTTCGTGCCAGCCGCACGCCGGAACATAAAGTTGCGACGAGGAGTCAATCCACCCCGCAGCCGAACCGACAATAAATGGAAGAAATATTAAACTGCAAAAAACGGTGTTGAGAAAAAGCACCGGAATAACGGCATTGTCGCGCAACGACGTTTTTTTGCATACATCGTAGCAGCCCAGCAGCGCCGCCGAAAGAAAAGCAAGTACAATCCACATAAAACCTTACATCTTTTTACCCCCAATCGGCCGTTAGAGTTCAGACCGATTTGGGTTTTACCGGGTGCAAAGGTAGAAAAGATTTTCCGAACAGAAGCGATTTTGCCGTGCCGGAAACGCATCGCGGCTATTTCCAGCAGTCGCCTTTGCCACGAAGTTCGGGAATGTCGCCGTCACGGTACACGGGGTCCTTCACACCGTTGCGCTTCTGACGGCGGTAGTTTTCGAGCAGCAGGAACGCCTGGCGCGACAACAAGGCAATCGCCACAAGGTTGCAGATAGTCATCAGCGCCATCGTCACGTCGGCAAATCCCCAGGCAAGGTCGAGCGTCATTAGTGCGCCGCACATCACCATTGCCGCCACCAGCAGACGGTAGACAACGAGCACCGTACGGCTCTTGGTCATAAACTGGATATTGGCTTCGCCATAATAGTAATTGCCGATAATGCTGCTGAAGGCAAAAAGCATAATGGCAACAGCCACAAACACATTGCCCACGCGCCCCACTTCGCTCTCCAGAGCCGACTGCGTAAGCTGAATGCCGTTGGCGTTCGAAGCGATGGCCGTATCACTAAGCAGAATGATAAATGCCGTACAGGTACAGATTATCAGCGTATCGGTAAATACGCCGAGTGCCTGGATCAAACCTTGTTTCACAGGGTGGCTCACATGAGCGGTAGCCGCCACGTTCGGAGCGGAACCCATACCGGCCTCGTTGCTGAACAGTCCGCGCTTCATGCCCTGCACCAATGCAGCCGCCACGCCTCCGCCAAACGCCTGTTCCCAGCCGAAAGCGTTGCCCACGATGGTGACAATCAACGAAGGAATATGCTGAATATTGGAAAGGACAACGAAAAGAGCCAACAGAATATAGCCAATTGCCATCACGGGCACAATCACGCCGCTGACATTGGCAATGCGGTGAACACCGCCGAAAATAATGCAAAGCGTCACCACTGTCAGCCCCACGCCCATCCAGAAAGGATCGATGCCGAAGGAATTTTCCCACGCGGCACAAATCGTGTTGCTCTGTACGGAATTGAATGCAAATCCGAAAGTAATGGAAATAAGCACGGCAAAGAGGATTCCCATCCAGCGTTTGCCCAACCCCTGCTGCATATAGTAGGCCGGTCCGCCGACAAACGATTTTTCGCCACGGGTCTTGTAGAGCTGCGCCAACGTCGATTCCACAAATGCGCTCGACGAGCCAAGCAAGGCAATGAGCCACATCCAGAACACCGCACCCGGACCTCCGATGGCAATGGCGGTCGCTACGCCGGCCAGATTGCCCGTACCGACACGGCTGGCAATCGACACCGCAAACGCCTGAAATGAAGAAATGTGCTTCTCGCCGTTGTCCGACTTAGGCTTGCTGTCACCCAACAGACGCACCATCTCTTTCACCATCCTAAACTGCAAAAACCGTCCCCTGAACGTAAACCATAAGGCACAGCCGATAAGCATTATCGTCAACACATACGACCATAGCACATCGTTGACCGAGACTATTATACTGTTAATCCATTCCATTCTTTTTCGTCTTGAGCCGATGCGACATTGCATCCTATCTTATGCAAAGATAGCGAAAGGTTAATATTAGACAGAAGAACAGAAGAACAAATTTTTCATGCTTGTCAATCCGTTTCCAATCCAACCTCAAGCAAAAGGAAAGTGAGCATTACCACACAACTTCGTAGGGACGTATCCCAGGTACGTCCGAATACCCACACATCACATTCACCTACAAGCCAGACATTTACAGAACAAACGCACTCAATAAATCCGCCTCAATAATTTGTTAAATTAACACCATATAGTTAAAATCATGTTATAAAACACATTTTTATAGCACAGACTATTGGAGAATATAATTTCTCATATTAAATTTGCAGTACAAAAGATTGGTTTAGTAAACGCTTTCATAGGTATTAATTTTAGGTTTTTAAGGTTTATAATTATGAAAAAGATTGTTTTGAAAGCTGTTAAGTGGTATTTTACCACCACAGCTGAGGCTTACAAGTAAGTCTCTTTTATTTCGAGGAATTGTAATGATTTTAAGTTGTTCCAAGTGATTGGAGCAACTTTTTTTATCTACCCACGGCAATAAAAATGCTGCCGCGGAATAGTCCGCAACAGCATTTCAGCAAAAATATAATGATTCTAAATTCCCTTTTCCCTACACTCAGAGAAAGATTATTTATTCAACGACCATTTCCAGTCGTCGCCACTTTTAGCCAAATCCCAGTTGTCCGTTTCTTCACTTCCGTCATTGTAAGTGATTTTCACGCTTACCTTAGCCGTCATTCCGTCTTCCGAAATTTCTTCTTTTTCAATCACAGCGTCCTTGATGCCTCCCTTTTCTTCCAGTTTCTTCGATAGTTTGTCCTGTGCCATAGCCTTGAAACCGGTCTTGAATTCAGCCACTTCTTCAGCGGAAGTGCCTTCTTTGACATACATTTCGTCCATCAGCTTGTCGTAGTCGGAAGTTTTAATCATTTCCACATAGCTCAAAACAGCGTCACCCGGCGTTTTCGGAGAAGAAGAACAGCCAACAAACACAAACAACGCAAGTGCTGAAAACAGTGCAAAAAACAGTTTTTTCATAATGGTTAAATTTTAAGTTATTAAAATGAATAAATTAACTCTACATCTTTCCGATTGTAAATATCGGACGGCAAAATACACCGCTCGTCGCGCCCCGGAATAGGCACTTTTTTAATGACAGCCGGAACGAGGTCAAGCCCTGACTTTTTAAACACGAAGGCAATAAATTCCGTACAATACATCTTGGTAGTGTCCTCCAGGTCGTAGTTGTGGTCGA
>OJMG01000510.1_pt1 | contig 38313 bp, 25 predicted proteins | sample 1597141 | NCBI WGS metagenome assembly OJMG01 (sample SAMEA2452119, study PRJEB22498) | human gut metagenome | biome: human feces; feature: human gut; material: feces | place: Australia | collected 2012 | reverse complement strand
ACCCCAATGTTGTGCTATAGTTCTATTTGAAGTCCAACATTAAGGGTTCAGTACAGTTAGGCTCATTTTTTATATATTATGAATTTTCTTACGCCATTAATAACTTAAGAAGAAAACATTTGCTTCTTTTTATGACTTTGACAATACCCATCAGCAATCGCATGACCATTCGGTAAGTAGTTCTTTATGATTAATTAGAAATCTTAATTGCATGTCTAGAACACGAGCTTTTAGAATAGTTGGAACAACTTCTTAGATATAAAACACAGGGAAATGTACTAGAACGAGTTCTTTTAATGTTTATTATAAATTTGTTCAGTTATTTGAATATTAACTAGGAATAATAGAAAACTAATTGAATGATTTTAGTTTTCTATAGAAAGTACCTCTAGTCAATCTAGATAAGGTTATAGCTTCAACACTTGTTATTTCTTTATTTCTATATTTCCTAACAATTTCATCAAAACAATCAGGAATAGGGGTGGCAGGTCTACCAAACTTCACCCCTTTTAATTTGGCCATCCGTATACCCTCTTTTTGTCTTTGCTTCATTGTTTCTCTTTCGTTTTCTGCAACAAATGATAGTACTTGAAGAACAACATCGGCGATAAACTTGCCTACAAGATTCTTACCCTCTATTCTTGTATCCAATAAAGGCATGTCTATTACTACAATATCGATACCTTTTTCTTTAGTTAATATTCGCCATTCATCTAACACCATATTGTAATTACGACCTAATCTATCGATTGATTTTATGTATAAAACATCTCCTGGACTAAGCTTTTTAACCAACCTTTTGTAGTTTGTTCTATTAAAGTCTTTGCCCGATTCCTTATCGGTAAAGATATTTTTATTATTAATTCCTAATTTAATTAGCTCATCCAATTGTCTATCTAAGTTTTGAGCAATAGTTGATACTCTTGCATAACCATAATTCATCTTTTTTACCTCCGGTTATGCTATCTATTAAATAAAAAAAAGACAATCAAGTTAATTGTCTCAAAAAGTACACATTTCGTATTGTTAATATTATATAGCAAAATTCACATAAATCTTTTAAATTTTTGCCTTTTTTCTGTCTGACCGAAAACCGTGGGTTTTGGAATGGCGGAAAATAGAGAATATTTATCAAAGCAAATCATTACTTATATTGGAAATAAAAGAGAACTTCTTGATGAAATAGAGTCATATGTTCTTTTTGTATGTAAAAAACTTAAAAAAGACAAAATTGTCTGCCTAGATCTTTTTTCAGGAAGCGGAATAGTTGCTAGATTGTTGAAACAATATAGTTCTTTAATCATTGCGAATGACCTGGAAGGATATTCAAAAATCATTAACGAATGCTTTTTATCGAATAAATCAGAATTTGATGAAGGACTGTTCAATAAATATTTAGGCATAATAAATCAAAAAATAAGAGATGAACCTGTAAATGGCATAATTAGAAACAACTATTCACCTAAGGATGATAAAAATATCGATTTTGATGATAGGGTTTTCTATACAAATAAAAATGCAACGTATATAGACAGTTTTAGATATTACATTGATGAGGTTGTTCCAAAAAAATATAAAAAATATTTTCTTGCTGCTTTATTAACAGAAGCATCTATACACGTCAACACCTGTGGTGTATTTAAAGGATTTTATAAAGATAGAGACACAGGAATTGGAAAGTTTGGAGGAAAAGCGGAAAATGCTCTTTCAAGAATTAAAGGTCAAATCCATATTGAATGCCCTGTTTTAAGTTCTTTTGAATCTGGTTATAAAGTGTACCAAAAAGATGCCAATAAATTGGCCGGAGAACTTAAAGGGTTAGACCTTGTGTATCTCGATCCCCCTTATAATCAACACCCATATGGGTCAAATTATTTCATGTTGAATCTTATTTTAAATAATGAAATTACGGGAAATCTTAGCAAAGTGTCAGGGATACCGGATGATTGGAACCATTCTATTTATAACAAAAAACAAACCGCTTTAGATGGAATGAGAGATATTATTTTAAGGCTCGACACAAAATATGTCCTTGTTTCATATAACAATGAAGGCTTCATTTCGTTTGATGAGATGAACAAAATGCTTTCTCAATTTGGAAATGTTGAATCTAAAAGGATTAAATACAACACATTTAGGGGATCAAGAAATCTTAGAGAAAGAGATATTCATACAAATGAATATTTGTTTTTGCTCAAAAAGGAGAACTAGAATATGGCTTTTGGAGATATTTTAAAAAGAAATGTTTATTTATTGAGCGATGCTTCTGAAAATAAGTTGGCGGAAGATGCGTTTTGGATGATTTTGCGCGATATCGCTGTCCAAGAAATACTGGCTGTTTATCCATCCAAAGTTGATAGTGATATAGCAGTTGAAGTTTATTACAACATTTTATGTGACAACATGAATGTTATACCTCCCTATTTTAGGGAGAAATTACGCTCTAATAAGCAAGAGAGATTTAGAGTCATTAATAGGAATATGTGGACAAGTAACGCATTTCATCCTGAAGGTTTGGCGAATCAACCATCCATCAGTGCATATAAAGAAATAAATCCTGATAGAAAAGGTGAAAAAATTGTATATCAAGGAGTGAAATAATATGTTGGTAAATGAAGGAAAGCTTATACAAAAATATGTAACTATTTATTCTTTGCAGGAAAATAAGATTGGAATTCCAATTTTCCAAAGATTTTATGATTGGAAAGAAAAACAAACAGATGCTCTTTTAGACGACATTCTTGCTACTGCAAATGACCAAACAAAACAAATTTATTTACTGGATTTCATTTATTTTGAAGAAGAAGGAAAAATTAAATTAGCCGATGGACAGCAAAGAATTGTTACATTGAATTTACTAATAAAAGCTATAAATGACTATATTATCGACAATAAATTATCAACCCAATTAATTCTTCCGTTTGATATCACATATGATATCCCTCAGTATGACAGCAAATATCAAAATTGCATGAAGAATTATCTAGTAGCCCCTTTCAAGAAAAATTATATCTATTTCTCCAAATGGATTAATCAAAACAAAGATAAGTTAGAACATATTATTAAAACAATAAAAGAAAATATTTATGTTTTTATCAAGAAAACTGAATCAATCGATGATGCGTTTACAATATTTCAACAAATTAATACTGGTGGAAAGCCTTTAACCAAAGAAGAAGTGATAAAATCTACGATTAGTCAATTTTCAGATATTTACCACATACCTGTTAATGGACCCGTGAAAGAATTGAAGAAAATGATTCTTTCTTATTACAAATATTTATATTCATCTAACGCCAATGACTTTGACACAATCTCTGTTATCTCGTTTTTAAGAAAAGATGTAGTGGATAATGAAGCTAAATTCCAAGAATTCGCTAAAACACTAAGTGTGATAAATGGCTTAACCAATAATCCAATGTCTGCAGTAATTAATTATATTAATAGGCCGCAATTGTTTGACATTATGAATATCCTAGGAATGAAAGGTATAGATGTTTTTGCTAAAAGAAGTTATCTAAATTATGTTATGTTTCCTCTGTGCTTATTAAGTATCTCAATGACATTCAAAAAAGCAAATCCAGGTGGAATTATTAAAACTCTTTATTCTGGTGTCATTGACATGATCAAAAAATCAAAATCGGAAATGGAAATAGGAGCTTTTATATCGGCTTTCATTAATGACAATAAAGAAATTTGTAAAATAAAGTATGATGAATTTGAAAGATGTTTAGGATCGGTAGATACTAGACAAGGCATCAAGAAGGCGATTCTTATCATCGATGTAATTATGAGAAATACATCTTCAACAGTTAATATTGATTCAATAAACTTAGAACATATATATCCACAAAAACCAGATGCGGAATGGGCAACTGAAGGTTGGCCTACTAATTCAGAAGAACAAAAAAATTTAATTGAAAATATTGGTAATTATATTTTGTTAAATGAAGAAGTTAATAAGAAAATCAAAAATAAATATATTGTTCATAAAAGAGTTGAATATGACAGAATAATACCTCAAGATTTATCGTTAAAAACAGATATGAATACCGTTGACTTTCTTAAGTTTACAGATGAAAAGAAAAGCTATATTTTAGAAAGACAAAAAGCTATTACTAAAATGATTTATGATTATTTCAAATTAGCATCAGTTATTATTGAAAAATAAGATATAGAAGTAAAACAATTGCCTTTAATTTCCGTTGTTGGCAAAAAGCACTGGTGTGGGATAGTAAAAAAACTCTTTATATCAATTTTGAAGTTGGCGTTTCTGAAAAGATTTTAATTTAATACAAATCTTGCGGAGACATATACCGCAATAATAGAAGTGACACAATATTGAAATGCACACTAAAATCTAGACAATACAAAAAGCAGTGGACACTAGAGGTTAGATATGCTTGATAACTTCAATATTATCTTTCACCGCAGTAGTTAATTATAAAATTACAAAAAAAAGAAATAAAAAAGTATTTTTACTCTAATTCAAAAGAGATAATATCTATTCTTCCGGCTAGAATTTCAATCGTTATAATATCTTTTTTGTTACCAGTAAGAAAAACTCGCCCATCTTTGTTTAGAACATGATCATTGACAGAAACAATACCATTGCCTTCATAGTTTAATCTAAGAGATTTCGTGTTTGATAAATCAAAATATTTGTAGATTGCTTTTGTACCTTTCGTCAAATCTTTCAACAGCGGTTTTCCATCTTGTTCAGTTATTCTTGGTTTCGTTTGTTGTTTTCCCACACCCATTCTTATTCTTCTTTTTGTGATCAAATTGCAACATAAAGTTGCGGAATAAAGACCTTTACCAGGCAATGTTTTTTTATCCATTCCTTGTGTAGTCATCTCCACTTGCTTTATAAATCCATCTTCACTTATCTCAATTGGTTCTGCACAAGCTTGACGGGAATAGTCAGTGTTATTTGTCGCTCGATGATAGAATACATAATATTGTCCGTTGATACACTCGATTCCACCATGGATTGTGCTGGAATTGTTCTTCCTTATCTTATTTCCTTTATAACCTAGGTCACTATTGGAAATAATTACGCCGCGAAAAGTAAAGTCACGATCAGGATATTTACTGGTAGCATAGGCTAATTCGTTATTTTCGTTGGAGGAATAAACTAGATAATATAAGTCCCCGATTTTTCTAATCGATGGAGCTTCATAAAATGGATGCTTATATAATTCGCTGTTGAAAGGCGCTGTTGTTTTGCTGTCTAAAACTGCTTTTGGTTTATCTTTCACCGTCAACATATCATCTTCTAATTCTACAAATGCACAAGATAAAATACTTGGTTTGGTCTCTTTTACAATTTTCTTGTTGCGGTGGCAGAGCTTTGAAAGGACAAGATTGTAAAGAGGTTTTAGAAGTCTATTTCTAAAGTCTAATCCTAATCCCCAACCATAATATAAATAGATTCTTCCCTTATCATTTATCACAGCGGGATCATTGGTGAGAAAATCTAAAATAACTTCACCTTTTTTGTTTCTTATATCGCCTAAATAGTTAAACGGTCCCTCTGGTGTGTTGGAAACAGCAACAGAAAGAGGGCCAAAGGGCGTGGTATTTTGTCCGCTGGCAAAATAATATAAGTAATACTTACCGTCGTTTCCTCTTACACAATCAGGGGCATAATAATCTACCAATTTACCCTCTTTTGAACGGGGATCTTGTTCTTTTCTATAAGATACTCCATGAAATGTCCAGTTGCTCAAATCGTTTATAGGAGCTGAATAAACGACATAATCTTGCACACAAAATCTCTTGCTATTTGCTTTGTCATGACTGCCATAGAGATAAACGCGATCGCCAAAAACATGAGGTTCTCCGTCGGGGATATATTCAGTTAATGGTAAAAAGGGATTTGACATTCAATTACTCCAATTCAATTGTTAATAACGCGACATCGTTAGTGTGCATCTTGAGAGAAACAAGACCTGTATCGTTCTGGTTTTCAAAAGATAATAACTCACTTTTTAATCTGGTCTTTTCTTTTATGTCTAACACTTGTTGTTTGCTTAAATTATTTGGTTTACCAAGAGCAATCCATTCTTGTTTAGGATTGCAGTGGTCGTCATCTATTCTTTCAATGCTGACGGATTTAATGTTTGAATTAATGGAAATCTCAATTTGATGGACATCATTTAATCTAGGATCGTTGTTTTGAGGAGTGAGTAAGATTTGCAAAGAGTTCTCTTTTTTAAACACGCCGTATTCTACTTCTTTAAATTCTCTAAAACCAATATTTAATCGTTCTTCATATAATTTTGAAAGCAACTTAAAAGCCCAAAAATTTGGCTTGGGAATGCCATCGTTAGTTAAAATACCAAAACCACCAATAAAGGGTTTGTTCAATTGAATTTGTTCTTCGAACAAGTCCGATAAACACCAAAACATATAGCCTTGGAATTTATTGTTTAAATCAAGAACGGATTTTGTGACAAACGCAGCGGAATATTTCTCATCATGAATAGGAGCTGCAAATATGGCCATGGAATTCCATTCTGAGATATAAACAGGTAAATCACCTACTTTCTTTACCAATTCATCGTCCATTTTTGTTAAAGCATCTTTTGTGACTCTAGCTGCTTTATCTGGATAGAAAAACATTTTTCCTAAAGTCTCTGTTAAATCACTCTTGTTTTTTACTGCTTTGTTCATCGTTTTGAAAATAGCAAAGTAATTGGCAGGTGTAATCATATTTCCAAAGGCATCACCGGGATAATGATGTGTGGAAATAAAATCAAGTGGCACCTTATTACTTTTACAAAACTGAAGAAATTCATCAATCCATTTACATGCGCTGGTGGATGGTCCACCGACTTGAATTCGATCATCCACGGATTTAATCGCTCTTGCTGTTACTTCATATAATTTAAAATAATCTTTTTGTTTATTGTGGAAAAAGCCTTTTAAATCCGGTTCATTCCAAACTTCAAATTTCCATGATTCCACTTCTTCTTGTCCATATCTATTTAGAAGAAATTTGACAAAAGATTGGATGTAGTCATTCCACATCTCATAAGACTTAGGTATGGAAGTGCAATTTTTATAATGTAGACCATAAGTCTTCTTTTTTGCAAGTTGTGTGGGCATAAAAGAAAGTTCTACAAATGGTTTCACACCTGTAGAAAGAAGATTGTCATAAACATGACCACATTGTCTAAAATTTATGTCGCCTACTTGATGTCCTCTAGGCATCGGTGAAAACGTACATAAATCGCTGATAGTCCACATGTCATCATCAAAAATACCATGGAATCTCAAGGATTTAATTCCGAGTTCATCATGAGCAAACTTGAGTTGCTCTACCATGTCTGAACGGTGAAATTGACATGCGTGATCTGCGCCTAATCCTTCTTGCCAAGAATAATCCGTTTTTTTTCTGGAAGCGTTAATATCAATATCAATTTTCATGATAGTACCTCTAAGATTATTGTTTCTTTTTCTTCGCTAATTTTTTGGCGGCTTTCTCTTCTCTTTTTCTTTGTTTCATAGCTTCTTTTGCTAGATATTTTTGATTCTCTACTTCAAAATCGAGACCTTTTTTATTGCAGTGATCTTTCAAATCAAGGATACGGTTTTCTTCTCTTTCTATTCTCAATTTTTCTTCTTCTTGTTGCGCGAGAATCTCGGGATCGATCCATTCTTTACCTTCAGCCAAGCACTTTTCTTTTTTTCTAGCTATAATTTGCTGGTTAATTTGTGACATCTTCTTCTCTACATCAACAAATGGTAACGTCACTATTGCTAAAACGGCTAGAATCACATCGAAGAGATAGAAACTCATAACGATGAAGTTGATGACTTCATTTGAAGGGGTAACGCCTTCCGCGTCAACAAAACCGCGTTGCAATAATCCGGATTCATATCCGCCTGCAAAAGGAGCGTAAATGATGTTTTGGATAGCAAATACAATACCTGTGCCAATTAATCCTTCTAATCTATAACCGGTTTTTGCTTCAATGCTGTCAAAGGCATAATAAAGAAGAGTGATAAACACGTAAGAATTTGGAATCATACCTAAATTGCGTAAGAATCCAGCACCGATAGCGATATACATGTTAGAAGGGAAAATCCATCCTAATACAGATCCTACTAAAACACAGATATAGCCAGCAATAGTTACATTTTTAATGCCGAATTTCTTTGCTAAAGGATATATAGCAATTGCACCAATTCCGACAGGAAAACCAGCAGCAATCATATATAACGTATACATGATTGGATTATTCTCACCATCTAAAAGAAATTTGATATAAAAATATTGAACATTACCACCTTTGAAATAATCACAAATACCAATCATCGTCATGATTAAGGTGACAATGACAAAATATTTATTTGTGAAGAGGGCCTTTAGCTGTTTGCTGATGGGTATTTTATTGACGTTTTCTTCTCCATCGTCTTTTGTATCGTCTTCAATAATTCTTTCTTTGGTGTAATAAAATTCCATGAAGATCAGCGGGATGGAGACGACAGACAAGGATATCATCAAAATAGCGTAACCATTGATGTCTTTTTCTAACCAAAATGGCAACACGACATTGTTGACTAATAAGCCGATGATGATACCAGAAATAATAGTCCAACTGACTTTTCTAACAAAATTAAGTTGATATTTTTCCTTAGGAGAACGCGTTGAAACGGAAACGATATTGTCTCGGAAAATATTAAAGTATGTCACTGTCAAAACGTGATAAGTGATGAAGATTGTGAAAAAATAGATCCAATAATTTTCACCCATGGTTGAACCAGGGAATAAGAAAATCATAAAGCCACAGGCTAAAGTAATAAAACCAAAAATTAAGTAAAGAGGGCGGAAACGTCCGTATTTTGACTTACTTTTAGAAATGATAAATGAAATTAACAAACCAGATGCCACAGAAACAAGTCTAACTACAGTCATGATTATTTCGTAGATGTTTCCCATTTGTTTGATGGCATCAACATTTTCCGGCCCATAAATAAGTCCGGTTTGTTGTGTGAAGAATTTCTCCACAAGTGCGGCGATAGTATTGACCACAAAAATCAAACCTAACGGACCAATTAAGTGGCCTAAAATTTTTTCTTTTTTTGAAACCGTTCTTGTTTGAATTTTGCTGTCGAAGAATTTGGAATCAAATAAACTTCTTCTTTCCTTTTTTGCTTGCTCCATATTATAAATTCTCCCCATTTGTTCTTATGATTTCGCTATAGTGATAACCGGATTTTTTGATTGTTCTTTCATATGTTTGATAATTGACGTAAACCAAACCAAATCTTGGTTTATAACCTCTTTCCCACTCGAAGTTATCTAATAATGACCAATAGTGATATCCAAAGATAGGTATTCCATCATCAATTGCTCTTTTGACTTGGAAAATATATTCATCCATGAACATAATGCGATCGTCATCGTTTACTTTTTCATCGACCACTTCATCATAGGCTGCCATACCATTTTCTGTAATCAATAGAGGAAGTTGATATCTTTCATATAAGAATCTTGCCGTCCAATAGAGCGATCGTCCATCAATGACCCAGCCCATGACAGTGGTGCGATATTTGGATAAATCGATTTTCTTAATTCCCCAAGTGGAGTAATTCATCGCCGTATAATTGTTAAAGGCAATGAAATCAAAATCAGTTTGGATAGATTTAGCAAACTTATCACTGATATGATAGATGAGATAACCAGATGCTCCTTTTCCCAAAATTACAGGATCAAAATATAATCTATTATTCATTAAACCATTGCCAGTTTCAAAAGATTTATCCCTTGCTTTTTCAATGCTTAGTGGATCATTTTCATCTTCAGGTATATATGCTCCAGCGCCCCAGGATAAACCGACTTTGGGAACTTTTTTTGCATATTTTCTGATTGTATCAACAGAAACTTTATTTGCTTTCATAAAGTTTCTTAATAGGCGATTAAACCGGAAAACGACGCGATTGTAAGGTGCATGAATGCAAGTGAGATGTGCATTCATTAAAAAGCACTGCGGTTCATTAAAAGTCAACCAATAAGTTACTCGATCCGATAAAGCTTCGACCACTATTTTGGTATATTCTTCAAACAGAGGGACGATTTTTTCGTTTAACCATCCCTTGTATTTGCTTTGAATCCACTGCGGTAAATCCCAGTGATACAAGGTGATAATCGGCTCAATCCCCGCTTGTAACAATTCATCTACTAAACTGCTATAAAAAGCGATACCTTTCTCATTGATTTTTCCTTCTTCTGGCATAATTCTTGGCCAAGAGATAGAGAAACGATAGGATTTAACACCGAGTTTCTTCATGATAGCTACATCTTCTTTATAGCGGTGATAATGGTCACAAGCATTATGACAATTTTCACCAGTTTTAATTTTCTTTTCTTTCGCTACATCCCAAATGCTAGGTGCTTTCCCATCTTCTAAATACGCGCCTTCAATTTGTGCTGCTGCGGTAGATACACCCCACAAAAAGTCTTTAGGAAATCCTTTCATAATCATTTTTCTCCTCAATGTCTATTTCTATTTCAACTCTTTTGATATTCTTACCACGGAAAGCAACAAAGCCCTTGCCAGCGTTATTAGAAGTGATAGCAAAACCAAGTTGTCCGCGGTAAGCATGATGTTGATATGAAAGATAATCTTCTTTATTGTTTGATAATCCGCTTCCAAATGCCAGTAGAGTTAAATTGTTACTCAGTTCTATTTGAATCGCATCTTCATAGCAAGGCAATCGTTGATTGTCATTATTTCTTATTTCAAGATTACCAAAGATAATCTCGTTCTTTTTAAAATCAATATGCGTTGTAGATATATCGACATGGATGTGTGGATGATCGTCCTTCGAAGATAATATCGAGTACATTATTTCTTCTTTATCTTTGGAAAGTGCGATTGCTTTTAACGTACCTTTTTCATATTTTCCTTTAAATATTGCGACGCAATTTTTAACTTTTTTTATGCCCAAACATTTTCCGTTTTGCAAAAGCTTAATATAGGGAGCGGCAGAATATACTTCTACTATCATCTTCTTCCCTTCATATCCTTGGAAGTTATAGCTTTCAATGGCATTTGTCATTTTCCACGCGGAAACTTTTGGAGTTTCACGATAATGATTTACGGGTCTCAAAGCGATAACAGGCTCCTTTTTTAATCCCCAAATCACTTGTAGATAAGACAATTGTGCTGTCTTATTTCCTATTAAATCAAAGGCACCAGAACCATAAGTTAGAGGAAGACCACCATAGGAGTAGTAAGTCCAATCCCCAAAACCAGCTTCACCCAAATAATCAAATCCCACCCAGATGAAATCACCTACAATCGTTGGTATTTCCTTCATTTTGAGATAATTATAAGGCGCATCCTGAATAAACGTCTCTGTTCCAATCATCAAACGATTTGGATATTTTTTACTGTCAATTTCGTATCGGGAGGAACCATAGTTCAAACCGAGGATATCAAGTCTACTCGCAATGTTAGATGCGATTTTATCCGCCCTTTTACTTTTAGATACAAGAAAAATTATTTTGCCTAATTTTTGTGTCCAATAATTAAAGAATGCAGATCCGCTCTTTTTGTTTTTCCTATGCTTATTCTCTTTTAAAGGAATTGGTTCATATTTCTTTTTATCCTTGTAAATACCGAAACCTAATTGCTCGTAGACACAGACTAATAAGTTGATTCCACAAGTTACTTTTCGGGAAGGATCTAATTCGTGGCATAACTTTACCATCTCAGCTAAGGTATCCAGACCGCTTTGATGAGCAACTTCACTGACTTCGTTTCCCAAAGAATAAGCGATAATGGACGGATGATTAAAGTCTTTATCAATCATACTGGTGATATCTTTTGTATATTCTTCTTTTGAAAAATCCCTCGCGTGGTCATGATAGTTTTTAGGAATATACCATCCATCATATAATTCGTCGATGAGATAAACACCATAGTGATCGCAAGCTTCTAAAATATACCTTGAAGCGGGATTATGAGCGCTTCTAAGCGCATTAAATCCAGCTTCTTTTAACAATTTTACTTTATGGAATTCAATTTCTTTATATGAATTAGCCCCTAATATTCCATTGTCAGAATGTAAACACGCTCCTCTTAATTTCGTCAATTTTCCATTGATAAACAAACCTTTTGCTTCTATAAACTCTACTTGTCTTATACCAAAAGAAACAGATTCTTCATCTTTGGATGTTTTAATGATTGCCTTATATAAATACGGATCAAATTCGCTCCATAAGTGGGGCTTTTTGAGAATGATATCTCCCGAATTACCTTTATAAACACAGGTTCCTGTTTGATTTAAAATAACAACAGTTGCTTCTTCTTTTGCAGCAATATCAATGTTGATTAATCCCTTTTGATAATCAATGGTTCTTATTTTAGTATGATAAATTTGTTTTTCTTTTTTTATAATCAAGGAGACAGGACGATAAATTCCACTGCCAGTGTAGAATCGGGCGTTGGGAGTAAGTGAATTATCCACGAAAACTTCTAAAATATTGTTTTCTTTTATTTGATGAGAGATATCAATTTCAGACTCGCCGAAACCATACTTGTTCTTGAAGACTTCTACACCGTTTAATCTGATAGTAGCATTTCGATAAACACCCTCAAATCGCAAGCCAAAATATTCATTATCTTCTTTATCTAGATAAAATTCTTTTTTATAAATATATTTTCCGCCAGGATAAAAACCAGACTCTTCACCACTTGCACATTCCTTATACCGCTTTTCATGTATCATTGCGTCATAAGGAAGCTGAATAGATAGGGACGAATTCCTCGTTTCTAAAACCCAATCTCTTGAAAAATCTAATTCCATACTTTGCCTCGTTTATATTTTCACATGATAAAGGGGCCTATTTATTGTAAATTAGTTCTTTTTCTTGTAATATAGTACACATGATAGAGATTGAAACTTTAAAAGATTATTGCCAGTCATTTTATTCATCACACTATGTACCAATCACAATCATGGGCGAAGAACAAATCTCTTTTTCTTCCTTTTCAAGATTGAATGAAATATTAAATAAAGAGATTACGTCTTTTGATTTTGATAGTTTTCCTACCATTGTTAACACAAAAGAGATTGGCTCTTTTGGCATAATCAAAATTAATGATTTGAAATGTTTTATCGTTGTTGGCCCTGTATTCGATCAACGGCCGAACAAAGAACAAATTATAAAATATTCTAAGAAATTGTTTTTTGAAAAAGAAACAATGGAACAATTATCTTATAACCTTTCTATGATTACAACATATACATATAATCAATTTATAAATCTCGTAAGTTTTATAAATTTTTCTTTGAATGGTAAACTTGTCAATCCACTAGAATTAGGCGGTTTTAATCAAGATGTTAAAGACGATATACAAATAACGGAAACCATTGGTAAAATTGATAATTTAAAGCAAGAACACGGCACCTATCTATTTGAAAAACAACTTTTTTCATGTATTAAAGAAGGAGATATTCATAAGCTCAATCTTCTTTTTGAAAAAGCAATGAGTGGCTTTAACTATCAGATCGGAACAGTTGGAGATAGTGAAATTAGGCAGGCAAAAAATGTCTGTATTGGTCTGCTTGCTTTGGTAGGAAAAACTGCTGCAATTGATGGTGGACTAAATATTGAAGAAGCTTATGATTTGATTGATTTATATTCGATAGAGTGCGAAAAGTGTTCTGATGTTGGACAAGTGATGAATCTTCAATATAATGCAATATATGATTTCACTAAACGTATTGCGGAATCAAAAAAGCTCTTAAATTATTCGAAAGAAGTATGTATGGCAATAGGTTACATCAAGAAAAATATTTCCAAAGTAAAAGAGGTCATGGATGTTGTCAGTTATATTGGTGTATCACGTACGACTTTACTGACAAAGTTCAAGAAGGAAGTAGGTGAGAATTTGGGAAGTTATATCAACAATGAAAAATTAAAGGAAGCAAAAATACTTCTCAAGTATAGCGATAAATCTGTTTTAGAAATCAGTTTGGCATTAGGTTATTCAAGTCAATCATATTTTCAAAACTCCTTCAAGGAAGCTTTTGGAATCACACCGCGCGCATATCGTCTTGGAAAAGAGTAAACATTTAAATGAAATAATTTTGTTTCATACAAAAGAGTAGAATTTTGTTTATAAAACAAAGGGCTATTTTAATATAGAATATAAATAGTACCTTCTATTTTTGGTGAAAAACAAAGAAGAAAAGCAAAGATATTAAGAAAGACAAATCATTTTTTTGTATTGTTATTTTCTAAAACGAATCTGATCAGTAAGGAAGTGTTGCTGTTGTTATTATAGTCAAAGTTATAACTGATATTAACGATTTCTTCTTTCTCTCCAAAGATGGTGTGAGAAAGAGAACTGACTTTATAATCGGCATCAATTTCAACTAGGGGATTTGAGCCTGCATATATAAATAAACCAGATTGATAGATACCTCTAGAGTCAATCAGTCTATCGATAGTTCTATTACTTTCTTGAAAATAACCAGTTTTTCTATTTAAGAAGTAATATCGATTATCCCAAACAGAATCTTCCCGTGGAGCTACAAATAAATATTTATCCTCAATGGAAGCGTTGCTTAATAACGAAAAATCTCCATTGTAAGATAGAGTGTTTTCCGGTGAAGTAACGATTTCTAATTCCTTTTCTTTTTTGGTTACTTTAATTGAATTATCTAATACAACCAAATTTTCATCTTCTTCGAGAGATACTAGCTTATCATTGAAGATGATGTTTCTATTATCTTCAATGATAGAAGTATCTTTCAATTCTTTTTCTACTTTGTTATTGTCTTTAATAATATAAGTATAATTTGTGTTGGATAATATTCCATCTTCTAGAATTTTCTTTCCTAAGGCTACGGCATAAGATTTATCTTTGGAAAGTTTTATTAAAATTAGATAGAGAACATAATCAGGATGTTCGTTGATTTTATTATCTGAGGAAACGATCGCCTTGTATTTTTACCATGATAGACAAAATCAGCAAAGTTGATATGGATGTAGTCATTGTATCCATTAAAAGTATCTGAATTATCTTGCTCCTCTTGGATTTGGATATTTCCAGTAAAATAAATATCAGATTGAATTGGATGCTCTGCGACTTTAAGGCGCTGATATTTTCCTTCATGGAACACACGATATTCAGTGTCGTTAAGTACTTCGATGTTTGAAACATCATCTAATGCAATGTAGTTATCCGTTTCTAAGTCATAATGTAAATTTATTGCATAAAAATGAGACTCTTCGAATTCTTTAAATAAAGCGATTTTCTTGTCATCATCTAAAAAAGTTCTCTCTAATATTTTTAATTCTTTGAGTCTTTATCAGAAACAGTTAAATCATCAAACACTTCATAAATCCTGGAGTTTTTCGCAACGATCAAATAATCTGTTTCAAAATCATCATTGCTTTTTTAAGCGTTTAACGCACGGATTTTTTCTCCAAAGGAATCGTAAAAAAATCGCATTTTCACCGACTTGATTCACATAGATTGTTGATGTTCCAGCTCTTTTGGCTACTAGAGGAGAATGTATTTTATTGATTTCCCGTTTAAAAAAGACGTGTAATGATTTGTGTCTGTTAAATAGTAATCACCCGCGATCTCACTCTTTTGTTGAATGAGTCCATGCTTGCAATGATAATTTTTACTGTTGAAATTTTTTATGGCAAACTCATGTTTTAAATCAGCAAGGGAATAATTCCCAGAACATGATGCTATAGAAACAAATGAAAAAGAGCACTGAAAGTATGAATCATTTTATTTTTTTATATGTGATGTTCTTCATATATATTTCAATTATAACAATATAATTTTTATTCCATGGTAACAGTATTGATAAAAAAGTACAAAGGAAGAAAAAGCGACTGATTTTACTTTTTGAGATAATCAACGAGAAGAGAATATAGGTTAATGTTATAGATATTTTTCTTTTTATCGTAAAATAGAATCCTGTAAGCCAAAATTATATAATCATATAGAAATTCATATGCAATTGTATCTTAATTTCTTAAAATGACATTAGATAAATGTTGTGTTTAAAATAAGGAAAAGAGTGTATCGATTCCTTGAAATGTTTTGCTTTTTGTATTCAAATTGAAAAAATGATAAGAAATAAAATACGGTGAAATTCTATATAAGAATTAAAAGACTAACGTGAAAATAATGCGATTTTGTAAAACATTATAAAGACGAAAATAGTTTTAAATAAGAAGAAAATGAATGTTTTTCTTATACAAACAGGATGTATTTGATTTTCTGATTAAATTTTAAAAAAGTGTAAAATAGTAATTTAAATAAGGGAAGATTGTTTCGTAGTAGACATCAGTCTTCATCACTTACTGCACATTTCTTTTGAGTTATAACACATTGAAAAAACCAAAAAATAAGAAGGAAAAAATCTTGACTTTGGAATGTGTACAAATATAATGAAATTAACATGTATTTAAAACGAGCGAAGGGAGAAAATAACATAGCAAAAAACATTAGAACTGTTTCGACTAGATCCGAATTTGAGAACACGATTTCCGTTTATAACGCAAACGGTTTCAAAATCAAATCCAAATCGGATAATGAAGTTGTGTTAGTAAAGAAAACACGCTCTAAAAAATGGTCTTTAACTGGTGGATCCTTAGGCTTCATTATGATCATCCCTAGATTAGTCATTTTATGCTGTACCCTCTTTACTTGGCCTTTCATCTACAATAAGCTTCACACTAAAGTTGAAACCGCGACTGTACGTTTAGTTCAAGAATAAAAACTTTGTCGTTAACAATTTAGAGAGCTCTAAAAAGAGCTCTTTTTTTGATATTTTGAAACCGAATAAGGAATTGCATTTTTAATCGTCTCTAAAGCAAAGAAAATAGGATGTATATAAAGGATAGAGAAATCATGTGATTAAATAAGTAGTCAAATTGTTGAATATTGAACAAAGTGCATCAATATGTATGTGGAATTTTTTGTTTTATAAAGAGTAGATATATTGAAATAACATTTAAATATTAAATTTGTGTTTAAAATATAGTTTTTAAAAAAATAAGAAAAAAACATCGAAAAACATCAAATTTTATGAAAAGATTGAGTTTTTATAATGAATTGCAAGGAGAATAGTTTGTTGGTTTGATAGTTTGAATTTCCAACAATTGACAACGCATATACTTCGTAGCAAAATCAATGGAAGTTATAACATATTATTGTTATAAATTAGTTTTATATGTGAGGTTTGTGTCATGCAGAAAAAGAAGGGTTTCACATTGGTGGAACTGTTAGTTACGATTTGTGTTATTTCCATCCTTTCGACCGTTTCGGTCTTTGGATATTATGGTTATGTTCACAGAAATAATTTAAAGCTAGATGAATTAGAGGTAGAACAGGCTAACAAGGCATTAGAAGCATATTTTGTTAAGCATAGTAATCATCTTACCAGTGCGAAAGATGTCCGTGACGCCATCTATGAAACGACAAAAGGCAATTTTGATTTAGATACTTTTACCTTGCGCAGCCAAGAGAAAGATTATCATCTTTTTTACAATACAGAAGAAAATAAATTGGAAATCTTAAAAGGAATTCCGCAAGCAAAGAAGGAACAAAAACAAACGTTGAAGAAGTCTGTCAATTTTCTTCCGGATAAACTTCCGAGTTTTAATAAATATGCGACGATTGACTCGTTCTTGTGGACTACAGAGACACCATATCTCTTTGTGACACAGACGGGTGATTTTGGAAGTTATTTACATAAACTTAACAGCGGTGAATATAATCGCAGCAACACCAGCCTTTGGAATGTTTTAGAAGAAAAACATGAACAAAAGTATTTTGATGCGATTCAAGAACATTATCTTGTCTTAAGGGACACTGACGATCAAGAGGATCACTCGGAAAGCTTTTTCCACTTTAAAGAAGAAGTGACCCGCAAAGTAGAAAAGACCATTCTTTTTGCAAGCTCTGTTGACACCTTAAAGAAAGATACTATTTCACCAGAGGTGTTAGAGCATGTCAACATGACCTTCCCGGATAATATCGATATTGTTTTTGACAACGCCTTAGGAAACGCTTCTGAAAATAATTATTACACAGCAAACGAAAACTTCACATTTAACTTTAACGCTTTTGGTACACCCGCAAATTTATATATCGATACTGTTTTTGATGATGGCTTAAAGAACCATATCGCTCCTTTAAAGATGCATCAAGGCACGAAAGTTGATAACATATTGACCATTTATTACAACCATGACACCTATCAGCTTTACGGGGATGAATTGATCAATTTAAGTAGACCACAGCAAAGCGAATACATCGCTTATCCCGAAGAAAACTTAGAACATATCAACGCCTTTATTCAGGACGTTACGTTCCTTAGAGACACTTTGAAGGAAAATCGATATGACTTGTTCCAAGCGGTGACAAAAGAGAACAAAGAGACAACGATCGATCAATTGATCAGAGAGTGTGATCATCGATATCAAAATCTTGAGTTTTGGGAAAAGGATTATCTCACAAAACATCATCAAGATCTCTTTGCTGCTTTCTATAACAACACAGGTGATCATCTTTCTCTCAACACAGGTATCTTTGATAGACTTTCTATTTATGAGCGAAAGATCGAGCAGATTAAAGAAAAAGCATCTTTAATTTCCGTAGATGATTTTGGAACATCTGATTCTTTAGATCTCGTAGTTTTCTTCCGCAATAACAATATTGTATTAAGCGATGAGACATCTACAGATGGCGTGTGCTTTAAAACGCTTTTTACGATGACACAAAAAGGCAATATCACCATCGATATGGATCGTTCCTTCATTTATCTTCCCAATGAAGATCAAGCGGGTGTTGTTCTCTTAGCCCCGCGAAATAGAACGGACCATGTTGAGATTCCTTTTAGCTTTTCTGGTTATGCTGCGATTCACACGTCGCTTACCGATATGACTGTAGGAAAAGAATTTGATCTCTACATTTATACGAATGCGATTTACGATAAATTCAAAGATGAAAAGGTTGAAAATATCTTCCGCTTAGGAGCCCTAGCCCCATATTATCAGGACAACCTCAGTGAAACTTTCCAAGTGAAAAATGAAAAGACAGGAAAGAATGTTCAGCTTTATCGCATGCACTTTAATTTACCAAACGCGATGGAATTGAAAGAGTATGAGATTTTCTGCGGTGAATATGTAAGCACCGAGAAGATGAATATCCGCGTCAAAGATGATGCAACTAGTTTACAATTGAACCCTACTTCCATCACCTTAAAAGACAACGCTGCCAAGGATAATTTCATCACTTGTGATATTACATTTGATCCCAATGATAGCTACTATGTCATCGATAAAGACGGAAAAGTCAATTACCATGTCCACATCGGAGAGAACAATCCGCAGATGAATTTCTATCAAAAGAATTTCAATGGTAACGGATGCATCATGGATGCATCTAAAGTCACTTATCAAGATAATAAGGATAAAGCAAAAGCCCTCATTTATGCTGAAGAAGCAAAGATTGAACGCTTGCATATCAAATTGCAAAGAGCGACAGATTTTGCCCCTTATGAAAGCTTTGAAAAAGCGGTCTCCGGTATCAAGGGTCACAATGCGACCATTGACCATGTAAGTGTAGAAGGCGGTTTGGCTGGCATCTGTTCCTTTGGTGATGTAAACGGTAAACCGATGGAAGTCAAAAACTCTTTCTTCCGCGGCAATGTCGCTTCCGTTTTAGCACATCAAGATTCTCAGAACAAACCGAATATTGTCAAACTTCAAGATACCGTTATCGACACGAAGATTTCCGATTCTACTGCAGAGAATGTCTTATCTCGCGGTGTTGCTACCCTCTATTATCCTAGCGAAGACGGAATCGCTTATGATGCTCTTAGCAACGTAGACGTCAGTTTCAATAACACTACAGTTTACGGTTGGGCAAAAGTAGCGGAAGTCAAGAAGACTTACGGTATATTGACCAAAGGTTTGCTCCACAGTTTCCTGGAAGAAAATTTCAAAGAAAAGCTGGATGAAATGATTGCTGATCACTGGTTTGTCATGGCAGGACCTTATTGGAAGAGAGAAGAGACATTAAAAGGTTTGATCGATGTCTCTAAGAAATTAGGAGACCAAATCTTTACCAATTGCAATGCGCTTCACATTCCAATGAAAGCGGTCAAATATGATGTCACCGAGGAATATAGTAACCTTGTTTGCTATGTTCCAAGCTATCTTTATGCCGGCATCACCAAGACAGTCAATAAAGAGGATACTCTCTTTATGGAATTCGGAAATGCGGATGTAGATAAGTTCGGTATGAGTCAAAACACGAAGCAGGCAGATACGCAATCTATCACAGAGATGTTCTTAAAATACTTGCTTGTTGAAAAATATTATTGGCATCTGAATACAACGACAGATCTTTACTTCAGAAACAACGATGTCTATGAGGGAACTTGGAGTGCGGGACCGATTACTCCAAGCGACCCGACTTGGTAACATCTTATCCAATGAAAAACCTCTGTTATTTGAAGGGTATTTCCTACAAACACAGAGGTTTTTTAATCTCAACTTTAGTGATAAACAATTTGCGCTGTGACAATGCATTTTCCATCTGCGGATTTTAATTCATAACCATAGATATTATCTCTTTTTCCTTTTGCTAAGGTAAGAGTGTCATTGTACTTTCCTTGTGCGTTATATTTGATGATGAAGTCGTAAGAGTGAGCGTAAAATGAATCCAGCTCTTCTAAAGAGAAAGTGTCAAAATACATAGAAATGGATTTGACATTGTTTAAATGCATGGAGCTATCTAACATCGAAGGTAAAACTTCTCTTGTGACGCTTTCATCATAGGGGATATTTTCAAAGTCATAGGATGTGTCAATCTCTTGATTCACTTTCGGAAAATCGATTGCAGTCAAACGCAAAAAGCGGAAAGAGACAATATCGATTGCGCAAAGCTCTGTTAAGACAGTGACAATGCATTTCCCTTCTTCGTTTATAAAGATTGTTCTTATATAAGCAAAGAGAGCGTTTGATTTCACAATTTCACAACAAATTCGTATCGTTTGATTGTAGTAAGGCCTAGAGTCAACATGAACCTTATTGTGGGCAAAAACCCACATGCCGTGACATTTTTCTTTCAGGGAAACGTTATCTAAAGAAATTTCCTCCAGCGTTTGCGTGATCATATTTTCGGAGATTTTCAGTATTTCCTCCAGGGGAGTAAAAGAGCGATAATTGCATTCGGAGAATGTGATTTTCTTTTCTATTTTCATGTAGTGTATAACCTTTTTCGAAACTATTATGAGCTAGATAAGGCGGAAAATCTATTTCTTTTTTTGTTGTTATACGAAAAAAAGAAATTGTAACATACAATTATCACATTGCATTAGGAAAGATAGCACTCTTTTGATATAATGAATTAATGTTTATTTTAGAAAGGGGTAAAACATTACATGGATGACCTACCTTTGATAGTAGTTATTGTAGTATGCGTTATTTTGTCGGCGTTCTTCTCGGCATCAGAGACTGCCTATACGTCCGTCAATAAAATCAGATTAAAAACACAAGCGGAAAATGGCGATAAGAAATCGGAAAAAGTATTGAAAACCATCGATAAATACGACCGCTTGATCTCGACGATTCTTATCGGTAATAATATTGTCAATATTACGGCGGCTACTTGCGCCACTATCGTATTTTCTCGTCATATGTCACCGGAGACAAGCTCTTGGGTTTCGACATTAGTGATGACTATTATTGTTTTGATCGTTGGAGAGGTATGCCCGAAAAGCTTTGCTAAGCTTCATTCGGAAGGAGTGGTTCGCTTTGTCAATCCGATCATTCGCTTCTTGATTTATATCTTTTTACCTTTCTCCTGGCTTTTGGAACAAATCTCTCGCTTCTTCAATATGCTCTTTAAAGGCAAAAAGGTCGATGATAAATTTTCAGAAGATGAACTTCTTACCATCATCGATGAAATTGAAGATGAAGGTATCATCAAACCCTATGAAAAAGATTTAATCACTTCTGCCATCAAATTTGATGACATCGAAGTAAAAGATATTGTCACTCCACGAAAAGATATTGTCGCGATCGAAGTGACAAGTTCTGTCGAGGAGATTCATAAAGTTTACGAAGAAAGTAAATTCACAAGAATTCCGGTTTACCGCGATACCATTGATAACATCATCGGTATCTTGCATGAGAAAGATTTTTATTCTTATCTCTTAAATAACATGGATAAAGAATTTAAAATCAGCGAAATCATGAGACCGGTCCACTTTGTTTCACAGGAGACAAAAATATCTGTTATCTTTAAGAAATTTAGAGATGAACAATTCCACATGGCTGTTGTTTTAGATCAGTTTGACTCTACGCTAGGATTGATAGCGATGGAAGACATCGTGGAAGAACTTGTCGGTGAAATTTTTGATGAAACAGATGAAATCATTGAAGAAACAAAAGAAGTGGATGAAAACCATTTCTTAGTAGACGGTCGAGAAATTTTATCAGACGCTTTAGAAATCATGGATATTGAGCTCAAAGATGAAGATGAAGAAGACCCTACCGATCTGAATCAAACGATCAATTCCTGGCTCTGTTCTATCTTTGGTAGACTTCCTACGGCTGGAGATAACCTCATCTTCCAAGATGAGTGGAAAGTCATGGTGAAAACCGCAAATCGCAAAGGTGCGATTTCTGTCGAATTTGAACGTATATAATCGATTACGCCATCTTCTTTGGATGGCGTTTTCTTGTATATTATGTGTCTGTTTATTTTTCCTTTGGTTGAGAAGGAAATCAAAAGATACATATGTTAAATACAGCTTATAAATATGGAAGATACTCATAAAATTATCCGCTTCAGTCATAATGTGTTTCTGATTTTAACAAATTAAGACGGATGCCATCTTGTACGTGTATTTTTTGTCATTTTGTTCATTGTGCTTATTTTTTATAAAAAAAGTGAAATTTTTTAAATGAGTTTAGAATGGAATAGTTTCAAACTTTTTAGACTAAAATTTGAAAAAAGCAATATTAATATATTGTTTTTTTACGACACAACAGAACATTATACTAAGTTGACATGTTCACGGGTTATAATATAATATTTAATTTAAAACGATAATTAAGGAGGGAAGACATGAAAAAGAAAAAAGGTTTTACCTTAGTGGAATTATTAGTAGTGATTGCAATCTTAGCAGTTTTAGCCTCTGTTTCTGTCGTCGGATATCTTGGTTTTGTCAACAAAGCCAATCTTTCTGCTGACCAATCGGAAGTGGATCAGGTCAACACCGCTTTAAAAGCATTGTCTGTCACCGAAAATTTGAAAGTGGAAAATTCGGATGATCTCAATTCCCTTGTAAAGAGAGCGACAGATAATACAATCGATTTAGACACTTTTGCTTTGAGAAGCTCAGATAAAGGTTACAATTTATTCTATAATACTGACACGAACGAATTAGAAATCATCAACGGTTTACCTGAAGCAAAACAAAACAAAGAGGCAGAGAACAAGAAAAACGCACGTGCCGCAAGTTATATTCAATACAACAACTTAGACGGCTTTGCCTGGACTGTCGACACTCCTTATCTCTACGTCCAAAGAACAGGAAAGTTCGCTGAGTTTTTGAAGAAATTGAACTCTGGTGAATACAATCTTAGAAATATCAACGAATGGTATTTACAAGAAAATGAGACCACAGAAGATTTTGCAAAACGCACCTTTGGTAAAGAGGCGGAATATTTCAACAAACTTTTAGATGCGCAGATTGTTTACAGAAGCAACGATGTCGATAAGACTGGCGTTAAATTAGCAAATTCCAGTGATCAAGGTAGAATTTTAATCGCCAGCTCTGTAGAATCGTTAAACGACACGTTAAAGGTTGATGGCGGAACTTTTTACATTCCTTCCAACATCACAACAATTGCGACTGGTACATTTTATGATAACAATACTTTAGTTAATTATTACACCATAAATCCGCAGTTTAACTTTGAACCTAACGCCTTTGGAAAAGACGCTGAGATTTATATTGAAACACCACTTGTCGATGAGACGGGTGCGGAAGAATTATTAAAATCGCGTGTTGCCTACTCTAAAAATGAAATCGATATTCACTACGATGGTAAAACTTATCAACTTTTAGAGGATAAACTTACCTTGGATGGAGTTGGTGAAACAATTGAATCAGAAACTTCTGAAGTTTTGAAAAAGTGGTGCGATGATGTCACCGCTTTGGTGGAATACAGCAAGAACAACAAATATGATATTTATAGTCTTGCGGATGAGACAAACCCTCAAAAATCTCGCGTTCAGACTTTACATGAAGAATACGAAAAGATGAACCTTGGTCAAAAAGATTATGTTCAAGGACAAGCTGCCTATGGTTTATTCTACAATGACACCAAGGTGAACGAAAAGCCTGTGTTGAATGATGCAACCGGTTTGTATCATAGACATGTTATTTATCAAGAAGTAGGAACCTATATTCTTGAGCAAATGCCTGCAGATTTTTCCATCGAAGAATTTGATGTAAGTGGCAATTATTCTCTCTTACAGAAATTCAACGAAATCTTAGCTACTAACGCTAATTACTCTAATATTAAATTAGTTGATTTCAAATCAGAAAATGACTTTGCAACCGCTATTTATTTAAATAACATCTTCACAATCCGTGAAACTGTTGGAACAAGCGCTACCTACGATGATCAAACCGGTAATATCATTGACAATGAAATTCCCGGTCAGGATACAATCTTTTCGTTGTCTTTAAAATATAATGAAGCGGCTGTTCAAGATAAGACAATTAAAGCAATCTCCCAATATGGTATTACAAGTGTAAATATCATCTCCAAGATGCACAATGAGGCACAGGATGTTTCTAAGATGCCTTATTATGGATCTCAGAACTCAATGTTCTTCTATGTTGATATCCAAGGTAAAATCAGAAATGAGTTAACCCCCAGCGACTTTACAATCACCATTCAAGACAAGCAGAACAACGCTGTTGGAAACAATGTCAAATCCATTCAGGCTATCGAGCCGAAAGCAGATAAAACCCACTATCTCTTTGAAATTGAATTGACTGAGGAAAGCAAAAAGAATACTTCCTTATTCCAAGAAGATAATTATTGCACTTTAACAATTCAAACGAAAAAAGGAACTCACGCAAATGCAAGTCTGAAGTTTAGATTTGCTGACGCTAAAAATATTCACACCGATACCGATTTAATCGGATCACATAACGGTGGAACTTATGTCTTAAATAACTCCATTGTCTTTGACGATGCAAAAGCAGGAGAAGAGCTTGCTGAAAATGGAGTCTATTATGGTAAGATTCCTGCGCTTGCAAATCCGATGATAGATTTTGTTAACAATAGTAAATTCTATGGTAACGGATATACTGTCGATGGAAGTAAGATCAATATTCAAAATGAAGATGATAACTCTAAAAGCTTTATTAGAATTAACAATAGCGAAATCGCTAATGTCCATGTGAAATTAGCGATGCCAAAAGAATATAATCCAAGTGCTAGTTTTAATGTTTCTGCCACGGGCATTAACGTCATTTCTAGTGGTGTCATTCGCAATTGCAAAATTGAAAATGCGATGAGAGGTGTTCGTATCTTAGGTAGTAGTTTGGCCTCTGAAAAAGATACTACAATCGAAAATTGTACCTTTGTAGCCTGTGCTGTTGCCATTGAACTTCATTCGGATGGTTCTTCCACAAAAGATGTTAATATCAACATTAAAAACACTCATGTGAATCCTAACTTAAATCAACCTTCTGGCTTACAGATGGGTATTGGTCTTTTATTCTTCCCTGGCAGTAGAGGAAAAGGTATTACTACGTTCCATCATATTCATCTTAAATTAGATAATTACAAATATTATGGTTGGTTTGATTTTGACAATGCAAATGAACAAGTTAAACAAATGATAGAAGGTGTTGTGGGAGGCAATTTAGGTAGTATTGCCTCGAGTGTTCTTGATCTTAAATCACAAATTAAAGATATGTTTAACAACGGAAAAGGTAAATTTGTTTATAACAACAAGATGTCTCCTTCTATATTGGTTCCGACACATTTGTATGTAAAAGCGCTTGGAAAAGAAATCCCCGATTCAAAATTATCTGACACCATGAAGATCGAGTCTTCTCAAAATGAGTTTTTGACTGAAACAGCAGAAAAATCCACAGATAATGTCCTTATGAAATATAACATCGAATTCCAGTTCTATCTTACTGCTGTAAATGATGAAAAAGAACCTGTCACCTATAATTTAAGCAATATGCCAGATTACACCCCAGCCTATTAAGAAATCATATGAAAAAAGCTTGGAAAATTACAATTATTGTATCTAGTTCTGTTGTTGTTCTTCTGGGAGCGGGAGCGTTGGGGGCGTATTTCTACGTTCGAAACGTTTTGTTGAATCCGCCTACGGATGTAGAAAGTGTCCCTCCCTTAGAAGAAAAAGCAGATAAGATGTATCAAGAAGTCTTTGAATCTATCCCATATGAAGTTTCACAAGATATTCAATTTAAATACGAATTTGAAGGTTACGAAGAATATAAGGTAGAGTATTTTTCTCGTGATGAATCTATTGTTACAAACAGGGGAAAGGTAACAAGAAGAGATTATGATCAATATCTTTCTATCGACCTTGTTATATCTACTATAGGGTTTAGTAAAACCTATGATAGACCGATTAAGGTAATGGCGTTAGAAGGGACGGTAATCTTAGATAATGTCTATTATGAAGTGATGAATTTTGTTCCTAAACGTCCAGAAGATGGCTTTGTTTTACCGACAAAATCAAAGACGTTAGAAGAAGCTAAGATCACTTGGACTGGTATTGATGATCCTACAAATACGATAAGGCTTGAAAATGAAAATACGATACGTTTTGTCGGAACTACGGAAAAAGAAGAAAAGTGCAGATTGCTCTTTGATGTCTCTTACAAGGGAATGAAACAGAGCTATGCATTGATTATCTTTACGAAAGTAGCTTAATCCATTATTTATGCCTCATTTAGAAATGAGGCATTTTTATATTGCTTTTTTCGTTTTCTATACTAGATAAATTTTATATAATATTGTTATGTTAAACGCGTGGTTAGTTACAAATGGATTTGTTCACTGGGACAAATTCGACGAATTATTTCAATCTCTTCTTCGAGCATCAAATGAGTTAAATATTCAAATGACGCATTATAAAACGACTGAGCTTGTACAGACAATACAAGAGGATTTTTTTGGTGTAACAAAACCAGATTTTGTTCTTTTTTGGGACAAAGACATCAGTTTAGCAATGCTGTTAGAGCAAAAAGGAATCCGTGTGATCAACAGCGCCGAAGCTATCGCCACTTGTGATAATAAAGCGTTGACTTGTCTCGCTTTACTAAAGCATGGTATAAGAATGCCAAAGACAATCTTGGTTCCAAAAACATTTGAAAGACCAGGATATAATGATTTGTCTTTCTATTATAAAGCAAAAGAGTTATTGGGTTTTCCGATGATATTAAAAGAAGTGCACGGGTCTTTTGGATGGCAAGTTTATTTCATTGAAGACGATAAACAAGCAGAAGATTTATTTCATCGATTATCTAATAAAGATTTAATATTACAAGAATTTATCAAAGCGAGCCGGGGAAAAGACATTCGCGCCTACGTCGTGAATGATAAAGTGGTTGCTTCTATGCTTCGATTCAACGAAAATGATTTTAGAAGTAATATCGAACTGGGTGGACAGGCAAAACCATATCATATGAATGAGAAAGAAATCGATATTGCAATAAGAGCAGTAAAAGCTACCGGATGTCTTTTTGCCGGCGTTGATATTTTGTTAGATGAAAGTGGCGACCCCCTGATCTGTGAAGTGAATAGCAACGCCCATTTCAAAGGGTTGAATCAGTGTACAGGCGTCGATATAAGTAAGGAAATCTTAGAATATATTAAAGAAGTTGTATCATGAGATGATATTGCGACTTTTGGATTTTGCTTTATAAGAGAGGGAAAGGTATGGATTATTATGATAAATATCAAGAGGAATATATTGAAGCTACCCTCTCTTTGGATATGACACAACAATATCAATCGTTTTTAAAGCATTTAGATAAGGGAAGTAAAATCTTAGATATTGGTTTTGGCAGTGGAAGAGACATGATTTATTTTTCTTCTTTAGGTTACGAGGTAAGTGGCATTGACACTTGCAACGCTTTTGTGTGTAGAATGAAGGAATTGGGTTATTCTGTCAAATTGCAAAATGTACAGAGTTTAGAAGAAAGAGATTGTTATGATGCATTGTGGGCTTGCGCTTCATTACTGCATGTATCCAGCGAGGAATTAACAGAAGTTTTCATGCGCTGTCATTCGATTTTAAAAAGAAATGGACTCATGTATTGTTCTTTTAAATACGGTGATTTTGAAGGAGTTAAAGATCAACGACATTATTTATACCTGACAGAAAAAACTATCTTAAATTACTTACCTGCTTCTTTATTTAAGGTGTTAGAAATTTATATTACTTCCGGCCAGAAGAAAGGCCAGGAGTCTACAAAATGGTTAAATGTAATTCTAAAAAAGAAATAAAGTTTTCACCGGGATGTTTTCTTTGCATTTATAGAAGAAAAATTGTAAAATAACAAATATGAGTTGGTCAAAATTTGTTCAATGGTGGAATGATATCGCCAATCGAATCGGCTCTTGGTTTATGACCCAAGATGAAGCAGGTATCAATCCTTTAACCAGAATCATCGTTGCGATTATTGTCATCATCGTAGGTAGATTGCTTGTAAAGTTGATCATGAATATTCTTCGAAAAACATTCGGTGTCAAAAGTAAGCTTACCGTCGATGTCTCTGTTAAGACATTCACCTTATCGCTGTTAAGTGTCTTGTTAAATTTAGCACTAGCATTCTTTGTACTTTGGATTTTGAAAGTGAATCTCTCTAGCTTTGCTTCGATTTTATCCGCAGGTACTGTTGCTGTAGGTTTATCCTTACAAGATCTCATTTCATCTTTTGCTGCGGGCATTGTCATCCTACAGACAAAACACTTTAAAACAGGTGACTATATCTCCATTGTTCATGCGATTGGTACTTGTGAAGGAACTGTCTCTTCTGTCGGCTTGATCACTACAACATTAGTTACAGTTGACAATCAGAAAATCATTGTTCCAAACAACAAAATCTCACAGGGTGTCATCACAAACTATACCGGTGTTACAACGAGAAGATTGGTCTTAGATATCGGCGTAGATTACAATACTGATATCGATAAAGTAAGAAGTGTCATCCTGGACGTATTCAACAACGATGCGCGTGTATTAAAAGAGCCAAGCGCATACGTGGTCGTCACAAATTTAGATGAATATTCCATTAAGATTTCTGCGCGTTGCTTTGTCAGAAACGAAAACTATTGGGATTGTCGTTTCCAGCTATTAGAAAATATTCTTCTTGCTTTCCGCGCCAACAATATCCTTATTCCGTATAAGAGGTTGGTCGTAGAAAATTACAGCATGAAGGAGCAAACACCTCCTTCTATCAATGTGAAATAAGCTGAGTGAAAACTCAGCTTTTTTATTTAAATATCGTTATATTTTAAGATACAAACTTGTATTAAGCGGAAAGTGTTGTCACTTAAAAACCCTCGCATTTTATTGCGAGGGCACTTTTAATAATTTACCGAAGCTGCAAGTTTCTTTAAACCATCATCGCTTAGGAGTGTGTGAATATCAACAAGAGAGTTTGCTTGGTAATTTTTTAATGCAAAGAAGAGAGCTTTCAGAATTCTTTCTTCTTCGTTTGTATCATTTAAATAATCAGATTCTTCATAACCTTCTAAATTCTCCTGCAGAAGAACAAGGACATATCTTCTTAGTAAGGCAAGAATAGAAGTTTCAATCCAATAATCGATTTCATAGGGGAAGTGAAGTTTACTTTCACGGCGTTTAAACTTTAAATACAGAGGTAAGGCATCTTCTGCTGTGTGATAAATATCGATAAAAAGCGTGTCAAAGTTGACAGCCTTGTTCATACAGTTAAAGGCGTCGCCTTGTAAAATGATAATCTTTTCCGGATGAGGGAATAAAGGGAGAATGTGTTGCTTAAACAACTCGATGACTTTGCTATCTTTTTCGATGACTGTGACAGTTTTAACCTCTTCTTTAATACTCACCATATAAGCGTAATAACCAAGCCCCAGTCCGAAGGTCATGACATTGCCAGTCGCTTTCTGGATACAGTTTTTCATGGTGTTGATCTCATGAGGAGTAATGCTCATCCAGACGACATCATTTTCAGCAAGAGCAAGGTAAGGCACTTTGGTTTTAAAGTATCCAAGAGGAGTAGACTCTGCATAATTTTGATTAGGATTGTTCTTTGTTTCCTCATAGGCAAAACCTTCATAAGGTGCAAATTGATTATAGAAGAGATACAGATTTCCTTTTTTTACTTCCTTTACTTTGATGTTTTGGTAGAAGGGATTTAAAGTGAACTCTTTGGGATTTAAAAGATCAAATTCTCCAAAGTGATTCAACTTTTTCATTGTCTCAATCTCCGGATCTTCTTCGGCAACATTTAAATAAGAATAAAATAGCGTTTCGAAAGCCTCTTTCTCAAGGAAACCTTCGCTGTTTTTGATAAGTGAGATATCTTCTTCATCAATGCAATCAAAACCCTGGATAAGGTATTGATTTACCAATTGGCTGACTTCGATATTTCTGGCGTTTTGCTCGAATAAAGCTTCTAATGTTTCTAATTCTTTTTTTTCTAAATTCAATTTCATAATATGTACCTACGCTTTTATTTTAACGTTTGTTATGACAAATGAAAAGAGGATAACTGCATCCTCTTTTCTATGTCATCGGTTTTGCTGATTTATGTAAGTGAAACAAATGGTTGATAATGTACAAAATAAAGAAAGTAACGGATAAGATAAAAGAAAATCGACTTTCTTAGATCATTGTGTCAATCTTAAGGCTTAGGTGTTTAGAGTATAACAAAGGTTTTACGATGTGGGATAAAGCTATCGTTAGGATTGTTTGTTTTTCTCCTCTTCTTCTTTTTTCTTGACGTAGAAATATTCTTCTTTTAAAGACTTTCTCGGACATTTCTTCAGGCACCTTCCACAGCGGATACATTCAATGCTGTTGAAGTCTTTGAAAGGCTCCAATGACATTTTGCAATCCCTTTTACAAAAACCACAGGTGTTGCAATTATCTTTTTTACGATATTTATAAAGTGAAATTTTATTAAAAAATCCTAAGAAAAGACCAATAGGACACAAGTATTTACAAAAAGGGCGTAAGAGGAACAAAGAGGAGATGAATATGAGAGAAAATGTCGTGATTTTAAAAATTAAGAGACCCAGCCACCATCCGTATGTATCGGGTATATATTGAGATGTTGGAATATAAACGATAACGAGGACAAGAACGAAGTATTTGAGGTATCTCAATTGTTTGTCATGCGGAAGATCTTTGAATTTTTTAGGCATTGGTATTTTATAGAGCAATTCTTGAATCCATCCTAATGGACAAATAGTGGAACAAGCCAACCTTCAAAAGAGAGCTAAGACAAAGAGAACAATGAGAAATATCATTAAAACCATAGATAGCGACCTCCCTAACAGGATGATTATTAATGAAAGACAACAAATAATCAACTAGACAAACAAAAAAATGAAAAAGGCATGAAATAATTCATTTATTCCATGCCATTCTAGCACAGTAGTGCAACGGAGGAAATCCTCTTGTACTACGGCTTTATTTTCTCTTCTTTACAAAGATAAAGACACCGACAGCAAGTAGGACGACAACAGAAGATGCGACGATAGAAACGGTGATGATTGTAGCGTTATTCTTCTTGCTTGGAGGTAGAGGTTCATTAGAGGAAGGTGGCTCCGGAGTGGTTGGCTTCTCCGTGGTAGAAGAGTTGTCGCTAGGAGAAGAGTCGGGCGTTGTGGGGCTTTCTACTTCTGGTTGATCGGTGCTAGCAGGAGGCTCCGTATCGGGAATTTCTGGCACAACTGGTTTATCCTCTTTGGTGATCTCATAGATAAGAGGTGTGCTGATTGCGCCTTCGTAGTTGGCTGTTTCTAAAACAACGGCGCGGATGTAATAGGTTCCCGGTTCTGTCGGCTTAGCGATTTCATGGAGACAAGCTTCTTCTTTGAAGTATTGGAAGGTCACTTCACCAAAGAGTGCACTCGCTTTTGGAATGAGATTAACAATTTTAAAGGAAGTGATTTTATTTGCCGCTTTTTTGATGGTGAAATTTGTTTCCGCAGTACCTTCATACTGGTTGATGCCTTTGACTAACACTTTCGCTACACCGGCGTTGATATTGTTTTCATAATTTAAACGATAGTCTTGATTCAGCGTAAGAACTTGATCGTTTAAAGTGACTACAACGCTAGGAGTGTGCGGATTAGCCGTATAGGTAAAGTCGCTTTCTACGAGTGTGACTTTTGCGTTAGATAAGTTTATTTTCGAAGGGATTTCGTTTGATTTATATACTTTTACCGGGTACATATCACGGCGATAATATGCCTTATCTGCTCCGGTATACTGCAAAAGATTTCCGGTGTTTTCACCTGCGTTTAAAGCGTCGTTAGGGAAAAGGAAAGACCAATTTTCAGGAAGAGGAATATCTTTATAATTTTTATGGGAAGCATCTGCATTTAAGGTGATTTCATTTCCATCAAATGCATTCTCGCCAAAGATGTTAAGATCAAGAAAACCGACAAGTATTGGGAAAGATACACTGATACTTTCATGCCATGCACCGATACCTGTAGCGGTTATCGTTCCCGTTGCAACGATGTCATAATCGGATGATGTTCCATCTAAGTCGCTTTTAGGAGTAATTTTAACCTCTTCTAAAAGATAGTCTATACCTTCTTGTAAACGCGTTCCGTTGTTAGTGAGGGTGACATCGATATTATCGGGAATTTGACCATAGCGCGGCTTAAAAGAAGGATCGATTTTCATCTCGACATAGCGCAAGTCATTCTCTAAGGGTACTTCACGCTGCTTTGTCTTTGTAAAGGCTTTAATTCTAGCAACATGACGCAAGGTTGGAAGACCGCAGTTGTACCAGCGGCCGTTTTCCTCCTGATAGAAGGTCATATCGTTATTTGATGTGCTAGTTTCCGTGGATAAAGCGACACGGTATTGATCTTTGGGATCTTCAATTTTGATGACAACACTGAAATAAGAACCCTTGTTCAATTCAATCTCTTTTGGTAATTCCAGCGTATAGCTTCCTTCGTGATCAAAGTTTCTAGAGATTGTGGCTACTGGTGTTTTACTGCTTGTCGGATTGTTATCGGAAGAATAGATATCAGCTTCATTTGCTGAGACGTCAGTATAGATTTCTGCGGTGACTTTCGCTTCTCCACCGCTTTTTGTAGGAGAGGTATCTAAGATTGCGACATTGACTGCTTTTAAGAACTCCTGATTCTCTAGAGAATCTTTTCTGGTTGGAAAGATAGCAGCGGCAGGGACGTTGTTCATCAAATAGTCTTCTTTAAGTGTATAACTGTCATAATGATAGTTATAATCGTATTTTTCTTTTGGTGCAAAATCAAAAGCATAAGTGTCCTTGATGGGAGTGTCATAAGACATTGCAAAATAGCCATCCCCTTCGGCGTGAGCGGTGCCCCAGCTGTTTTTGACGATCCAACCACCATCCATAGCGGACGCTAAAGGGTATGCGTTTTTGCTGATGGTGTCATCCCAACCGACAATAGTAACTGCGTGATCATCACCGTCAAACTTGTTGATGTTTCCGTTGTAGTAATAATAATCTTCCATATAGTCAGTGATGTGATAAGTGACGGTGACCGCACCATAGCGAGCGACTGCTCTTTTAATGTCGTCGATATTATGGTGGTCGACGTGGATGATATCTTCTAATAAAAAGTCAGCTTCTCCATAACTCGGATATGTTTCATCATATGCTTCAAAACTAGGGCTTTGCCAAGTCAGCATCTTTTGTCCAGAGCCATAAAGATGATAACCGCGATCATATCCGCCCGAATAAGAATCTCCTGTTGTTAAATACAAAGGATCCAAATTAGGGTCATTGTTAAAGACGCGATAGCTTTGATTCAATTCGCTTAAATCTAACGATCTTGTCTGGCTTTCAAATAAACCCTCTCTTAAAATGCTCGTTTCGGATGCGGCCATACTCGCATAGGACCAACAGATGTTTAAGAACTGTTTTTTAACAGGAGTGACAATATCGTAGTCTCTGCTGTCGTATTTATCTAATTTTGCTATTTCTAAAGGATCGGCATTTCGCAATTCTTCCAGCGTTTGAGGTTTGACAAACGTCTTGTTTTCATCAAGGGAAGAAATCGTGTTTATGTTTTCCTTTGGTATAGAAAATAAGGCGCCTGTGGTCAATGTTAAAAGTAGTAATAATTTATCAATCATATTGTTATCCTTATTGTAAATAGTTAAGTTTAGAAAAAACTTACGGCAATAAATTATATTGAAAAACACTAAAAAAATCCATAAATAATATCTTTGTAGAAACAATTTAGAACATCTGTTTCACACAGGAGAATACTGTGTTTTTTACGCGGATGTATTTTAAAAATGAATGCGATTGAAAATATAGAGTGATACACCACCTAAAATTGATATGAAAAGCACATGGTAAACAGAAAAGTAAACAGAAAAAAATCAAGATTAAAAAACAAGCGATTTATATAATTGCTTGTTTTCTGAAGTGGAAATCATGTGTTGTATTTTAATGAAATCGTTCAAAAATTGCTGCATTCAAACAAAAACATGTCGCACTCATTTCCATCAGCGAGATTTTTAGAAAAAGACGAATAAGTCTTCACATCAGTAAATCCAATTTCTTTTAGATATTGTTCCATTTCACCAAATCGGTATAAGTGTGTTTGAAAATCCATATATTCTTTTTGCAGCAATTCTTTTTTATCGTTATAAAGTTCGTATATTCCAGGAGAGAACTGTGTTTGACTTTTCTCATCGAAATAATTTTTACTTTTTAATATCAATGCAAAACCTTCTTTGGTCTTCGTTGAAACTAAAACTTTATAATCATCATCATTTTCTAGTCGATTCTTGATGGTATCAACTGCAAAGACAAATTTCCCATTAGGCATTAACATTTTCTTTAATTTTTTCAAAATTGATAAACAAATATTCATGTCTGTAAATAGCGATACAGAACCAGAGGAAATGAAAATATAATCATATTTTTCATGAGAAGAATACTCTAATATATCCGCTTGAATCAGTTTAGCATCGGGTGCTTTTTTCTTCAATTTAGCTAACATTTCTAAAGATAAATCAAGGCCGGTAATGTCAAAACCTCTGTTTAGAAAAGGGACAAGAAATCTTCCGCTTCCACAAAGGGCTTCTAAAATCTTATCGTTATGGTTGGCGTATGAAAGATAAAATTGCAATTCATCTTCCGGGGCTTTTTCGTGTAAAATCTCATACATTTCGGTACATAAACTGCCATAATAATTCTTCATGTTTTCTCCTAAAATTTTTGCAATTTGATATTTCTATAAGTGACAGATGCTTTTATACAATTGAAAATTTGATTGATTCTAAGATGCACAATAACATCGAACTATATCTATTATTAATAAAAGGTGAAGAATGTAAGTAGAACAGTTAGAAAGAACAAAAAAGCAGAGACACGAAAAATTGCATTACCATCAAAACCTTTTATGTTTTAAATGAGTTTCATTGCTTTAAGTGTTTCATTTGTTATTGACTTTATTTCATTGTAGTGCGGACGCTTCTTCATAGTCCTAGCCATATTCAAAGGTTATTTCATGCACAACGAGAACATCATTCTTTTTTTCAGTCCACTGCCGTTTTATATTATTATAATTTTCGAAAGAAATAACATTATCATTTTACATTTTTTTCGTATAACTGAATTGCCTCACAGGAGGAAAGTTTTTTATTTTAGCAAGAAAGCAAGAAGATTGCCTTGACCGACCAAACGCTCACGTTCATCCCTAGTAACTCTTTCCTCAAACTCATCGAGTTTATGACCATGTTCCTCTCTTTATATTTGTTTGCGACAGATTTCTTGAATTTCGCCAATTTTATGTCCGTGGCGATCGCGTAAGACTTGAGTCATTTTGTATCCCTTTCGTTATTTTTCATCTTACACTTTTTATTGTTCTATTTTTCTGATTTGTTAAACAAACATAATTTTTTTAATGTTATTTTTATGAATATAATTTAACCGCACATTTCAATTCAGCGGTATCGTTTTCTAATTTTTGGATTAATAAATAAGGTAACTTTAAAGACTAAATTCATATCACTTTTAACAATGGAGTTTTGAGAACTATATGATAGGTCCGCTACAAATTATTGTTGACCATGTCAACAATAAAAAAAGATGGTAGACAAGGTCTATCACCTTTATTTTTTATAAGTGGCCTCCACGAGAAGATTCGAACTTCCGGCCCCTCGCTTAGGAGGCGAGTGCTCTGTCCAGCTGAGCTACGTGGAGATATGGTTTTGTAATATATAACATCTGGAATAAACGAAGCGTTTGTAGATACGTTATAGATAGAATTGAACTTGCATTGCCCTGATTTAGAAAGGAATCCAGAGAGAAACAGAGTAATTCATCTTAGCTTTTTAAATGTGAGTCGATAGTGACTTCATTACAAGGCTCAGCACTTCTTTTATTCTTGCAACTGCTATAAACACAATAAGGATAACAAAAATAGGAAAAAGAAGAAAGACTTCAACGGTCAAAGAAAGAGATTGTAGAAAATATAACCGGTCCTTTCTAACCCTTTGAAGATCGACAAGAAGAAACGAGCGATCGCTTCTTAACAGGCCAACAATCATTTATGAGGTGGCATGTAAATTATATCTCAAAAAGATTTGAATTGATGAATCTAAAACACTTTTGTTTCGTTTTTCTTTTTGAATAAAATGAATTCGTTTAAAAAGCCAAACAAAACTAAAAAAACATGAAAATTTTATGGATTATTTCTGATTTTAAAGTGGTTATTGTATTGGGTTTGTAAATATTTTCGGAAAATAATTTTTTCTTTTCATCTTACTTTGAAAAAAGAATAAAGGATAGAAAGCTTAATCTTTTCATAATTCTCCACTTAGGAAACGCCCATAAGGGTTGTCAATACGCGCACGCGTAATATTATCCTTATATATAAGGCTTGAAAAAGTACAAGATAAAAAATGAAAAAAATATCAAATTTTTGTTGACTTCATGATATATGAAGTGTAAAATGGAAAACGCTGAATGCCATTTCAGCCCGTATTGACGTGTGAAGTTGCGGAAACGCCGACAAGAGTTGTCATGTATTCCGGTAATTCATACCGAACGGAAGCCCGAACAATGATCTCGGGTAAAAGGAGGATACAAAATGGCAGAAAAGAAATCTATTCGTGTTCGTCTCAAGGGCTATGATCACAAGGTCCTTGACCAGGCGGTCAGCAAGATCGTCGAAGCCGCTGTGAAGACCGGCGCTCAGGTTGTCGGACCTATTCCGCTTCCTACTGAAAAGCAAATCTTCACCATCTTACGTTCTCCGTTCGTCGATAAGGATTCTCGCGAACAATTCGAAATCAGAACGCATAAGAGATTAATCGACATCAAAAATCCTACTAAGCAGACAATCGACATCCTCAAGAACCTCGATCTCCCTGCTGGCATCGATGTTGAAATCAAGCTTTAAAGAGGAGGGTAGACACAGTTTATGAAATCCATTATCGGAAGAAAGATCGGTATGACTTCCGTCTTCGCACAGGACGGCGCCGCTTATCCGGTCACCGTTGTCGAAGTGCTCCCCAACGTCGTCACCCAGGTTAAGACCATGGAGAAAGACGGTTATGAAGCTCTTCAGGTTGGCTACGAAGACAAGAAAGAAAGCCGTGCCAACAAGTGCGAACTTGGTATTGCCAAGAAGGCCAATACCGCTCCGAAGTATTTCTATCGCGAACTTGAGGGCGATGAAATCTACGGAAAATATGAAGTCGGTTCCGCGATCGATTGCACCATCTTCAATGTTGGTGATATGGTCGACGTCACTGGCTTAAGCAAGGGCCATGGCTACACTGGCACCATCAAGAGATATCACGGACATGTCGGTCCTCGCGGCCATGGTTCCGGTTATCACAGACAGATCGGTTCTTTAGCTACAAACGGTCGTTGCAACAACAGAGTCCATGCCGGCAAGAAGATGTCTGGCCACTGGAGACCGAAGGTAAGAACTGTCTTAAATTTACCTATCGTTGCTATCGACGCCGAAAAGAACTGCATCCTCAT
>OJMG01000492.1_pt1 | contig 38825 bp, 54 predicted proteins | sample 1597141 | NCBI WGS metagenome assembly OJMG01 (sample SAMEA2452119, study PRJEB22498) | human gut metagenome | biome: human feces; feature: human gut; material: feces | place: Australia | collected 2012 | reverse complement strand
AAAACCGACCTCCCAATAGTTAGATTTTTGGTCTAACTTTTGGGGGTCGGTTCAATTGCCATATTAATACAAGCTCTCTTAATATTGTCATTAATTTTTAAAGTAGATGAATTAATCGACAGTATCAACATCCTGAGCAGAGGATTTATCAATTTCCAAGAGCAATTCAGTGTATTCATCACACATTTTGATAATTGTTTCAAGTTGTTCATTTTGCTTAACCAATAAATTATTATTATTTTGTAATTCTTGAACTTCTTGGCGCTGAAGTTCGTTATTTTCGGATAATTGTTTATTGGGACTGCAACTTTGAACGAATGTTAGAATAGTGATAATGCTGAGTATAAACTGTATAATTTGTTCAATAGTTATATTCTTGGATTTGACTTTTTCTGAAGTATCTTTAAATAAAGATTGCGATTCTTCGTCTAAAGATATTTCATCAACAGTTTTGTCAAGTAAATCAGAGAAACGTTTAGTAACATCGGTATCAGCGTTAGATTTGATTTTTAAGTCGCCAACCATATCTTGACACGAAGTAATAATAGCATTTATTGATGGATTTTTGATGAACGATGAAACGTTTTCAAATGGCGATGCTTGGAATTTTGCCGCTGATAAAACTGTTTGTATTTCAGTTGCAATGCTCGCAAAGGCACTAGGTGTAAATAATTTAACACTTGATAGTTTTCGTATTTCGTCAGAAACTGATGAAATGCTTGAAAAATTGCTTATTTTATTGGTAGCAGATAAAATACTTGACATTTCTTTTATAGCACCGGTAGCCGGTGAAATACTTGATAATTCTTTGAGAATATTATTATGTATATTTGCTACATTGAATAATTTGTCCATATATAATCACCTCCTTCCGAGATGATTATAGCACAAATGGTTAAAAAATACAATCGACGTAGGTAATATAAGAAAGGAAAAAGAATTATGGAAGAATTAAAGGTATTTGAAAATGCAGAGTTCGGCTCTGTAAGAACAACAACAGTAAACGGAGAGATTATGTTTGTCGGTAAGGATGTAGCGGAAATCCTCGGATACAGCAATCCAAGAAAGGCTATTATAGACCATATTGATGAAGAAGATAAGGGGGTAACGAAATGTGACACCCTTGGAGGAAAACAAGATTTGACAATGATTAATGAATCGGGTTTGTACAGTCTTATCTTATCAAGTAAAATGCCGAATGCGAAGAAGTTTAAGCATTGGGTTACGGCTGATGTATTACCGGCAATACGCAAAACGGGAATGTATGCAACCGACGAATTGTTGGATAATCCCGATTTAGCTATACAAGCGTTTACGGCATTAAAATTGGAGCGAGAGAAAAATAAGAAACTAAACACCACTGTTAAAGTTCAAGAACAGCAGATTATGGAACTTCAACCAAAGGCATCATATTATGATTTAGTTTTAAATTGTCCCGATTTATTATCTGTCACTGTAATAGCAAAGGATTACGGTAAGTCGGCAAAATGGTTAAACAATTTCTTAAAAGAACACAAGATACAGTTTAAGCAAGGCGGGATATGGCTATTGTATAAGGAATATGCTGAAAAAGGCTACACAAGTACAAAGACGCATACTGTAAACGGAAATGACGGCAAGCAACATTCTAAAGTAAATACATATTGGACACAAAAAGGCAGATTATTTATTTATGCATTGTTAAAGAACGAGGGTATACTTCCGATAATGGAACAGGAGCAGATTGCTTAATATGTAGAAAGTAGGTGAAATACAATGAAAGTAAAGAGAATAACTGATATTGATACGGCATTGTACATATATTACCGATACCCCGAAATCGGCAACAAGGAAATCAAGGAGTTGTTCGGCGGTTTGGGCTCTGCGGCACTGACAAAGTACAAAAAAGCCGTACAGGGAGAGCAGATAAAGCAAAATGTCAAGACATCACAGCTATATACGATCAATACCGAAGTGGCATATGAAGTGTGGGGCATTGATGTTGCAGAACTTGAAAAACGCAGAGATAAACTTAAAAAATTAGGTTTATCGGCATAACAAATCAAATCTCACAGGCAGACAAGGGCTGTCCGCGTGTTATCCGTAAAATAGTAAGACTTTCCCTAAGAGTTTTAATCCTTTTGCGGACAGTTCCTGTGTGCCTGTGAGGAAGTAAAGAGAGGTAAACAAATGAACACAATAGGAATTGCGCTGATTAGTTTCGGTGTAGGGTTAATTATCAGTTTAAAGCTGATGAAAGAGGACGAAAAGAAACGAAAGCGTGGTAAAAAAGATGTTTAAGTTAATAAGAGAAATTCGCCGAAATATGTCAGTTATGAACATAGATGGTATAAGAATTTTAGCAGAAGTGGCAAGAGATATTGTATGTAATAAAAAATATCGTAAGGCGGATGGTGAATTAACACCGGAGCAGTTCGACAGACAGGTTAAGCAAGTTTTGGACATCGTAAAAAGAAACGAGGTGTGCAATGTCTGAAAAAATTAAGTATGCTATATCGGTTGTTGCATTTAGTGCGATACTGATTATGACAGAATTTATAATGATGAATATGATTGGGAGGTGAAAGAGAATGAATAACTATTACATTACATTCGGCAGTGAGGGACAGCCATTTAAGGGTGGCTGGATAATCATCGAGGCGGAAACAATAGAGCAAGCGTGCAAGATTTTCAGAGCAATGTATCAATACAAGGAAACTGGCGATACACTATTAAAATTCTGTTCGATATACGCAGAAGAAACCTTTAAGCAAACAGAAATGTACAAAAGCAATGATAATCTTGGAGCAGGCTGCCATTGCAAAATCAGCATAAAAAAAGAGACCGTATGAGGTGCAACTCGAAACGGTCAAAGGTAATTACATAGATTAATCTATGTTTTACATATATTATACCACAAAAAATAAAAAAATCAAGAAAGGAATGATAAAAAGTGGGTAATGCAAATTTATTAGAGGTCGCTCGAGGCGCAATCGGTGAAAGATTGGACTATGAGCTAAGCAAGGTCGTTGATAATATCGCCGACTTGAACACCAAGGCGGACGCAGTAAGGAAGATAACATTGACGTTATCACTAAAGCCTGACAGCGAAAGACAGAACATCAAAATGTCAACACAGGTTAAGTCAACATTGACACCAACGAACAACATTGAAAGTGCGTTGTATTTGACGGAATCAGACGAGGGCAAAGCATTGGTCGAAATGCTTCCGCAAGTACCGGGACAAATGGCATTAGACGGCTCGGAGCAAGACGAGCCAAAGGTTATACCAATTAAGAAAGCAATGTAATTTAAGGAGGAAAAAGATAATGATTAACAAAGAGTTTATTGAAAAAATCGAGGATATGACAGGACCAAAGGTGATTGAAACCGACCATGGCGCATTTTCAGACAAGCAACTACACAGAATTGAGGACAGATTGCTTGATACAACCAAATTGTCAAGTCTAAGTGGTTTAGTCACTATGATGAAACAAGAAATGGACAATTATGATAAGCCATTATTCGTCAGAGTGGTATCACCGGAGCAGGTTGATGTATTGGGTACGGTCAGATATGATATGCAACGTGAAAGACCATATGTTGCATATGCGAAATTCAATAGCTTTGACTTCGATAGTTATATGAGCATTGAAAATATGATTATCTGCCTAAAGTCACGTTTTGCACCGACAGAGGACAGAGATTATCTTGTACAGTTACTCGGCAACATTACCGATCAACAATCAGTTCAGACGAAAGATGACGGTATTACACAGTCAGCAACTGTTAAAAGTGGTATTCAACTTGTGGGTGAACAACGTATCAAACCGATAATTACGTTGAAACCGTACAGAACATTTTTAGAGGTTGAGCAACCGGAAAGCGAATTTCTAATCAGACTTAAAGACGGCAGAGCGGCACTGTTTGAGGCAGACGGTGGGGCTTGGGAACGTGAGGCAGTAAAGAACGTTGCGGACAAGCTAAGAGAATTGCTTGAAGATGTACCGAATGTACATATAATTGAATAATAAAAAAGCGGGGGAATTTAATTTCCCCCGCAATACCGTTCAACGGCATATATTATAACACAACAATATTTTAGCATAGAAAAGGAGAAAAGTCAAATGAACATATACGAAATAGACAACGCAATGTTTTCTTTAATTGACGAAGAAACAGGCGAAATAAAGGATTACGAGGCATTTGAAGAACTGCAAATGCAAAAGGAAGAAAAAATCGAAAATACAGCGTTATGGTATAAAAATCTTGTAGCCGAGAGCAAAGCTATAAGAGAAGAAGAAAAAGCACTTGCGGAACGTCGTAAGTCACTGGAAAACAAAGCTGAAAATCTGAAGAATTTCATAAATCGAACATTGGACGGTAACAAGTTCAGTACATCAAAAGTAGCTATAAGCTATAGAAAATCAACGGCAGTAGAAGTTGATGATGAATTTATCGACTATGCAATGAAGAACAATAACGACCTGTTGACGTTCAAAAGACCGGAGCCAAACAAAACGGTCATCAAGGGAATGTTGCAGGGCGGTTTTGATATTCCGCATGCAGAGTTAGTCGAAAGAAATAATATGAGCATAAAATAAGGAGTGATACATATGGGAATACCGGTTTTAATTATGGGCGAAAGCGGTAGCGGAAAAAGCGCAAGCCTAAGAAATTTTGACGCAGATGATTTGGTAATATTTAATGTGGCAAGTAAACCACTTCCGTTCCGCAAGAAGTTAAATTCAATCAAAAAGGCTACATACAATGTTATTGCCAAAGAATTAAGTAAAAAGCAGTATAAGCGATACGTTATAGACGACAGTCAATATCTGTTGGCGTTCGATTCGTTCAATCGTGCAAAAGAAACAGGCTATGCGAAGTTTACCGATATGGCGGTACGTTTTCAGAAGATGATTACATTCATCATTGAGGGATTGCCCGATGATACAATCGTATATTTTTTGCACCATTGCGAGCAGACCGAAAACGGTAAAATTAAAGCGAAAACAATCGGTAAAATGTTGGACAATCAGTTGACCGTTGAGGGACTGTTTTCAATCGTTTTGCTATGTCAAGCTGACGGTCAAAGTCATAGTTTCATAACGCAATCAGACGGACATACAACGTGCAAGTCGCCTATGGATATGTTTGATTTAGAGATTGATAACGATTTGAAAGCAGTTGACGAAAGAATAAGAGAATATTACGGAATGAATGAGGAGGATAAAAATAATGAATAAAATACAAGGATATGACGAGGCACAAGCATACACAGGCGAAAGCAGAGCATTGCCGGCGGGCAAATATATCTGTGAAATTAAAGGCGCGAAAGTTGTTAAAACAAGCACCGGTAAGGAACAATTGGTATTGCAACTGGATATTGCAGAGGGCGAATATAAAGACCATTACGGTAATCTATATGCGGCGAACATTGAAAGAAACGGAACGGACGCAAAGTGGAACAACGGCGGACTGTTTAGACAAGGTTTTGAGGGTAAGCAGTTACCGTTTTTCAAAGGTATGATTACCTGTATTGAAGAAAGCAATGTGGGATATACATGGAATTGGGACGAAAAAACGCTTAAGGGTAAGAAAATCGGTGTATTGTTCGGACGTGAACAATACATGATGAACGATCAAAAAAAATGGGCGACTAAGGCAAGAGCGGTAAGAAGTATCAAAGGATTGGAAATGTCCGAAATTCCACAGGATAAACTGCTTGACGGAAGTGCATCGGGATTTGATACAAGCGGATTTGATGATGAGAACGAATCGGAAGAAGATTTGCCGTTTTAATATAGGTTAAGGAATGGGTGCTATGGAGAATGAAAACAGAATAACGATACCCGATTTCAGTAAGGACGATTTTTTAATATCATCAAAACCGTTTCAATGGATAATAGACCAAGCTGACGGCAACGAGTTCATCAAAGGTCAGCTTGTGGCGCAAATGGCGGATAAAGCGAAAGAACTTGATGTATCAAACTTTCGGACGCAATTCAAAAACTACGTCAGAGCGCAAAAGGGTCAAAACATTGTTTACGGCAACGTAATGGAGTTCAGTGGCACTGCAATAATGTGGGACACAGGCGAATGGATAGCAACTGATGACGGAGTGTATAGGTTTAAAGGACAGTTCAACGAAAAAGTGACGGCGTGTCCACACCCGATATTTATGATAACAAGATATTCAAATGTAGATACTGATGTTGAAAGTGTGCAACTTGTTTACGGCAGACCGGGACGAAATTACAAAACTAAAATCGTCCCACGTTCTGACCTTGCAAGTGCGAACAAAATCGTAAAATTAGCTGAATACGGTGTCGGTGTAACATCAGAAAATGCAAAGGCACTTGTACAGTTTTTAAGTGATTTTGAAAGTATAAATTACGACAAAATAATCGAAAAGAAATCGTGCGATCATATGGGTTGGGTAGGCAGAGGATTTAAAGAATTTGCACCGTATATATCAGATTTGGAGTTTGAGGGACAGGACAGTTTCAGACAGTTATTTAATTCGGTAAGAGAGGTCGGCAGTTATGAAAAATGGCTTAAAACAATCAGAGATTACCGCAAAAACGGTAATATAGTTGTTCGCATGGTTATGGCGGCGAGTTTTGCGAGTGTACTGTTAAAACCGCTTGGAGCATTGCCGTTCTTCGTTCACCTATGGGGCGATACAGAAACGGGTAAATCGGTTGCGCTACTTGCGGCAGTGTCTGTATGGGCTGAGCCGGTTATCGGTAAATATGCCTATACATTCAATTCTACTGATGTAGGTAATGAATTATATGCGGCGTGTTTAAATTCACTGCCGTTATGTATGGACGAATTGCAGATACTGAATAAACGTTCGGATTTTGATGATATAATATATCGTCTGTGCGAGGGTACAGGACGTTTACGCGGTAAAAAAGACGGTGGTATACAAAATATTAAGACGTGGCGAAATTGTATTATAACCACAGGCGAACGCCCGATAACATCAATGTCATCGGGTGGCGGTGCAGTCAACCGTGTTATTGAAATCGAATGTAACGGCGGTAAGTTTTTCAAAAATCCGAGAGAATTTTGCAGAACGATACAAGCGAATTACGGTCATGCCGGTAAAGAATTTATTGATAATTTAACCGGAAATATCGCCGAGGCACGAGCATTGCACGAAAAATACATTAAACTGTTGGAAGATAACACAGAGGCAACGGACAAACAAATTGCGTCAGCGGCGGCATTATTAACGGCTGATGAGCTGTCTGAACGTTGGATATTTAATGACGGTGTACGAATCAGTATAGATGATATTAAACCGTATCTACAAACAAAGGATATGTTGAACGTCAACAGACGTGCGTATGATTATCTGCGAGAAGAAATTATCGCAAATCACGATAATTTCACATCAAACGGCAATGAGTGTTGGGGAATTATTAAAGACGGATACATATATATTTTACGAAACAGATTTAATGCTATGTTGCAAGGCGGCAATTTCAATCCACAGTCAACACTTTCATGGATGGCACGAAACGGCAAACTTGCTAAAACAGACGGTCGTAATCTTGCCGTTAAAGTGCAGATAAACGGTACAAGAATACGTTGTATTTGTCTGTATGAAGATGACGGTGATTTTGTAGAAGAAGATGTTGAAGATGAAGATTTGCCGTTTAATATTTAATATAACTGCCCTAACTGCCCGACAAAACCGACAGAAAACAATATGTATATATTAGAGAATATTTTTCTGAATTATTTATAATTAATATATTTTCAAAAAAATAAAAAATGCAAAAAACGTGTAGGGCGGTAGGGCGATAACGTGAAAATAACGTAATAATGCAGTTTAAAAAGTGTCCTACATTAAATTTTAAAAATTAGGGCGGTAGGGCATATATAAGGAGTTAAGCAATGAAATTATTTGATTATCAAGAAAAAGCACTTGCATTGACGAGTGATAAAGATAATTCGGCATTTTACTATGATATGGGTTTAGGTAAGACGTTTATAGGCAGTGAACGATTAAGATTATACGGCGAACGTGTGAATATAGTTGTTTGCCAAAAGTCTAAAATCAAAGACTGGTGTGAGCATTTCAAAGAACATTATACGGATTATGCAGTATTTGATTTGACGAACAAAAAGGATATGCAGGCATTTATGATATATCCGATATACAAATGTATCGGTATCATAAATTATGAATTGGCTTACAGACGTGAAGAACTAAGGCAACTAAAGGATTTCACTATGATGTTAGATGAAAGTTCAATGATAAAAAATGAAACTGCAAAACGTACGAAGTTCATATTATCGTTGAAACCGTCACACACAATATTGTTATCCGGTACACCGACAGACGGCAAGTATGAGTTCCTGTATTCGCAGTTACGATTGTTAGGTTGGAAGATTACAAAAACAGCATATTATAACCGATACATAAAAACGGAATTGCGAAGTTACGGCGGTCCAATGTTCAGAGTAGTTACAGGATACAAGAATGTAAGCGAATTAAAGGCAAAACTAAAGGAATACGGAGCGGTATTCGCTAAGGCGGAAGAAGTTATTAAGTTACCGGAAAAGACGTTTATCAAGGAATATTCAACCGTTTCATCAGACTATAAAAAATTTATGAAAGACAGGATAATCAAGATAGACGATAAGGAACTGACAGGTGACAGTACATTGTCAAAAAGACTGTATGCAAGAATGTTATGTAGTGCATATAGCAAAGACAAAATATCGCGATTAATTGATTTAGTTAATTCTACATCTGACAGGGTTATTATATTCTACAATTTCAATACCGAACTTGAAGCATTAAGAAAAGTGCTGTTTGATAGAACGATAAGCATAGTAAACGGACAAGTTAAGGACCTAAAGGCATACGAAAATAACGATAATTCAGTTACATTGATACAATATCAAGCCGGAGCTATGGGATTAAATTTGCAAAAGGCGAACAGAATTATATATTTTTCTCTGCCGGAACGTTCGGAACTGTTTGAGCAATCAAAAGCGAGAATATGCCGTATCGGTCAAGAAAAACAATGCTATTATCACATAATGATGTGCCATAAGAGCGTTGAAGAAAAGATATATGAGTGTCTGTTAATGCGAAAAGATTATACAGACGAATTATTCAGAAAGGAATTTGGCTGATGGCAGAGGAAAAGAATTTTGAAAATCGAGTTAAGCAATGGCTTAGAAGTAAAGGCTGTTATGTGGTTAAATATTATGGTTGCGGAGGTACAAGAGCGGGCGTTCCTGATTTGCTTGTATGTGCGAATGGTAGATTTGTCGGTGTTGAAATTAAAGCTGAACACGGTAAGTTGGCACCGTTGCAACGCAGTCATTTAGATAAAATATTAACTTCCGGCGGGGCGGTCACAGTCCTTAGACCGTCTGAATTTGACGGATTTAAAAAGTTCATTGAGGAAGTGCTGAATAATGATTGATAAAGCTACAAGAAATAGGCTCAAAGCTAAGGCAAACGAATTGTCGGATATATGTGTAACCGATGGCGAAAAGTTTGCAAAATGCTATGACGATATGTATAACAGTGGTGAATTTAATTGCGGGGAATGTTTCATCATAGCACGATTAGTTGATTTATATACTGCAATAAAACAGGGTATTATTGATAAAACTGACGGTGCTAAACAACAAAGTGAAATATTTAAGGTGATTGAATTGGAGGAAGATAAAAATGTTGACAAAAAAATATAAAAACGGATTTATAACGCTAAATGCGGAAAAGTTTTCGCCTGTGGCACAAGAAACTATAGACAGAGAAATTAAAAATTTTAAGCCGATGAAAAAGGCGGTAGAGAAGTTGTATGAATATGAGCAAAAAGATATTCTGATGAAAATAATTATTGACGAAGAAAGTGGATTGAGTCATTGCCCTAATTGTGGCGATAGTAAATATATACTATTCGGCGATAAACTTTGTGTTGAATGCGGACAAGCATTGGATTGGGAGTAGAAAACAGGAGGATACATAATGCGAGAGATACTATTCAGAGGTAAACGTATAGACAATGGAGAATGGATAACAGGCGGTATATTTCAGCAAAAAGCTGATGATGTAAAAGATGAAGTAGTGTATATAATTGATAATTCATCAAATGATGTTGACTGGGCACATAGGGTTATACCTGAAACAGTAGGACAATTTACAGGAGTTACCGACAAAAAAGGAAACCGAGTTTTTGAGGGAAGTATATTCCGATATGAACCGCATTTCACAACGGAGAAAGCGTGTTTAGGAATAGTTAAATACAGAAATACATACGACAGACAACGTGCGTGTAATGACTGTGGTTTTGTCATAGAGTGGCAACATGAGCCGTTATTGACGCTACGAGAAGATTTATTATACTGGTGCGGTGACGGGAAATCAGCCAGTGTTATAGGCAATATACACGATATGAATGATAATCCCGAATTATTTGAGGAATAAGAAAATGACAGTTGCAGATTTTTATAAAAAATTTAAAGAATTAATGGAACAAGGATATGGTGAATATACGGTGTCAACTGACGCGGGACTTGCTCCGTTAGTAGCTGAAAAGGCAGAGATATGGGAAGATAGCAAAGAAGTGATTTTGTGATAAAGAAAGAGAGGAACAAAAATGAATTTGATAAAGTGGATTAAGAGAAAAAGCATATTAAAAAAACGTATCATTTTTTTTGAAAAACAGTTGAAAAACGCAATGGATACAAATAATCTTAATTTTCATGAAGGCGAGATTTATGGAGCATTACATTTAGCCTATGATTTAGGAATAATAGACAATGAGGGGTATTCGGGTGTAACAAATGAAGTTTCGGCACTTTTGCTTAAACAATACGACAAAATTGGGAACGCTCAAAAAAGACAAAACATCAAAGAATACGAAGGACTAAAGACGAAAAATAAAAATGAAAATTTTTATGCCGTTTTGAATGTAAATGATAGGTGCATGGATTTTGATTGTCGATGTAATCATGTGAAATTCATGGATGTTTTTGCGGTTTTTCAAGAACATACAAACGAAAATGATGTAACACTGGCGATAATTCCAAAAGAGAGTATACTTTTTATCGCAACGGAGTAAGGAGGAAAGGCATGACAAGAGCTGACTATATAAGGCAAATGACGGATGACGAGTTAGTTAAATTATTGGTATGGCGTAAATTTGATTTTTTGGAATATGTGCCAGATTGTGATGAAGATTGTGAACATTTCAAAGGGGGTTGTGCAAATAGTTGTCCACATGAACGAAAAGAAAGAGCAGTGAGAGAGTGGATTACGGAGAGTATAGATGACGCAAAGCAACAAATCGAAGAAATGCTAATTGAGCATTGGAAAGATGGGATTAAATATTTAGAGGACGGATTAAAGGAATTTCAAGAAAAATAAACGGAGGAAAAGTAATGAAAGTAGAATTAAAAGCGAACGGTAAAACCGTTCAGGTTGAAATGACGGAAGAACAGGCTAAAATATTAGGTTTGGTTGAGGAACGAAGCCGAACAGGATATGAGAGGGTTGAAGTTGAAGAAACATATTATCTTGTTGAAGTAGATGATGAAATAACGAATATGAAACATAACGGTCAATTAGACCGAGATTGTTATGATGTAGGAAATTATTACAGCAATAAAACCATTGCCGAGAACAATGCTCGTGCAGACAGATTGCTCCGTCATCTAAGACAGTGGCAGGCACAAAACGACGAGCCTATTTCAGTAGAAGATTGGAACAATGAAAGTAAAAAGAAGTGGTTTATTATATATAGTTATAGTTCTGAAGAAATGTACGCAGAGTATTATTATATTATGCGATTACCTAATACAATATATTTCGCCACCAAAGAAAAAGCCGAAGAAGCTATCGAAGTATTCAAAGATGAATTGATATGGTATTTTACCGAGTATGTTCAGAGATTGGACGAGGTGCAAAATGACTAAAGAACAATTATGTTGGACGTGTCAGAAAGCTGGCGGCGATTGTTCGTGGAGCAGTTGCTTTCAGCCTGTTGAGGGTTGGACCGCTGAAAAGGTGCACCGCAAGACGTATGATTCGTATAGAATTGAAAAGTGTCCGGAATATGTACCGGATAGAGCAAGCAATTCTGAAAACAAGAAAAAGACACGAGTAACCAACAAAGAATTAGATACAATGAAAAGGTTAAGAGATGATGGTCTATCATATTTTGAAATAGCAAAGATTGTAGACAGAAACCCTGACGTGGTTAGGGCGAATTTGGTGAGGTGTTGATATGGATAAAACAGCGAAGAAACTAAAACAAAAACGCAGAGCCGTAAGACAGGCGATAAAGAACGCCGAAGAAGAAAGAATATTAAAAAATTTTGATGAAATTGCAAAGAAACACGGTATTAAGAAATTCAATAGAAAGAAAGCATTGCAGTCGTACAAGATTGTTGAAAACGAAGTTACAACAGAGGGTGTTGTCAATCTTGTGGTAGTAGGTGCGTGGTATCTGCGTATAAAATGCAAATGGGGTCAAAAACGCGTGTGTCAATACATAGAGGGAGTTATTCGGTATATTGGGGTTGTGTATAACCGTGAACGCGATATTGATAAACTCACAGAAGAATTAAAAGATGAGTGCGATTTTGATTATCAGTCATTAATGGCAGATTTTAAACCGTTGACCTTGAAAACAGATACCGTTGACGAAGATGGTATGAAGATGATTATATACAAAATGCAGACGATACTTCCTGTGGCGCTATATCCGTTATATATGCAATTCGGTTGGCGTAAAAAACGTATGGCGGACATCGGACAAACTGCAAAATTTGTATTAATGGATATGATGAACGGCAGAATAAAAACAATTAAAGATACAATACGCAATGATTGTAAAATGGTATTTTATTCAGACGGACGTATTGAATATTTAGACAGGGGGAATTAATTTGACAAAGGAAGAGCTAAAACAGTATCGCAGTATTGTAGCGGAATTAAACGAGGTAAATGACAGAATAAACAGTAATACGGTATACGGTACTGTTACAGGCTCTGACAGTGAATTTCCGTATGTTAAGCACTGTATATCGGTATCGGGTGTTGAGCCAACGCAAAAGAACGAGAATGATATTGTATTACGTCAACGATTGGAATGGCAGAAAAATAAAATTAAGTCGTTTGTTGACAGTATATTAGACAGCGAAACACGTCGTATATTCCGATACAGATACATAGACGGTACTGTAATGCCGTCATGGCAGTGGATTGCCTTTCAAATTGGTGGGGGCAATACTGCCGACGGGGTAAGAATGAAACATAAAAGATTTTTAAAAAAAATATAAACTTGTTCGTTTTGTTCGTTTTTCTTATGTTATAATTTATAATGCGAAAAGAATAAGCAAACAAAAAATAATGCAAAACATATATACAGTGCAATATTTTGTGTTCTATATCTTACCGCTCGTTATTTTCGTAAAAAGGTAGTGTATCATCGTGAGATGATGGGTGAATATCTCGTGTGATTGGTGGGAATAGGGATATTAAAAAAATTATTCTTCTAAAAAAGGAATTTTGTGTGATATTGTCGAATTATATACACAAATACAATTTTTACGGAGGATAAAGAATGAAAGAACGTATATTAAAAACAAATAATGATGATGGAGAATATTTAAAATATCGTAAAGACTTAAAAAAGTTCTATGAAAACGAAACACTGGAATATTTAAAAAGTGAAAAATTGAGAATTGAAGTTCGTTATGAAGATAGAAAACAGAATGATGTGTATAGTAGATTGAGTTTTATTGTATCAATCATCGCATTATGTATGTCTATTTTGAATTTTTTAATATCTGAAAATGAAAGAGATTCCGTACTTTGGTATATAATTATGATTCTTATTATCATACTTGGTGTAAGCTTTGTATTAATACGCTATAATATTCATAAAAATGAAGAATTAATACAATGCACCATAGCATTACAAGTTTTAGATGAACTGATAGCGGAAAAAGAAGAAAGCAACACAGTCAACTGAGCAAAACAATACAATGTCACTATTGTATCAAAATAAAATATAAGGCACTATCGCATAGGTAGTGCTTTTTCTATACCCAAAAACAGGAGGTGAAATTCATGGCAAGACCGAGAAAGATTACGAAAGAGACAGTCCAAAAACTCGAAGAGGGATTTTTAATGGGGTTAAGTGACCGAGAGGCTTGTATTTATGCGGATATAGCGGTAAGCACGTTATACGATTACTGCAAGAAACACAAGGAGTTTTCGGAGCGAAAAGAGCTACTAAAAGACAATATCAAAATGAAGTCGAAATTAAACGTTGCACACGGGATAAAAAAAGGTGATATTAATTTGTCGTTATGGTATCTTGAACGCAAATGCAAAGATGAATTTTCACCGAAACAGGAAATAACGCACAGTGGCACAATGGACATAAACAATCCTATGGCAAATCTTACGACTGACGAATTAAGGAAGTTGATAGGTGATGGATAAAAACTTAATAATGCTTGAGGCGAAGAAAGAACTTGCACGACGCGAGTTCTTTTATTTTTGCCATTTAACCGCACCGTCATTCTACAAGTCGGAGAGAGAATTTCTTGTACGGTTATGCAACGAAATGCAATCGTTTTACGAAAGTGACGAGAACGCATTGATTATCAATTTACCGCCACGACACGGCAAGAGCCGTACGGCATCAATGTTTGTTGAGTGGGTGCTCGGCAGAAATCAAAGCGAAAAAATAATGACCGGCTCATACAATGAAACGTTATCAACCACCTTTTCAAAAGCGGTGCGTAACGCCATTCAAGAAGAAAAAGCCGATACGGAAAAGATTATTTACAGTGACATATTTCCGAATGTGAGGATAAAGCAAGGCGACGGAGCGATGAACTTATGGAGCCTTGAGGGCGGTTACAACAACTATCTTGCCACATCGCCGTCCGGTACTGCGACAGGTTTCGGAGCGAGTTTACTTATAATCGACGACCTTATCAAAAATGCCGAGGAGGCATACAACGAAACAGTCAAAGAAAAGCATTGGGAATGGTTTACGAACACAATGCTTTCACGACTTGAAGAAAAAGGCAAGATAATCATTATAATGACACGGTGGGCTTCGGGCGACCTTGCGGGACGTGCGATTGAGTATTTCAGCGACAACAACATATCTCACAGAGTAATCACGATGAAAGCCGTTTGTGATGACGGCAATATGCTATGTGATGAAATCTTGTCACGGAGCAGTTACGACTTAAAGATTAAGGCAATGGGTGCGGACATAGCAAGTGCGAATTATCAGCAAGAGCCGATTGATTTGCAAGGCAAACTCTACACAACGCTTAAAACATACGACAGCTTACCGCCGATTACGCAAATACAATCATATTGCGATACCGCCGATACAGGTGCGGACTATCTCTGCAACATAATATACGGTATATACGGCAAAGAAGTATACGTCATAGACGTGTATTATACCGACGAGCCTATGGAGATTACAGAGGGTGAAACGGCACGCAGATTGTATGAGAACAACGTAAATCTTGCAAAGATTGAAAGCAATAACGGCGGACGTTCGTTCGCAAGACGCGTGCGTGAAATACTTGCCGAAAAATACGGCAGCAATTTTACAACGGTGAAATGGTTTCACCAAAGCAATAACAAAGAGGCACGAATATTATCCAACAGCACTTGGATAATGGAGCATATATATTTTCCTTGCGACTGGCACATACGTTTTCCCGAATACTATAAGGCGATGACGACATATCAGCGTGAGGGCAAGAACAAGCACGACGACGCACCCGACGCAACAACAGGTATTGCAGAGATGATGAACAGGAAAAAAGGCGGACTGTCAATTTTAAAGTAGGTGATAAAATTGGATTTGGAAACAGTAAAGAAACTGATAAAGAAATATATACCCGGACACGAAAATTTTATATCAAGAGTGCAGACGGCGGAACGATATTATCTGAACGATAATGACATTCTGCATATGACGCACAGTGACGGCGAAAAACCTTTGAGGAATGCGGACAACAGAATACCGTCTAATTTTCACGGATTGCTTGTAGACCAAAAGTCCGCATATATGTTTACGTCACCGCCGTTATTTGATGTCGGAAATAAATCGGCGAATGAGAAAATAAGCAATATACTCGGCAGTCGATACACGAAAATATGTTCAAGACTTGCGATAAATGCGTCAAATGCGGGTTTGGGTTGGATTCACTACTGGGATAATGACGGATTTAAGTACGACGTTATAGACAGCAAGCAAGTTATACCGATATGGAGCGATACTTTGGAACACGAACTTACGGCGTGTTTCAGAACATATCAAGAGCTTGACGATAACGGTGACACTTACCACGTTTATGAGTATTGGACTGATAAGGAATGCAGTGTATTCCGTAAGAAGATTGGCGACGGTCTTGAACGGCTTGAAATGTATAATATGTTCAACGTGTACGACGTTGAAACAAACGGAACTATATGTAACGTGTACAGTCATAATTTCGGACGTGTACCGTTTATTCCGTTTTTCAATAACGGCTTTCATCGTGATGACCTTACACCGATAAAGGGACTCATTGATACATACGATAAAACTTACAGCGGATTTATAAACGACCTTGAAGATATACAGGAGATTATATTTGTACTCAGCGGATATGAGGGCGAGAGCCTTTCGGAGTTTTTGACACAGCTCAAGAAGTACAAGACTATTAAGCTTGATTCGGAGGACGGAGCAAGCGGAGGACTTTCGACTTTGACGATTGATATTCCGGTTGAGGCAAGAGAGAAAATGCTCCAAATGACACGCAAGAGTATTTTTGAACAGGGCAAAGGTATTGATCCCGATCCGCAGAACTTCGGTAATTCATCGGGTACGGCATTGAAATATTTGTATTCACTGCTTGAACTCAAAGCCGGTATGGCAGAAATGGAGTTTAGGAGTGGGTTTGAAGAACTCATCAAAGCGATATGCGATTACAGCGGTATCGCTTGTGAAAATGTCACGCAGACGTGGACAAGGACAAGCGTTTCAAACGACACCGAACTTGCGGATATAGCACAAAAAAGCGTTGGTGTTATATCTCAACGCACGATTATTGAACGTCATCCGTTTGTCGAGGACGCAGATAAGGAAATGGAGAGAATTGCGGAAGAAAAGGACGACAGTGACGATATAATGGGTGGACATAATGAACGAGTATTGGAAGAAGAGGAACAGTGAGCTTTTAAAAATCCACGCACAGAAAGCCGATGATATAGAACGCGAACTCATAAAAGAGTATGAAAGGTCCTTAAACGGCATAAAAAAAGAGATTGAAACGTTTTACGCAAGGTATGCGGGTGAAAACGGTATCAGTATGGCAGAGACACGAAAACAGCTAAGTCGTGACGAACTTAAAGGGTTTAAGCTGTCGCTTGAAGAATTTCGCGAAAAGGCACTTGATAACGCAGACGGCAAGTGGACGACAATGCTTGATAATGAGTATATGCGTTCAAGGGTAAGCCGTTTGGAGGCACTCAAATATCAAATGCGTGGAGAAGTCGAACTCTTGAAACAAAAGCAAGAGGATAAATTTTCAACATCACTTAAAAAGGCATACAGTGATACATATTATACAACAAATAAACATATTGCCGATTCGGTTGATTATGCTGTTAATTTTGCAAAGTTCGACCGTGACACGGTAAAGAATGCGATATATGAAAAGTGGCTTGACGGAAGTAACTTCTCTGACCGAATATGGAATGATAAGCAGAAACTTTTGAGAGAACTTAATACAAATCTTGTACATGGCATAACGAGGGGCGACAGTCCCGATAAAATGATTAAAAATATTTCTGCAAGAATGAATGTTTCAAAAAGCCGTTCCGCCGCACTGTATCAGACGGAATATACGCATATTATGGTTGACGCAAGATTGCGTTCGATAATGGACGCAGGGTGTGACGAATACGAGATTGACGAGAATATGGACAGTGATATTTGCGATGAGTGTGCAAGTATGCACGGAAAGCATTTTAAACTGTCCGAATATCAGCAAGGCATAACCGCACCGCCGTTTCATACCCGTTGTCGTGGTACAATAACGGGATATTTTGTGGAAGAAGAGGAAACACTTGAAAATGTTGAAGATACTGATACTATGTCTTTGTCGAAAGTATTTGATGAAGATGGTGTTAGATGTAAATGCAATCCTGTAAAAAATCATAACGGTATTTATACGCAAACAAACTCGAAGAACGCACAGAATACAATAAAGTTTGTAATAGATACTAAGAATAGTATCGATTTATTGGGTGATGTTTCAGAAATCGTAATAGCAAAATCAATAAAAGGTATAGCCGCATACAGTCACAAAAACAATCGCTTATATATCAATGAGAAATTGACAGATGAAAGCTTTTTGAATGAAATGCTAAAAGACGGGTATTTTGTCGCGGAGAACAAGCTTGATGTATTGTGGCATGAAATGTTCCATAAGAAACATTGGGATTTTGTGTTGACAAACGGTGGAGAAAGTAATAAAATGAACATAGAATCAGAGTTGCGGAAATACGTAAAGGAACAACAAAGACTTGATTATTCTTATGTGTCAAATACTGTTAGTCGAAATGCAAAAGATGGATTGAAAAGAGAGGGCAACAGACAATTAAATGAATTAATTGCGGAAGTGCTGTTACAAGAGAAAAAGGGAATTGTAAAAGATAAGCGGTTATTGGAATTGGTAAAGAGGTGTGTAAAATGATGAGGCTTATAACAGAATATGATTTGAAGATGAGTAAAGAGTTGGACAAATGGGAAGAGTATCCCGACGGAGAATGCCACTTACGAGAAGATGCACCTGAAGAAGTAAAAAAGTATTACGAGAAGTTACGAAAAGAATATAGTATGTTTGATTAAAGCAAAAAACACTAATGAGTATGTTTTTATTACAACAAAGGGAGTATAGGCAATGGATAATTTTAAAGTTATTTATAAAATACTTAAAGTCCTTGAAAGTGCAATGGATTGTGATGAAGTTGATAGGTCTTTGCTAAAGGCAGAAAATTTCAAGATAACAGAAAATCGATTTGAGAATATTATCAGAATGCTTGCCAAAGAAGAATATATAACCGGAGTAATCATAGTTGATATGATAGGAATACAGGGAATCAAATTCGATGATGTCCGAATAACATTAAAAGGACTTGAATATCTTAGCGAAAATTCTTTGATGAAAAAAGCGGCAAATTTAGCTAAAAGCATTAAAGAAACAATTCCCGGTATATAAATTAAATATACATTAAGCACGTCTTAGGGCGTGCTTTTTTGATACAAAAAAGGAGAGTGGGACAAGTGAATATACGAGGTTTACCACCTTAGCACCTATAAAACGGTGCTTTTTTTATACTCTTTTTTCAGCGTTGCAGAGAATAAAGAACAATGCTTTTTACAGGAACGCACCTGAATAAAAAATTAATTATGGAGGAGAAATAAGAATGGAATGGTTAAAGGCAATATTGGAAAAGGCAAAGATTGAGGACGGCAAATTGGATATTGACGGAGTGATGTCGACTGTAAACTCTGAATTTCCGAAGTATGCAGTACCGAAAAATGTTTTCAATGACAAAGTTACGGAGCTTAAAACGGCGAACAAAACCATTGAGGACCTTAAACAATCAAATGCCGACAACGCGGAATTGCAGAACAAAATCAAAGGGTATGAAAGCGAGATTGAAACGCTTAAAACAGATGCGTTGAACACCGCAAAGACATACGCATTAAAGGAACAGCTTTCAAAAGCCGGTGTAACCGATGCCGACTATCTTATTTACAAGCAAGGCGGAATTGATAAGTTTACATTCGACAAAGACGGAAAGCCTGTCGGTGTAGACGATATTCTTAAACCGCTCAGAGAGGATAAGACGTACTCACACCTTTTTGCCGAAAAAGGCGGAGCATACACACCAAAAAGCGGCGGTGGAGGTTCAGACGTAAATCCTTGGGCAAAGGAAACATTTAATCTTACCAAACAAGGTGAAATTTATAAAAACGACCCTGCAAGAGCAAAAGTATTAATGCAAGAGGCAGGAACGACAGGAGGAATTTAATATGGGAACAACATTATCAGATATTATCGTACCGGAACTGTTTAATCCGTACGTTATTCAAAAAACACTTGAAAAATCGGCACTTGTGCAGAGCGGTATAGTGCAGAATGACGCAGAATTTGACAAGCTTGCGTCACAGGCAAGTCCGCTTGTGAATATGCCGTTCTTTTCAGACTTAACAGGTGAGTCGGAAACTGTTATCGAGGGCGACGACCTTACGGCGGATAAAATCAGCAGTAAGAAAGACGTTGCAGTAATTTTACGTCGTGCTAAGATGTGGAGTGCGACAGACCTTTCTGCCGCAATGTCGGGAGCTGACCCTATGGCGGCGATTGCAAGCCTTGTATCTGACTTTTGGGTAAGAGATTTACAAAAGGAGCTTATCGCAGTGCTGAAAGGTATCTTCGGCACAATTCCGGCAGTCTCCGACGGTTCGCCTAAAGAGGCTGAAACAAGACTTGCGTCAAACATTCTTGATTATGTCAAGCGCAAGCGGTAACGGTGCAAAATGGAGCGGAAGTGCTTTTATTGACGCACAACAGCTTTTAGGCGACAACAAAGCGGAACTTACCGCCGTTGTTATGCACAGTGCAGTTGAGGCGGCACTCAGAAAGCAAGACCTTATTGACGTAATTCAGCCGTCGGGGGCAAATCCGTTCAGTACATATATGGGTAAGAGAGTTATTATTGACGACGGCTGTCCTGTAACAGGTTCTGGTTCAAGTCAAGTATTTTCAACGTACCTTTTCGGCAACGGTGCGATTGCACTCGGTAACGGTACACCGGAAAAGTTTGTTGCAACAGAAACAGACAGAGATAAGAAAAAGGGTAGCGGTGTTGATTATCTTATCAATCGTAAGACGTATATTCTTCACCCACGCGGTGTTAAGTTTACGGACGCCGATGTCGCAAATACGGAAGGTCCTACGCGTACGGAACTTGCCAACGCAAAAAACTGGACACCCGTATATGACCCTAAGCAGATTAGAATTGTCGAAATGCGTCACAAGATTTGATGAGGTGACTTATGGACGAGTATATAACTGTTTTTACGGATATGTACGGCATAAGCGAAGATGACAGAGGAAAAGCCGAAAGGTGTATTGAAAGCACAATCGAATATATCAAGAATTATTGCCACATTGACAGTATTCCCGATGATTTAAAGCATACCGTTATACTTATGGCGGCGGACTTGTTCCGCTATGACGTGTCGTCATCATCGGGGCAATATGACAATGTAACGTCAATCAAAGAGGGCGATGTTACCGTATCGTACGGCAGTAATTCAAGCAGTATGTCGAGCGTGTTTAAAGACTACAAAGCAAGGCTTGCACGTTTCAGAAAGTTGGTGTGGTGATGAATATGGTAAGAGCGGCGATTGAAAGACTGTATAAAGGTTTATGCTCGGTCAAAGTGAAAGTTTCAAGCGTGAATGAGGAAACAGGCGAAACTGTATTTACCGAAAAGGCTGTTTTAACGGAACAGCCTTGCCGACTTTCGTTTCAAAGCCGAAATTCGGCGGCAAAGGACGACGGATATAACACTGTATCGCAATCGGTTGTGCTTTTTATTGCGCCTGAGGTTGAAATACCGTCGGGCAGTAAAATAACCGTTACACAAAACGGAAAAACAACTGACTATTGCCGTAGCGGTGAAAGTGCGGTTTATACATCGCACCAAGAAATTGCACTGGAATTATTCGAGGATTATGCGTAATGAATGAGATTGATTTTTCACAGCTTGAGAAATTGCAAAAACAAATGGAAAGAACGGATTACACCAAAGCTTGTGCATCGGCTATGAATGTAATTTCACAGAGGGCATTAAAATACATCAGTAACGTAACAAAACCCGGACATTACAAGAATGGTAAAACGGGCGGTACACTGAAAAAGAGTTGGCAAGCAGAAAGAACAACCGTAAGCGGAAGTACGGTAAAAGGCGGAATATATACCGCACTTGAATATGCTCCTTATGTAGAGTTCGGACACCGTACAAGGCTCGGAAAGGGTACGTCCCCGAAGTACAAGCCTAAGAAAAACGGCAAAAAGTGGGTTGAGGGTAAAAAGTATCTTAACACCGTAGTACCGAAAGTTGAAAGGGATGCACCTAAAATACTTATGCAGAAAATGGAGGAAGTATTGAAATGACATCAAAAATAAAAAATGCAGTGACGAAAGCTATTCATAACCTGTTTGGTGATGATTATGCGGTATATACGGCATACACCGAACAAGGATTTTCAGAGCCTTGCTTTATCGTTGAAATGTTTCCGCTTAACGTACAGTCGACAAATTCATTTTTGGACGATGAAACGCAGACGGTACGAATAAGATATGTTCCGAAAGATATAAGTCAAGATGAATTTATTGATGTGGCTGAAAAATTAAGAGGTTTGTTTTTATACAATCCGCTTGTATTGTCCGACGGTATGCGTATAAGAAGTTTTAGTATAGATTTTTCTTTGGAAAACTACACGCTTGTGACGGAGCTTGTATACAATTACACCGTTAAGGTGAGAAACGAAAGTACATACGATAAGGCAGAAGATTTGATATTAGGAGGAGATTTATAATGGGTTTACCTGAAATAAATATAGTGTTTCAGTCCAAAGCTGAAACGGCAATTAAACGAAGTGCAAACGGCATTGTTGCACTGATTTTGCGTGACGCAACCAAAGGTGATATTACATCATATTCGTATACAAATGAGAGTGAAGTTGTAAAATCTCATTGGACAACCGCAAATTATGATTACATAAGCAAGACGTTCCTCGGCGGACCGCAAAGGGTTATTGTTGAGAGAATAGGTGCGGAAGATACCTATGACGACGCGCTTGCACGATTAAAAAATAAAAAGTGGAATTACCTTGCAATACCGTCGCTTGCCGATAACGAAAAAGATATTGCGGATTGGATTATCGCGCAGAGAAGTGCGAAAAAGACATTTAAAGCCGTACTTCCGTATGCTGCGAATAATGAGGGTATTATAAACTTCGCAACCAATGATATAAAAGTCGGTACAAAGGTTTATACCACTGCCGAATACTGTTGCCGTATCGCAGGACTTTTGGCAGGATTGCCTATGACAGAGGGTGCGACGTATCAAACTCTTGCGGAGGTTGAAAGCATAACGGAAAGTACAACTCCGGATGATGATATTGACGGCGGTAAGTTTATACTTATCAATGACGGTGAAAAGGTTAAAGTCGGCAGAGGTGTCAATTCGCTTGTAACCTTGTCGGGTGATAAGACGGAGGATATGAAGAAAATCAAGATTATAGACAGTCTTGACCTCATAAGAGATGATATAAAAGCGTCGTTTGAGGAAAATTATATTAACGTTGTAAACAGTCACGAAAATAAAATGTTGTTTATCGGTGCGGTTAATCAGTATTTTAAGTCGTTGCAGTCACAGGGCGTATTGTATGACGGTGCGGATTGCAGAGCTTATATTGATGTTCAGTCACAGCGTGAGTGGCTTGCTCAAAAATATGACGTGTCGGATTGGACGGACAGCGAAGTCGAAGTAGCAAATACGGGAAGTATCATATTTGCGGGGGCTGATATTACAATACAGGATTGTATTGAAGATTTGAGTTTTAAAATAGGATTGGAGTGATAGATAATGGCTGAAAGTGTTAAACCGAGAGGCAATCAACTTTGTTCCGGTACATTCGGTAAACTTTGGATTGACGGAAGTCTTGCCTATGAAGTGTATAAGTTTGAGGCAAAGGAAAAGACAAATCGTGAGAGTGTAAGTTTCGCCGGCGATACAACGAACGATTCAAAGCTTATGGGCGTTGACTATGAATTTTCATATACCGTACGAAAAGTATATTCAAGGGGCAAAGAAATAGCCGACGGTCATAAAAAAGGTAAAGATACAAGACATACATTGGTAGCAAGACTTGAAGATCCCGATAACGGCGGTTATGAAACAATTCAACTTGATAATTGTTGGTATAATGATGTGTCACTTATGAATTTTGAAAACGGTAAGATAGTTGAAGAAGAATTCAGCGGCGGTTTTACCGACTATGACCTTACATCTACAATGAATGTGAAATAACGGAGGTATATGATTATGGATAAGAATACAAAAATTACTCTTGCGGAGCTTATCAAGCGTAAGGAGCAAGTGCTTGAGGCAAAGAAAAACGTAAAAAGAGCGAGAGTTTATGTAAAAAGCCTTGGTGGCGAGATTGTTATAAAAGCACCGACAAAGTCGCTTGCAACAGAATCGGCGGAAATGGAAAAGGACGGTGACGCTCACCTTGTTTATGAGTGTGTTGCCGAACCGGATTTACATTCAAAAGAACTACAAGAGGCATACGGTTGTACATATCCCGAAGAAATCGTAGAAAAGATTTTTGACGACGGCGAAATCTCACCGATTGCAATGGAGTGTATGAAACTTGCGGGATATATCGACAGTGTAAAACTTGTTGAAGAAGTAAAAAACTGATAGAGGCAGATGATGAACTCTATATGATACATCATTATCTGCAAATAGGAATATTGCCCGAAAAGGTGCTTGCAAGACCGGAAATTGAAAAAATATTTTTCCTTGCAAGTGCCAAAAAGGCAAATGATGATGAATACGCAAGGTGGAAAGCGTTGGGAGGTGAATAATTTTGCGGAGCAAAATTATAGCGAGCAAATGCCGTGCATTTGTGATAGCGTAGGGGGGTGAATAATTTTGCAGAATAAAAGTTCGATAGTTCTGAATATGAACCTTAATGCGAGTGGATTTGCCCGAGGGATAAAAAGTGTAATCGGCAGTGTCAAAAATATGAATGAGTCGATGAAAGACGCAACGAACAGCGCCTCAAAGATGTCTTCTGTAATGAAAGGTATAGGGAGCAGTGCCATAAAAGTCGGAAAAGGTTTAGCGGTGGCAGGAGCGGCCGCGGCGACTGCCGTAACGGCTTTGGTTTCAAAGTCTGTCGGTGCATTTGCTGATTATGAACAACTTACGGGCGGTGTAGAAACGTTGTTCGGAGCAGGCGGAAGAAGTGTTGAGGAATATGCACAGAGTGTCGGTAAAAGTGTTTCTGATATTCAAGGGAAATACGACAGTTTGATGAGTGCGCAAAATGTTGTATTAGAAAATGCAAATAAGGCATATATGACTGCCGGAATGTCGGCGAATGAATATATGGATACTGTTACGGGATTTTCAGCGTCATTAATATCAAGCTTAGGCGGAGATACAAACAAGGCGGCGGATTACGAAAATTCGGCATTGGTTGATATGTCCGATAATGCAAATAAAATGGGTACGGATATGGAGTCCATAAAAAATGCGTATCAGGGATTTGCAAAACAGAATTATACTATGCTTGACAACTTGAAGTTAGGTTACGGCGGTACACAAGAGGAAATGAAACGACTTCTCAGTGACGCAGAAAAGCTTACGGGACAGAGGTACGACATTTCATCATTTGCCGATATTACACAGGCTATTCACGCAATTCAAACTCAAATGGATATTACCGGCACAACCGCAAAAGAGGCAAGTACGACAATAAGCGGATCGTGGGGGTCACTGAAAGCGGCATTTCAAAACGTGTTGGTGGGACTGACAACGGGCGGTGATATGTTTGACCAAAGTTTAGACGCATTGATTAATACAGCCGTAACATTCGGACAGAATATTATACCCGCCATTAAAGGTGCTTTGAGTGGTATCGGCTATTTAATTGAGGGGTTGGCACCGGTAATCGGCGAAACAATTCCACCGTTAATTAATGACCTCGCTCCTACATTGGCAAACAGTGCCGTATCGCTTATATCGTCTTTGGTAAATGGTCTGACACAGAACGCAACGCAATTTTCAGAGTGCTTGAGCAATATAATTATTGTAGCGGTCGCCGGTATTTCAACCGTAGTGCCACAGTTATTAGATGCGGCGTCAAAAATAGTCAGCAATTTAATGCAAGGATTAACTAATTCTATGCCTCAAATTGTGAACGGAGCAGTAACTTTGGTAGAGGGGTTAGTCAATGGATTAGTGAACAACATACCATTGCTTATTATGGGGGCAGTTCAGCTTGTTACGTCATTAGCTAACGGTTTGATAGAAAATTTACCGAGAATAATAGATGCAGGTGTAAATCTGATAACAGGAATCATCAGTGCGTCATATTCGATGATGCCCCAAATTATACAAGGCGGAATGCAGTTGGTCGTAAATTTAGCAGTCGGACTTGTACGGGCAATTCCGCAGTTGATAGCGGCTTTACCGCGAATAACGGGTGCAATCGTAAAAGGATTTAAGTCTGTTAATTGGTTTGATTTGGGTTTGCAGTTGATAAAGTCAATTTGGGAAGGTATCAAATCAATCGGAAGCGAGATGTGGAACGGAGTCAAAGAAAAAACGTCAGAATTATGGGGCGGTGTTAAAAATGTTGTATCGGAAAAACTGAACAACATAAAAAGTGCCTATGACGCGCACGGCAGAGGACTGAAAGGTGCTACATTTGCGGCAATAGAGGGTGTCAAGGAATACTACAGGACAGGCTATGACGCAATTAATCAATTAACAGGCGGTAAGCTCGGCGAGGTTGTCAATGCAGTCGGTGAAAAGATGGAAGTCGTAAAAGGTAAATTCAGCGAAGCGTTTGGCAATGTGAAAAACACCGTAATGACTATTTTTGAAAACATTAAAAATGGTATTACTGAAAAAATCAGTGCGGCGGTGAACAAAGTCAAGGAGATATTCGGCAGTATTGCCGACAAGGTATCGGACGTTTGGGGTAAGATTAAAGGAATTATCAAAGCGCCTAAGATTGTACAAAAAGGTACGGTAAGTATAGCCGGTGTCAGTACACCGATTCCGAAACTTGGACTTGAATGGAATGCAAAAGGCGGTATTATGACACGTCCGACAGCGTTCGGATATGCAAACGGAAAAGTCCAAATGGGCGGAGAGGCAGGAGCAGAGGCGATACTTCCGCTTAGAACATTTTGGAACAATTTAAGTCAATACATAGCCGAAAGCAACAAAGGCGGCAATACTATAACGAATGAAATTAAGATAGTTATAAACGCCGACAACAAAACCACCGATGAAATCGCCGACGACGTTATAAACGTAATAGTTCCTAAAATTCAAAAATGTATGGCAAATATGTAGGAGGCAAAATGTTAGATTTCTATTTAAGCATAAACAACAGTGAAGAAGTTATACATATTCCTGTCACGCCGTCCGAATTTACCGTATCGAGTTCACAAGGTACGGAAACTTTTGAAACGGCAAATTACGGCTGGATAAAAATTATCGGAAATCCCGAGCTTAAAACTGTATCGTGGAGCAGTTTCTTACCGATGACCGACTATCCGTATTTAAGGGACAGAAGTATGAAAGGGCAGGAATACGCAGACAAGATTGAAAATTGGCGTAAACGTAAACTTCCGATAAGGCTTGTCATTACTTCCACGGGTATTTGCAATGTTGATATAAATACAGCGGCGGCAATAGATAAGTTTGATTACAGTGTAGGCGCAGGCGGCGATTTGAATTATTCAATCGAGCTTGGAGAAGTAAATCTTTTAAACGATGTACAGGAGGGGTTGACAGTGGCGCAGTATGATGAAATAATGGCGAGAATTGATAATATAGAAGAAAGGCTTAGCAGTGTTGAAAACACAATGATATATAACTATATGGACGATAATATGCCGTCTTGGGCTAAACCGACTATTCAAAAGCTGATGGACAGAGGTATTATAAGTGGTACAGACGATAACGAACTCGGTCTTACAATGGATATTATTCGTACACTTGTTATTATTGACAAAACAGACGGATTTGAAAATTATACGGTTGACATTATGCCGTCATGGGCAGAGGCGACTATTGAAAAGGTAAAAAGAAAAGGCTATCTAAACGGTGACGGCGAGGACGGATACGGTTTGACAAAGAGTATGATACGTTTGCTTGTTATTATGGATAATGCAGGTTGTTTCGGTGATTAAAAATGTTGCAATATTTTCCTTTTGTAATATAATAAAACAAAAGACAAATTAAAAATTTCAAATAAGGCTTAGAAAGTACATCGAATTTCGATGTACTTTTTTGTATGCCGAAAAGGAGGTTTATATGGGTGTAATTGATAATGCAGTTCAATGGGCGACAGATATTGCAAATGACGACAGTCATTGGTACAGTCAAGACGTGAGATGGGGACCGCATTATGATTGTTCTTCTTTTGTTATAACGGCATATCAAAATGTAGGAGTGCCTGTTAAAGATAATGGTGCTACATATACGGGGGATATGTATAACGTTTTTATTTCGTGTGGATTTAAAGACGTAACGTCGTCCTGTAATCTGTCAAACGGAGCAGGTATGTTAAAAGGTGATGTACTTTTAAATAAAGCAGACCATACCGCTTTGGTACAGGCGGACGGCGGAACAACCGTTGAGGCAAGAGGAACATCATTCGGTATTGTTACCAACGTGCCTTACAGAAATTATCCGTGGGATTGTGTACTCAGATATACCAAAGACGGAGGCGGTTATATTGCAAACTGGGTTGAGAGAGAAATACCGAACATCGGAAAGTCGCTCGCAACTAAATCATATATGGCATACCAAACATATACGAACAGTCAAGCAAGCGGATATAAATACTTGTGGGGCAGTGACAGCAGTACGTCAAACGGCGGATTGCGAAAGTACAAAGATTTTATTTGTATGGCACTCGGTTCGTATTACGGACCGGACGGCACGTTTGTTAAGATTGAATTTGACGACGGTAAAGTGATATACGCAGTCAAAGGTGACGAAAAGAAAGATAGCGAAACCGACAGCCGACATATGTATCACACAGGCAGTGACGCAAATATGACGGAGTTTATCATTGACGGAAATGTTGTGATAGGCAATGAAAAATTCACATCTGCATTAGAGGCTGAAGGGATTAACCGCTCTGCCCGTGTTGTGAGAATTTGGACAAGCGATACAGAGCCGACATACGGAAGTACAGGAAGTACATCCGGTGAAAAAGAATATCATTTTGCGGATACCAACGAAAAAATACCTATCCACAATTCGATTTTCAAACAAGCACCTATGCTGTTAGACGGTGCTTTGAAAGTAGTGGTAAATGATACAGACGTATCAAAGCATATAGGAGATATATCGTGGACAAATACAAAAAATACACTTGCGACAACGATGTCTTTCAGCACTCCGAAACCTAAAGAAATGAAGTATATGAATATATACATACCAAAAATGGGCGATATTATGAGGTACAGCGGAGGAGATAAAGAAGATTTCAGAGGTGTAATAATCGAGGTTGACGACGGAGCAATGTATGAAAACAAATATACTGCCGTTGATGTAGGGTGGTATCTGAACAAAACCACCGACACATATCAGTTTACATCTATGCGAGCCGATGACTGCATAAAGAAAATATGCAACGATTTATACATTCCGATTGTGCTTATTCCCGAATTGAGTACGCTTATAACTCAAATATATATCGACAAGCCCGTATCGGACGTTATCAAGGATATTCTTGATAAGTGCGGAAACGGGTATAACTTTGACTTTGTACCCGACGGTATGCGTATATATTTGTGCAATGATAAGGTGGTCGAGCCGAAGTTTAGAATATCGCCGAATACCGAACTCAAAAACTCAGTACAGTATATGGGTAATATTGAGCATAAAGGCAGTATTGAGAATATGAAGAACAGTGTTAAGGTGATAACAGATACGGACGTTATGACTACTCTGAAAGCCGAGGAGAGTATATCAAAATACGGCTTTCTGCAAGAAGTGGTAAAAATGAATGACGGAGATAATGCGTCGGACTTGGCAAAGAAAAATCTTGGCGAGCTGAATAAGGAAGATGAAACGTATTCCGGTGAAATAATAGAGGAGCTGACAAGCTATACACGAGCCGGAAGTACGATAGAAAAAGACGGTGTTAAATATGTGATTACAAGCAGTCAGCACAGTATAAAAAACGGTGTTCACTACAATAAAATTGATATGGAGAGATTAGTATGAAAAACGGAGTCGAAACACTTGCAAAGATGTTTAAGGACCGTGAAAACGCAACGAGTGATTTTGTCGTATTCGGTAAAATAATTGAGCTACCGAACCTTAAAATACAATTCACCTCTAAAATAATTCTGACTAAGGACCATATAAAAAGTCTTATTGATTTATACAAACAGGATATTGACGGACGATATGTTTATAAAGGCAGAGAAGTTGCAATGATTCCGTACAGAGGCAATAACAGATATTTGGTGTTGGGGGTGACGGAGAATGGCTGATTACACAAAAACAGAACCTGCATTTGATTTTCAAAAGGGCGATTTTATTATTATAAACGGTCGTCCGAAAATGACGGTCGGCAGGGAACGTATAAAAAATTGGGTGCAAAAAATACTCAATACGCAAAAGGGCAGATATAAAATTTATAACGGTACAGGATACGGTATAAATATAGAAGATACTTTTGTCGGAAAGAATTACAATCGTGACTACATCCGTTCGGAAGTCAAGCGCGAGATAACCGAAATGCTTACCGCAAATGAAGATATAGTGAGTATTGATAACTTTAATATGGAAGTAGACGGCTCACTGCTTACAGTATCTTTTACCGTAAACAGCGTGTACGGCGATATAAATGACGTTAAGGGGGCGATATAATGGCTGAAACTATTGATACAATACTTGAACGTATGCTTTTGCAGATACCGTCAAGATATGATACGTCATCGGGAACTTATACATACGATATAGAAAAATCAACGGCAACGGAGTTTGAGAATGTTTATGATATTATATCATCTCTTGACTCCTATTTTTATGCGTCAACCGCTACGGGTAAGTATCTTGATATGCGTGTAGGTGAGTTTGGATTGGAACGCAAAGAGGCAAGCTATGCAACAGGCTGTGTGACTGTAAGCGGTAACGTCGGAGCAAAAGTGTCTGTCGGTGAAAAGGTGGCGGCAGGTAATGTTATATTTAATATAACCGAAAATGCGATTATACCAAACGACGGAAGTGTAACGGTACGAATTGTGTGTGACAGCGCCGGAGTAAAAGGCAATGTTGAAAAAGGGAAAATAAACAGATTTCCGGTTACGATTCAAGGACTTATATCCGTAACAAATGAAATTTCAACCACAGGAGGCAGTGACAAAGAAAGTGATGTTGAACTGCGAAAGCGTTTTACCGAATATGTTTCGCATCCTATAACAAGCGGAAATAAGTGGCAGTATATCTCTTGGGCAAAATCAGTTGACGGAGTGGGTGACGCAAAATGCTTGCCGTTGTGGAACGGAGCAGGAACGGTTAAAGTGATAATCGTTGACAGTGAAAAACAACTTGCCGGAAGTGAGCTTATAAATAAGGTACAGAGTTATATAGATGAACAATGCCCGATAGGTGCAGATGTGACCGTTACCACTGCAACGGCAGTAAGTATAAATGTTACGTTTTCGGCAGATGTGGACGAAAGCACGATTGAAAGTATTAAATCGAATATCAGAAGTTATTTGCGTGATGTGTCTTTTGCAAACGGATATGTGTCATATGCAAAAATAGGTCAAACCATATTGAATACAGACGGTGTTGATGATTATTCAAATTTGAAAGTCAATTCAAAAACAGAAAATATCGCAATATCCGAAACTGAAATTGCCGTTCTTGGGGGTGTTGCCGTTGGCTGATGTAGGACAGAATTTACCATCGTACTATAAAAAGTCACGGTATATAAAAGCATTAAATACACCCGTCAATGCTGAATTTGAACGTTTGTATGAGTTGATAGAAATGTTTATGAAAAACAGATTTATTGACAGTGCCGATGAAGATGCCGTAAGAGAATATGAAAAAAGTTTGGGTATATCAGAAATTGCCGATACCATTGAAGTGAGAAAAAGTCTTATCAAAACAAGACTGCGCGGAACACAGACTTCGACAAGGGCAAATCTGAAAGCGGTGATTGAGAGTTACAGCATTTTGGCGGATATTTCCGAAGATATTCCGAATTATAGCTTTACGGTGATTTTTCATCAACCGAATGTGCCTGAAAGTGTGATTAAGAATATTATCGAGGATCTGAAACCCGCTCATCTGTCTGTAACATATTCGTATGAATATACAGGGACATTTGAATTTGCTGAAAGTGAAAATGAATATAATATCGGAGTCGGATTTGCCGATGGCAATGGTCATGGCGGATATTTGGGAAATATTTAAGGAGGGAATTGTATGAATTTTAATAATAAATTGCCCGAGTGGAAGAATAGCGGTACAGAACCGAGTGACAGTCTAAAAAACGACGGATTTAAAGCCGGATATAAACCGTCGGCAAATGTTTTTAATTGGTTTTGGAGTTTGGTAAGTAAGTGCATTACTGAAATTCAGTCAAAACTGTCAAATGAAGAAACCGCAAGAACAGAGGCGGATAAGAATTTGCAACAACCGACATTTACAGAGGCAAGCACACGAGTTAATATAACTTCCGGTGAAACGCTGAGTACATTGTTCGGCAAAATAAAAAAGTTTTTTACTGACCTAAAAACAGTGGCGTTTACGGGGTCATACACAGACCTATCCAACAAGCCTACATCAATGCAAAATCCCAATTCACTTACATTGACAATGAATGGTTTATCATCAAGCTATAACGGTTCGGCAACGGCAAGCAAGTCGTGGTATGCACCAACGAGTGTGGGAACGGCAGGGTATAATTTGATTAGTAATGGTAGTGGTGCTCCTGTATGGCAACAACCACCTTATGCGGTATGCAATACAAGTGGAAGTACAGTAGCAAAAACAGTTTCCATAACGAATTTTAAACTTGTTACAGGTGTGCGTGTGTTTATCAAATTTACATATGCACACGACTCAACAACAAAAGCCACTCTAAATGTAAATAATACAGGTGCTAAAAGTATCAGATACAAGGGGTACGGTGTTTTTAAGGGTTATAATGGTGGTGGTAGCAACTCCACAGACAAACAATACCCAAATACTTGGGAAGCAGGTGAAATTGTTGAATTTATATATGACGGTACAGAATGGGTAAGTATCCTCGAAAAAAGAAAAATCGACCACAGCAATATAGTAGTAGGTACAATTAATGTTGACGGTTACAGAATACCTCCTTCAATAAATGATGTTGATTTTATGTGTGGAATTGACGGAAAGTCTGATGTTGAGGTAATACAAGAGGCTATAAATGCTTCGAGAAATGGTTCGAGGATAATTTTAAAAAGAGGTAAATATTCAATAGACGCTCCTATTTATATGTACGGAGGTAATCACGCTGATAAGCTGTTTGGTGAGCAAGCAACTGATGTACCTAAATTAAATTTTAGTAATAATGGTATCATAACTTCACGGAGCAGTTCTTCTGACTCAAAAGTGTCTTATCCATTATATTTTGAGAATATTGGAATGGAGCTAATGCCACAATTATGTATCGAGGCGACTAATATATATTTCGATAATGCGTATTCAAGATTAGATGTTACTACGGCACAGAGTTTGGGAAGTACACCTATTAAGTCATCTGGTTTGTTTAAAATGAAAAATGGAAGTAGTATTGACTTTTGGATTAGAAGTAGCTCAAGTTATATATGCTATTGCGGTATTGATTGTACCAAAATAGAGATAGATGACAGCTCCGTATCATTGCAGAATGAGTGTTCGTCAACGCAAAGTGCAGGTGGTGATGATTTAAACTTTATTTATAACACTAACGTAACAGGATATATACGAAATAGTAAACTAACGGGACAAGGTAGTGGTAGAACAAATTTTACAAACGGGAAAGTGACTATTGATGAGTGTGATATTACTCTGAAAAATAGAAATCATTCATTATGTCACTACACCACAGACACAGAGCAAAAGTTATGTTCACTAAGAGATTGCACTATCAATTATACGGCAAGTACATATTTGACTTTTGGTAAAATTGAAGGTTGTTTTTTCATAAATACGGTTACTGCTGTTAGTTCGTCCGAGAATAACAAGCTTCAAATACTTTGTCCAACTCAAATGATAGGAAATACTTTTATCGGACGTTCTGAAATGAATTTTAATTCAAATAAAGTACAGTTTATAGGCAATGCAATGCAGTATTCACAATCCTATACATCATTTCCGACAGGGAGTGTTAATACAGGAACGATGATTACGGGATAAGGAGGACATAATGGATATAATTGATAATTTTTCGATAATAAATAATCAAATATGTTTAAATAGCTATAAATTAGTTATACGTCACTACAAAGATATTGACAAAAAAGAGTTTGTAGATAAAGACTATTATGTAAATGATGATAGGTTAATTGAATTAGAAACTCAAATTATACCAAAACATCAACTTTTGGAACTTATATCAAAGGTAAAGCTTGATAATGAACAGTATTCCTATATGAGTGGTCTTGAAGTAAAAACGCAAGATTTTAACAAAGAAATTAATGAAATTGCTTCATACGGCAGTAAAGAAGCTTATGAAGCGTCTTTGCCACAAGCACAGGATGAATTTAATCTTGATATGGACTACAGAATGTCTAAGATGGAATTAGGATTATAAAGAGGAGGAAATAGCAATGACATATGGATATTGTAAAAAAATAATTGCAAGCGGTAGATATGATAAGAATTCGATGAAGGATAAACTTGACGTGTTTCTTCTCGCAGAACGTATTACCGATGATGAATACAAAGAATTAATGCAAATGATGGAGGGTTAATTTATGGATAAGATTTTTAATTGGACAAGTACGATTATAGGAATTGTGGGCGGATTTTTCGCCGCAATCTTCGGTCAATGGGATAGTATTTTGTGGGCGCTGTTGGTGATAATGGTGTTGGATTATCTGACAGGCATTATCAAGGCAATCTACACAAAAACAATGTCGAGTGAGATTGGGTTTAAGGGATTGCTTAAAAAGATTACTATATTAATTATAGTAGCGTTATCAAACGTCCTGCAACAGATTACAGGCGATAACGTCGCAATTCGTGAAATTGTCATTATGTTTTACATAGCAAATGAGGGTATAAGCGTGTTGGAAAATGTGGCGGTGATTTACCCGCGAATGCCGCAAAAGTTGAAAGATATATTGTTGCAGTTGCGCGGTGAAGATGATACGGAGGAATAAGTATGGATATTCAAATCAAACAGGGTCCGCAGTGTCACCCGTCCAACTGTTATACATATAGGAATGACGATATTTTATTTATCGTCATTCATTTTACAGGTAACAATGGCGACACGGCGCTAAACAACTGCAATTATTTCAGCGGCGCAAATCGTGGTGCGTCTGCAAATTATTTTATCGGTGATGACGGTATATATCAATCTGTACCCGATAAATGGGCGGCGTGGGCGGTCGGTGGTACAAATACCTACAAACACAGATATTGTCGTAATATGAACAGTATTTCAATAGAAATGTGTAGCCGTATCGGTGCAGACGGTAAATATTACATTGATGATGTGGTGGTGGAGCAGACAATTAAATTAACAAAATATTTGATGAATAAGTACAATGTTCCGGTAGAAAACGTATTACGACACTATGATGTGTGGGATAAAAAATGCCCCGAACCGTTCGTACGTCAGCCGGAGCTGTGGGAGAATTTCAAGAAAAGATTAACAGGAAGTGAGGATTTAACTATGTCACAATATACAGAGCTGAAAGATTTAATTAACGCACAAGCGGCAAAAATCGCTGATTTACAAAATATCAACAGACAGTTGGTCGCTGTAGTACAAACAACGATGATTTACGATTGTATTGACAGCAATATGCCCGAATGGGCAAGGACAGCAGTTCAGGCGGCTATGGATTACGGCGCATTAGTTGGAGATGAGCAAGGTCGTTTAGGTTTATCCTACAAAGATTTACGTGCCATTGTACGTGAATATCGTTGCGGATTGTATGATAAGTAGTTTTGAGGGTGGTGTATTACCACCCTTATTTTTTTGCTTGTGATTTACAAAATAATTTTATCTAAAAGAAACTTGAACAAGCAGACGATTTGAACGACTTTGACTTTGAGGCTGAGGACACCAAAATTGTTGTAAATGAGGATGAGGAAATAAATGATATTGACAGTAAATAGAAACACATACAAAATTTTTATATTTTATCAATAGACAAAGGATGGGATATATGATATAATATCCTTACTTGGAGGGATTAGATTGTTTATAGATACACATTCAAAAGATACAATGGAAAAATCTATTACAGAGTATTTAACAATTACCAAAGATGAATTATATAATATGATAAAAAAAGCATCTACATCTGCGTGTAATGATAAATATTTTAATAGTGATATATTTGATAATCTCATAAATGACTTTATAACAAAGCATATTTCTAATAAGCAGATAGACCAAATATTGCTTTTCCATTTGGGACGTAGATTGAATAATGCTGCTCATATTAAATGCGGAAATACTTTGTTCGATTTATTAACAACTAAAAATGAATTTTCAGACTTTTTGACTCAACATAAAGTATATTTTAAGAATAACAACGGTCATCTTGATTTATATTATAATGATAATAAAAAATCGTTAGATAATACTTATGAAGCGCATATACCCTATTTAAGAAGTAGGTTGGGCTATAATTCTGGTAGAGAAGATTATTGTTTCAATGGATTTGCTTTCAAAGATTTGTTATATAAAAATAGTTATGCACGGGAACTTGAAGATGTACCTGAATTTATAGGAGTATTGGCAACTTTTTTGAAAGACAGAACAATAGGCACAGATTACTACGAACAAAGCACTTATTATTGTTATGAGTATCTTATTCCCATTGAGATAGCATTATTTGATGATAATGAAAAAATGAGTTTATCAGATAAAAAAATATACATAGTAAATCAAGTAATACATAGATTACACGATTACCATTACAGTAATTCAAAATATATGTATGACAATGATAATCCTATTTTACGATTAGGTGATTTTTGTACTATGGACGCTAAGTATTTTGTAAAAAAAGAAATTGTTACAACAGAAATGTTAAGATAATTAAATATTTTGTAAAAACAGCACTCATTGATTTGGGTGCTGTTTTTGCGTTTAGAGGAGGAATTTAATATCAAGAAGAAAAGAATATTGACGGAGTAGTAAAGACCACATACGGCATTAAGTGTGACGAAGTGTCTGTCAAAGATGTGTCGCCGAATAAGGAAGAAGTGACGGAGCTGATAGACAGGCTGAACCAGTACGGATTGTCACTCTGTCATTTGCAAGATGTGATTGAAGATTTTATAGTGCATTAATATAGTGATTTTTGTACACGTTTTTTACACGTTTACACGAAATTTGTACAAATTTTATGTGAATGACGAAGTAAGTTAAAAGTGCCGAGAATGGCTTAAATAGTGGTGCTTTGGATGATTTTAGAGGGTAATAAAATAAGGGTAAAATAGTAAAAATAAATCCTGTTATCCGCACCACGTCAGAGTAAGCGACATATCGCTTACTCTGTTTTTTTTGCAAGCGTGCTCAAAACGGTGAGCAGTAGCTACCACATTTGTGCGAGTTAAGTACCTTCAGCACGTTTGAAAACATTATATGAAAAGTGTATAATATCTTTGAGTGGATTTTGTAACGAGAAACTTGACAGAGAAATGGGGAAAGAATATAATGAACTATAAGAAATGCAAGCTTGACTTTTAGAAACTTAGTTAATTGAAAATAAGGCTATAAAAACCAAATGAAATTGCAATAGATTTGAGGAATATTTATGAAAAGGTTAGATCTTTATTGGACAACTAATCACGATTGGTGGGAAAGAAAACTATGTAAAAGTATTAAAGCCTGATGCCCCTAAAGAGGCTCAAGAAAGTTACAAACATTATTTAGAACAAACATCTGGCGAACAAAGAAAATCATTATGATGAAATAAGAAGATAATTGGGGATAACGTATATGATGTAAAAAAATGAGTCGGAACAAAATAGACTAAAAATGAGACGTGGCGATAAAGAGGCTATATTAAAAGGACTAAAAGGCGGACTTTGTGATAATTATTACGGCATTTGTTGTGCGGTTAAATATAATATGAAAGATAATGACATTATAGCGGCGTTGAAAGAACTTCAAAAAGATACATATGTATCTATGGGTATGTCCAATGCTCAATTCGCTTCTGCTGCATTAGATGTTTTGAAAATTGAACCTTATACAGGTTCGGATAAAAGAGTAAAGGATATGATTGACGCTAAATTTAGCTTTTTCGATGAATAGGAGGAGTTCGAAAATGGCGGAAGATTGGGCAAGAGGAACGATTAAAGAAACGCCGTTTTGGCGTGATGGAATGTCTGTTGAAGAATACGAAGAAGAAAGAAATTATCTTATGGAGCATTGGCGAGACTTGAGGCAAGGCACATATTACCCCTTTATGGAAACAACGCGAAAAATAATCTGAGAGGTTTTGTTATGGCAAATTTACCAAAGTGTACAGAATGTGAATATAACAATCTTATGGAAGTTACATGTAGGTTATATCCGACTGGCATACCTGATGATATTTTTGTGGAGATAAAGAAATGCGATTACTATAAAAAAAGAAAAGAAAAATATAACAAAAGTGATGAGGATTTGCCGGTAGCAAAAGGAAGATAAATGGAGAGGGGGGTGCGGACATATTCTTGGACTCCTAAAGGAGTAAAATAAATGTATACAAAA
>OJMG01000483.1_pt1 | contig 39212 bp, 35 predicted proteins | sample 1597141 | NCBI WGS metagenome assembly OJMG01 (sample SAMEA2452119, study PRJEB22498) | human gut metagenome | biome: human feces; feature: human gut; material: feces | place: Australia | collected 2012 | reverse complement strand
AAACCACTCCTGTGCAAGCACATCGTGGTTTCAGGCTTTTGACCCTGGCATCATACAATGTTTTATCTTCGTACATGATCAATGAATGTTTTGATTTTTTCTTTGTCTTTTACACTGTTTGTCTCAACGGCACTGCTCACATCGACCGCCCACGGATGACACTGAGCAATACTTTCTGCAATGTTTTCTGTATTCAGTCCGCCGGCTAAAAACCATGGTTTCGCAAGCGGTGGAATTAGGGAACGGTCAAATGTTTTGCCGCTTCCGCCGTAAGAATCCTTCTGCCAGGTATCGAGCAGCAGATAATCGCATGGAAGCTTTTCTGCCTCCAGGATCTGCTTCGTGCTTTGTACGCGAACGGCTTTGATCAGCGGGAGGGAAGGGCATAAATTTTTTAATCTATGAATGTAATCTGCGGTTTCATCGCCGTGCAGCTGTGCAAGATCAATAATTTGTTTTTGATATAATTTGGCGATAAATTCCGGTTCGGCATTGACGAAAACACCGACTGCTTTGATCTTTGGCGAAAGCTGTTTTTTTAATTCTGCTGCTTTTTTTGCATCGACCTGTCGGCTGCTTTTTGCGAAAACAAATCCGGCAAAATCGGGAAGCAGTTCATTGACATAAGAAATATCTTCTGTGTGTTTCAGACCGCAGATTTTGATCTTTGTCATAAGGCTCCTCCATTGAGGGCTGCAAGCATGGCAGCTTTGTCGGGACTTCGCATCAGTGTTTCACCGATCAGCACACCATTTACACCGGCATCTTTTAATACCTGAATATCTTTCGCTGTTTTGATCCCGCTTTCTGCCACGAAAAGTGCATTTTCCGGAGCAAGACTTCTCAGGCGGGTGCTGTTGGAGATATCTACCGTGAAATCTTTTAAGTTTCGGTTGTTTACACCGATCACTCTGGCACCGGCCTTGATCGCAGAATCCATTTCGTTTTCATCGTGAACTTCGACCAGTGCGGACAAACCGAGTCGGTCGCAGATTTCAATATAAGAGCGGATCGTTTTGGTATCAAGCAGTGCACAGATCAGAAGAACAACGCCTGCACCGAGTGTTTTCGCTTCGTAAATCTGATATTCGTCTACGGTAAAATCTTTTCGCAGAACCGGGATGGAAACTTCATCTGTGATCGCTTTTAAATATTCTTTCTTTCCGAGAAAATATTTCGGCTCTGTCAGGCAGGAGATGGCATCTGCACCGGCTGCTTCGTATTCTTTTGCAATCTGCAGATATGGAAAATCTTCTGCAATCAGACCTTTGGATGGAGAAGCTTTTTTGACTTCACAAATATAATGAATACCAGGTTCTTTCAACATTTTTTCAAATGGAAAAGTCTCATCTGCTGCAAGGGCGAGAGCTTTTTCTTTCATTTCTTCCGGGGAAACCAGCTTCTTTTCCTCGATCAGGCGAAGTCTGGTATCTGCCGCAATCTGTTCCAAAATCATAAATTAAGCCTCCTGTGTAGCTTTGACAAATTCCTGAAGTTTTGCGTAAGCTTTTCCGCTGTCGATCATTTCTTTTGCTTTTTCAATACCTTCTGCAAGGGTGATGCCGTCGATGCCAAGATAGAGGCTCATGCCGGCATTCATCAGGATGACGTCACGCTTTGGTCCAGTTTCCTCACCGGTCAGAATACGGCGGGTAATTTCAGCGTTTTCTTTTGGTGTGCCACCGATCAGTTCGGAAAGCTCGCAGCTCTTTAAACAGAACTGTTCCGGGGTAATCGTATAAGAAATGATTTCACCATTTCGGATTTCATTGACGTAAGTTTTACCGGTCAGGGTAATCTCATCCAGTCCGTCATCGCCGCAGACAGCCACGCCGCGGGTAACACCAAGATTGGAAAGAACCTGAGCCAGAGCCGGTGCAAGATCTTTGTCGTAAACACCGAGAAGCTGCATTTTGGCGGCCGCCGGATTGGACAGAGGACCTAAGATATTAAATACGGTACGAACGCCAAGTTCTTTGCGGACAGGAGCAGCGTAACGCATGGAAGAATGATAAACCGGAGCGAACATAAAGCACATATCGGTTTTCTTTAAAACGGTTTCGTTCTGCTCGGCTGTCAGATCCATTTTTGCACCAAGGTTTTCAAGTACATCGGCAGCTCCGCTTCGGCTGGAAATACTGCGGTTTCCGTGCTTTGCAACCGGAATTCCGGCAGCGGCAACAACGAAAGCAGAAGTTGTGGAAATGTTGAAAGTTCCGACTTCATCTCCGCCGGTTCCGACAATTTCCATGACATCACGTTCCGGGTGAAGTTTGACACCTTTTTCACGCATAACCGTGGCAAAAGCAGTGATCTCGTCAATGGTTTCCCCCTGCATACGCAGTGCAGTCAGAAATCCACCCATCTGAGCCTGAGTTGCGGTGCCGTCCATCATTTCGCCCATAACAGCGAGTGATTCTTCATATGTAAGATCTTTGTGGTTGATCAGTTTGTAAATAGCTTCTTTTATCATGGTAAATTTCCTCCTGTATATTGTGGGAGTGCGACGCACGGAACAATCCGTAGGCATCATAAATCTAAAAAGTTTTCAAGAATGATGCGTCCCTGCGGTGTGAGAATGGATTCCGGATGGAACTGCAGTCCATATACCGGGTACGTTTTATGCTGTACTGCCATCACTTCTCCGTTTTTATCTTCCCCGATCACCTGAAGAACATTCGGAACGGTTTCACGGACAGCAACCAGTGAATGATATCTGGCGGCATCCATTTCTTCGTCCAGTCCTTTGAAGATCGGACTGTTGTTATCGATGTGGATGCGGCTCTTTTTTCCGTGCATCAGCTGTTTTGCATGAGAAATGGTGCAGCCGTATACTTCGCAGATGCCCTGATGTCCGAGACACACGCCGAGGATCGGGATTTTTCCCTGAAGATGCCGCACAACCTCTTCGCAGACACCGGCATCTTTCGGATAACCAGGTCCCGGGGACAGAATGATGTGAGAAGGTGCGAGGGCACGGATTTCTTCTACGGTCATGGCATCATTTCGGATGACTTTGATATCCGGGTTGATACTTCCTGCCATTTGAACAAGATTATAAGAAAAACTATCATAATTATCAATTAAGAGAATCATTATTCCAGCACCTCCTTTGCATTTTTCACGGCATTCATAACAGCGAGTGCTTTGTTGTAGGATTCCATATATTCATTTTCCGGAATACTGTCAGCGACAATACCGCCGCCCGCCTGAACATACACATGACCATCTTTTTTGACTGCCATGCGGATCGCGATACAAGTATCCAGGTTTCCGGTAAAATCAAGATAACCGAGTGCACCGCCGTAAATCCCACGCTGTTCACTTTCCAGTTCTTCGATGATCTCACATGCACGGATCTTTGGTGCACCGGAAAGCGTTCCGGCCGGCAGGACACTTTCAATCGCACTTAAGCCGTCGCAGTCGCTGCGGATATTGCTCTCAACCTGTGAGCAGATGTGCATGATCTTGGAATAGCGGTGGATCATCATGTATTTTGTAACCTCAACCGAATCAAAATTCGAAATTTTACCGAGGTCATTTCTGCCGAGATCGACGAGCATATTGTGTTCGGAAAGTTCTTTTTCGTCGAAAAGCAGATCCTTTTCCAGAACCTTGTCCTCCTCCGGTGTTGTGCCTCTCGGTCTGGAACCGGCTACCGGGAATGTAGTCAGGCGGCCATTTTCCAGACGGACCAGCGTTTCCGGGGAAGTACTCATGATCTCTTCACCGTCAATGCTCAGGTACACCATGTACGGAGAAGGATTTGTGGTACGCAGTACACGGTACGGGTTGATCAGGCTGCCCTCGTAAGGAGTGGAGAACTGTCTTGAAATAACTGCCTGGAAAATATCACCATCGATGATGTATTCTTTTGTTTTTTCAACCAGCTTACAGTATTCTTCCTGAGTGACATTGCAGGTAAAATTCACTTTTGAAGAAGAAACCGGGATTTCCGGAGCCGGGGCAGTGCGGATAATATTGATGATATTTTGGATATCGGCAGCAGCTTTTCCGTAATTCTCCATCACACGGTCGGTCTTCATATTTACAATGACGCTGATCTTCTGAGTCAGATGATCGTAGGCAATGACCTTATCAAACAGCATCATATCATAATCATTGAACATGCCCTTTTTGATGTTCAGTGTCGGTTCCGCATATCCGATCATGGCATATGCGAAATATCCGACAAATCCTCCGGCAAAAGGAGGGAGTCCTGCAAGACGTGGAGCTTTGTAATCCTTCATGATCTCACGCAGAACATCGAGCGGTTTGTCCGTCTGCTTTGTTGTAACCTCATCGCCCTTTTCGATGGTTACCACGCCCTCTTTGCAGAAAACACGCATCACCGGATCGTATCCGAGAAAAGAATAGCGTCCCCATTTTTCGCCGCCCTCAATACTTTCCAGCAGGTAATATCTGCTGCTGATGCCGGACAGCTTCCTGAGAAGCGTGATCGGTGTGATAACATCTGCATAAATTTCACGGCAGACCGGAATAATATCGTAATCATTTGCAAGTTTTAAAATCTCATCACAATCTGGATACATGCGATACTCCTTTCCTTTTATAAATATATAAAAATGCCATACGAATTGCTTCGTATTTCGTACTCTCACAATTTGCTCCAATATTTGCATATCGTGGTTTCAGACCTATGACCCTGACATAATAAAAAAAGCTTCTGTCCCCTCTAAAGGGACAAAAGCTATAAATTACTTCTGCGGTACCACCCAAATTGCTGCATTGCAGCCACTCTGTTATGTACATTCATACATACTCTGCTGATAACGGATCGAGCCACCGTCAGTTCCTACTCCTTATATCTTGATAAAGAAAATATACAGTTTCAGACTGCCCTCACAAGTCCATTCAGCAAAATCTTTATTACTGCAATCGCACCACCTGCAGCTCTCTGGGAATAAAACTTCCTGCTTACTTCTCTTGTTCATCGGTTTAAAGTGATAAATATTTTGTTGTTTCTGAGTATAAAACCGAGGTGGGGATTTGTCAATAGGGAAATTATATTTGTTGTTTTTTTATTTGCTCAATCTCCTCTACCGGAACCTGAAAAACTTCAGAGATTTCTTCCAGAGAATATTTTTTTGCTCTCAGCATATTTAAAATGCCGGTTTTGATACCATCTTTGCGTCCGGCTTGTAGTCCATCTTCATAGTATACTTGTCGGACTGCTTTTTCGTCATATTCAAAAATACTCATAGCAATTACCTCCGATTTGTTTTGCGTGAGAAAATCTGCAAGAATTCCATCATGGATACATTCGTTAAAGAGAAATATGCTTTGAAGATATAGTAACATTGATTGAAATATTTGACAAGAGATTTTGAAAAGTTTATAGAAAATTTAAAAATAAAATAGAGAGTTACATATTGTATAAAATATATTGCTGATATAGATATAAATTTATTTGCAATATTTATGAAGCGAAGGGGAGTCTCATCTTCGCGGCATCTCCTGTATTATGGAAGAGAAAAATCATAGCACAGGAGGATGAAGATGGAACAATATGCATATATCAGAGTTTCTACAAAAGAGCAGCACATAGACAGGCAGATCATGGCATTAAAACCATATGGTATTTCACAAAAAAATATTTACTGTGATTATCAGTCCGGGAAAGACTTTGAACGTCCGGAATATTGTAAGCTGATCAGAAAATTAAAAGAAGGATAAAAGATGAAATTTTTTGATGGGGAGGGTTGACTCCCTATTGTTATAAAGTTTACTTTTGATGTTGATTTTATAAAGTGTATGTAAAAATACCATGCAGAGCATATAACAAAATAGTTGACAAACATCACATAGACAATTATAATAAACACAAAACAGAAGTAAAATATATTATATATCTATCAAACAGAAAGCAAAAATCGTATTGCTTTTCAAAACTCAATGAAAATTCAATGCCATTCGGCAGGAAAATCCAATTTAAAAAAGACCTGCGTGAAGCGGTTTGAAGAAATGAAAATTTTTCGTATACTTGAAAGTAGGAAGTATTACCTGAAATATTGTTTTAGGAAAAAACTTACATCCCGTAGCTGCTTCACGTAAAAACAAAAGAAAAGGAGAAGCCTATGGGAGAAAAAGATATTACAGAAAAGATATTGGCAGATTATAACGATGTCTTCGCAGATATTATGAATGGACTGCTTTTTGCAGGAGAACAAAGAATCCTGCCGGAGGCACTGGAAAATACGTCCATTCATTCACAGTACAAGGCGGAAGATGAAAAGGTACATGAGCTGGAGCGAGACGTAGCCAAGTACTGGAAAGAAAAGGAAGTAGAGCTTGCGATCTGCGGGATTGAGAACCAGAGTGTTGTGGAAAAAAATATGCCGTTCCGCGTGATAGGATATGACGGGACAGCGTACCGCAGTCAGTTATTGGAAGAGAGAAAAAAGATTCTTCCGGTGGTAACAATCGTATTATACTTTGGAACGGACAGACACTGGAACAGCAAGAAAAATATTAAATCTTTGATGGAAATACCGGAAGGGCTGGATAAGTTTGTAAATGACTACAGTATGCAGGTCTTTGAGATCGCATGGCTTACAGAGGAAGAAATAGAAAGATTCCAAAGTGATTTTCGAATCGTAGCAAATTTCTTTGTGAAAAAAAGAAAGAACAAAGATTATATCCCGGATGATCCGACAGAAATAAAGCATGTAGATGAAGTGTTAAAACTGTTGCAGGTAATGACAGGTGACGACCGTTATAAAGAAATGTTCAAGAAAAAGAAGGAGGTGCATAGTATGTGTGATGTGGCAGAGAGGCTGGAAAAGATGGGCATTGCGAAAGGAATTGAGCTTGGAAGGGAAGAGGAAAAGAAAGCCAGCAGAGTGGAATTTATTTTACGTGTGCTGGAAATGAAAGGAGGCGTGGATGAAAAGACGAGGAAAAGAATCGAAGAAGAACCGGATGTAGATCTTTTGGACATTTGGTTTACAAAAGCATTAAAGGCAAATACCGTTCAGGAGTTTGAACAGGCACTGGATTAAATGAACATTTCCCCTCTGCAGGAGCGACTTACGGCAGGAACTCTTGCAGAGATTTTTTATCTTAGTCGGAGAAGACTCCCACTTCTAACAGGACGCCACTGAAAAAGTGGCGTCCTAACAGTGCCAGGTAATTATGATTTGCATTTAACCTGTTCTTAAATGGGTTTCTTTCTGAATAAACTGTCACAAGAGTCCAAAAATGGGTGACGGTTTTGATGTATGATCTGCGGCTGAAAAATATCCCTGCGGAAGTATGGATGGGAATTCTGGTGCTGGCGTGTACAATTCTGCTTTTTACGGGCGGAGTAAAAAATGTACTTCCGGCTTCCGGCAGTGTGGAGAAGAAGGTTATTTTGATTGATGCGGGGCATGGTGGTGATGATCCGGGGAAGATTGGAATCAATCAGGCGAAGGAAAAGGATATCAATCTGGCGATTGCAAAGAAGCTAAAAGTTTGTCTGGAGAAGGCGGGATTTGAGGTTGTGATGACGCGGGAGGCGGACGAAAGTGTAAAGGGACCGGAGCAGGGAAATAAAAAGAGCACGGATATGAGAAACCGGTGTGCAAAGATCAGGGAGACAAAACCGGCGATGGCGGTCAGTATTCATCAGAACAGTTACACGGAGGAGTATGTATCGGGACCTCAGGTTTTTTATTATACGACTTCGGCAGAGGGCAAGGAGATCGCCGGATGTATTCAGAATGTTATGAATAAAGAGCTGCAGATCGAAAGACCGCGGGAAATCAAGGCGAATGACACGTACTACATATTGAAACGGAGTGAAGCTCCGGCGGTGATCGTGGAATGCGGTTTTCTGTCGAATGAGAGGGAGGCAGCACTTTTAATTACAGATACCTATCAGCAGAAGGCAGCAGAATCGATTTGTGACGGTATCCAAAAATATTTTGCGGCAAAGATGTAAAGTATGCTTCCAAAAATATTTGATTTCAGATGAAAAAATTGGTGCGATATAACGATTGACAAAAAATTTTATTCGCCTTATAATTGTTCGACAACGAACAATCAGACAGGAGGTGAAGCGAAGATGGATTTTGGAGAAAAACGTGAAGTGGGCAGAGAGATCTTGTCATTATCCAATCTTTTATATCGAAAAATTGAGTACGATAAGAAAAAAAGTGGAATTTATGATCTCCAGTATGTCCAGGGCGGGATTATAAAGTATATTAAAGAAAATCCTCAAAAGGACATTTTTCCGCGGGATATTGTGAAGCGTTTCTGCCTTACACGCTCTACTGTTGCCGGTATTTTGCAGAAAATGGAGCAGAATGGATATATTGAAATGCAGTTTTATCCCGGGGATGCGAGACTGAAGAAAATTGTTCTGACGGAAAAGGGCGATGAAGCCAGTGATCTTGTGAAAGAGCAGATCCGTAGAATGGAACGGCTGTTGGTAAAGGATATGACAGCGGATGATATTGACTGTCTGTTTCAGCTGACACAGAAGATTCGCGAGAACCTCATAGAAGATCTGGAATGTTCGATAAAAAACAAATGTTACGAAAAAAAAGATAATAAGGAGGCCAATCATGATTAAGAAACTGATGAAGAGCATCCGTGAGTACAAGAAGGATTCCCTTTTATCTCCGGCGATGGTCACGCTTGAAGTAATCATGGAAGTGATCATTCCGATGTTGATGGCAAGACTGATCGACTACGGTATTCAGGCACAGAACTTGGGATATATCTGGAAGATGGGTATTCTGCTTGCTGTCACAGCGATGATCTCACTGATGTTCGGTGTGCTTTCCGGTAAATTTGCCGCACGGGCATCTGCCGGATTTGCAAAGAACCTGAGAAAGGATATGTATTACAATGTACAGAATTTTTCTTTCTCCAATATTGATAAATTTTCAACGGCAAGTATCGTAACGCGTCTGACAACGGACGTTACCAACGTGCAGAATGCATATCAGATAATTATTCGTATGGCAGTCCGTGCACCGATCATGCTTGTTTTTTCTATGTTTATGGCATTTCAGGTAAATTCTGAGATGGCAGTGATTTTCCTGGCGGCGGCACCGATTCTTGGCATCGGACTGTATTTTATTATGACACATGCACATCCAGTATTTGAAAAAGTTTTCAAAACTTACGATAAACTGAACAATGTTGTGCAGGAAAATCTTCACGGAATCCGTGTTGTGAAATCTTATGTCCGTGAGGATCATGAGATTGAGAAATTTGAAAAAATTTCCACATCGATTTATAACGATTTTACATTTGCAGAAAAACTGATCGCATTCAATATGCCGCTGATGCAGTTCTGCATGTATGCATGTATGATTCTGATTTCCTGGTTTGGTGCAAAACTGATCGTTACAACCGGAAATGATCCGGTAAATGGTATGTCTACCGGTCAGCTGATGAGCCTTGTTTCTTATGCGATGCAGATTCTGATGAGTCTTATGATGCTGTCGATGGTATTTGTTATGATCATTATTTCCAGAGCATCTGCAGAGCGTATTGTAGAGATTCTTAATGAGAAAAGCGACCTTACAAATGGAGAATCTCCGGTAACAGAAGTAAAAGACGGTTCCGTTGTATTTGATCATGTAAGCTTCAGCTACACAGGGAAAAAGGATAAGATCTGTCTTTCTGATATTAATTTAAATATCAGATCCGGTGAGACGGTTGGTATCATCGGAGGAACCGGTTCGGCAAAGACAACGCTGGTTCAGCTGATCCCGAGACTTTATGATGTCACAGAAGGAAGCCTGAAAGTAGGCGGTCTGGACACAAGAAAATATGATCTGGAAGCTCTGCGTGATCAGGTAGCGATGGTTCTTCAGAAAAATGTGCTGTTCTCCGGAACGATCAAAGAAAACTTACGCTGGGGAAATGAAAATGCGACAGATGAACAGTTGATTCATGTCTGTCAGCTCGCCCAGGCTGACGATTTTATCCAGACATTCCCGGATAAATACGATACTTACATTGAGCAGGGCGGAAGCAATGTATCCGGCGGTCAGAAACAGAGAATCTGTATTGCAAGAGCACTTCTGAAAAAACCGAAAATCCTGATTCTGGATGACTCTACCAGTGCGGTAGATACGAAAACAGATGCGTTGATCCGAAAGGCATTCCGTGAGGAAATCCCGGATACAACGAAATTTATCATCGCACAGCGTATTTCATCGGTACAGGATGCGGACAAGATTATTGTTATGGATAAAGGCCATATTTCTGCGGTTGGCACGCATGAAGAGCTGCTTGCATCCAATGAGATCTATCAGGAGGTTTACTATTCTCAGGTGAAAGGAGGAAGCGAAGATGAGACAGCCGAATAACAAAAAAGGACCGGAAGGAATGGCAAAAGTAAATAAAGATGTTGTAAAAAGACTGATGTCTTATATCGGACATTATAAACTGCGTTTTGCTGCTGTCCTGATCTGTATCGTGGTCAATGCACTTGCCATGGTGTCCTGCTCACTGTATCTGCAGACACTGATCGACAGTTATATCACACCGCTGCTTCAGGCAGCCACACCGGACTTTGCACCGCTGTTCCGTTCCATTTTGATCATGGGATGTATTTACGCAGTGGGAATCCTTGCCTGCCTGTTTTACAACAGAACGATGGTAAGTATCGCACAGGGAACGTTAAAACGTATTCGAGACGAGATGTTCGAACATATGCAGACACTGCCGATCCGTTATTTTGACACGCATACACATGGCGATATTATGAGCCATTATACGAACGATACGGACACGCTGCGTCAGATGCTTGCACAGAGTATCCCGCAGATGTTCTCCTCTCTGATCACAATTATTTCTGTGTTTTTTGCCATGCTTTTCACAAGCTGGCAGCTTACCATTTTTGTACTCTGCTTTGTATTTATCATGCTTCAGGTGACAGGCCGTGTTGCCGGAAAGAGTGGTTATTATTTTATACGTCAGCAGAAAGCTCTTGGTGATGTAAATGGTTATATCGAAGAGATGATCAACGGACAGAAAGTTATCAAAGTATTCTGTCACGAAGAGAAAGCAAAAGAGATTTTCGACCAGAAAAACGAAGAATTATGCAAGGATGCATCCGCAGCAAACAGTTTTGCAAATATCCTGATGCCGATCATGGGTAACCTCGGAAACCTGCAGTATGTGCTGCTGGCAACAATCGGAGGCACAATGGCTCTTGGCGGTGCAGGCGGTATGACGGTCGGTACGATTGCATCTTTCCTGCAGCTGAGCAGAAGCTTTATGAATCCGATCAGTCAGATTTCAAATCAGCTGAATATGGTTGTCATGGCACTTGCCGGAGCAGAACGTATTTTTAAACTGATGGATGAAGAGCCGGAAGTTGACGAAGGATACGTTACACTGGTCAATGCAAAATATGACGAGAACGGTGAGCTGACGGAATCAAAAGAAAGAACCGGACTGTGGGCATGGAAACATCCGCATGGCGATGGAACGCTGACTTACACAAAAATGCGTGGCGAAGTGCGGTTCTATGATGTAGATTTTGGTTATAATGAAGAAAAGATCGTGCTCCACAATATCAGTCTGTATGCAGAACCGGGACAAAAAGTGGCGTTTGTAGGTTCTACCGGAGCCGGAAAAACAACGATCACAAACCTGATCAACCGTTTCTATGATCTGGCTGACGGAAAGATCCGTTACGATGACATCAATATCAACAAGATCAAAAAGGCAGACCTGAGACGTTCTCTTGGTGTGGTTCTGCAGGAAACAAACCTGTTTACTGGAACGATCATGGAAAACATCCGTTACGGAAAACTGGATGCAACGGATGAGGAAGTCTATGCAGCAGCAAAACTTGCAAATGCGGATGACTTTATCCGACTGCTTCCGAATGGTTACGATACGGTGATCACAGGAAATGGCGGAAGCCTTTCACAGGGACAGCGTCAGCTGATCGCAATCGCAAGAGCAGCGGTAGCTGATCCGCCTGTTATGATCCTGGATGAGGCTACGTCTTCGATTGATACCAGAACAGAGGCAATCGTACAGAGAGGTATGGATGCTCTGATGAAAGGACGTACCGTATTTGTTATTGCACACAGACTGTCGACAGTACGAAATTCTGATGTTATAATGGTGCTGGAGCAGGGACGTATTATTGAGAGAGGATCTCACGATAAGCTGATTGCCGAAAAAGGCAAATATTATCAGCTTTATACAGGAGCATTTGAACTGGAATGATGTGATCATGAAGAAAAGAAAGTTTAGCAGATGGATTCTGCTTCTGTGCTGCCTTTTTATTCCGGCATTTACAGCCGGGGCGAAGGCACCGCTTGGTACACCGACAAGAGAAGTGCTGCTGGATATGGCGTGGGATTGTCTGGAAGAATACAATTTCAGCTGTATCCGTACCAATGCTGTTGCAGTAAGCAAAGCAACACAAATAATGTCGGAAAAAGAAGAACAGACAGAGACGCAGGAGGCAGAGACAAAACAACAAACAGAAGAGCAGAACAGCGAGACATCGTTTGATGTGACGCAGTATATTTTTGTCGGAGATTCCAGGACGGTCGGCATGCATGAAACAGTCGGAGATTCCGGCTGCGTGTGGATCGGTCAGGTTTCAGCGGGATTATCCTGGTTTCAGGATACTGCCGTTGGAGAGATTGATGAGTCAGTGACGCAGGGATCTGTGATCATTATCAATATGGGAGTCAACGATCTTGGAAATGCATGGGGATATATTGATCTTCTGAAAGAGAAAATTCCTCAGTGGATGGAAAAAGGAGCCGAAGTCTACTATATGTCGGTAAATCCGGTAGAAAACCATCCGTATATTTCCAATGAGGATATTGCGAATTTTAACAATATTCTTTATAATAATCTTCCGTCAGAGACTGGTTGGATAGAGACAAATTCCTATCTGCTGGAGAGTGGATATTCCACACAGGACGGCGTACACTTTGATGCGGAAACGTATCAGAAAATATTTAATTATACAATGGAAGTGCTGTCTGGATTCGGACGACAATAAAAATGTCTGGAGGAAATGAAAATGGGTGTTTTAAGTGGTTTAAAACCGGAAAAAGTATTTTATTATTTTGAGGAGCTTTGTAAAATTCCACATGGTTCCTATCATACAAAACAGATCAGTGATTATCTGGTACAGTTTGCAAAAGAACGTAACCTGGAGTGCAGTCAGGATGACAGCAACAATGTTGTGATCCGCAAAGCAGCATCCGCAGGATACGAAGATGCACCAGTCGTTATTTTGCAGGGACACTGCGATATGGTCTGCGAAAAAACAGCAGATTCCACACACGACTTTGAAAAAGATGGCCTAGATCTGATGATCGAAGGCGATTATGTTACTGCGAACGGAACAACACTTGGCGGAGACGACGGAATTGCAGTTGCATATGCACTGGCAATCCTTGATGATGATACATTGAAACATCCGGCACTGGAAGTGGTTATCACAACAGATGAGGAAGTAGGACTTCTCGGAGCAAAAGCTCTGGACTGCTCACAGCTGAAAGGTAAATACCTGATCAACATGGATTCCGAAGAAGAAGGATATCTGTGGGTAAGCTGTGCAGGCGGACTTTCTGCAATCACAACGATTCCGGTCAGATATCAGGAGGTAAGCGGAGAAAAATATGAGCTGGTTATTTCCGGACTGAACGGCGGACATTCAGGAGCAGAGATTGATAAAAACAGAGCAAACTCCAACAAACTGATCGGACAGGCTTTATTTACACTGGAACAGGATATCCCGTTCTGCCTGACAGCACTGGAAGGCGGCACAAAGGACAATGCGATCCCGAGACTGTCAAAAGCTGTTTTTGTTGCAGATAAAGAAGCAGAAGAAGCAATTTTTGCTGCAGCAGAGAAACTTCAGAATGACTGGAGAACGGAATATACCGGAACCGATGAAGGCATTACCGTGACTGTGAAAAAAATCGGTGAGACAACCGAAAAAGCTCTGGAGCAGGTAAGTCAGGAAAAGATTATTTTCTTCCTGGTACAGGTGCCATATGGCATCCAGAAAATGAGCGGTTCCATCGAAGGACTGGTAGAGACATCTATCAACCCTGGTATTCTGATGCTGAACGAAGAAGAATGCAAAATTGTCAGCAGTGTGCGAAGCAGCATTGACAGTGCAAAAGATGCACTGACTGCAAAGGTTTGCTACCTCAGCGAATTTCTGGGCGGAGACTGTGTAACAGAGGGCGACTACCCGGCATGGGAGTACCGCAAAGAATCCAAACTGCGTGACATTATGGTAGATTCTTACAAAGAGCTGTTCGGAGACGGACCGGAAGTAAAAGCGATCCATGCAGGTCTGGAATGTGGTCTTTTCTATGAGAAGATCGAAGGTCTGGATGCAGTTTCCTTTGGACCGACCATGAAGGATATCCATACAACAGAAGAAGTTCTTTCCATTTCTTCTACCGCACGTATGTGGGATTATCTGGTAAAAGTGCTGGAAAATATTAAGGCATAAATTATAACTGTTTTATACAGAATGAAAAATCAGGCAGAGGCAAAGGAGAAAGTCTATGAGGGATAAAGTAAGAAAACATTTTTATTTTTCCGGAGATGTGCAGATGGTAGGATTTCGTTATCAGGCGAAGTATGCCGCCGATGATCTCGGGCTGACCGGATGGGTGTGCAACCTTTGTGACGGAAGGGTCGAGATGGAAGTACAGGGACGGGATTCTGATATAGACCGCCTCCTTGCCCGCCTCTATGAAGCCAGATCCATACGGATCACAGACATAGAAGCAAGGCGTATGCCGTTGCAGCCAGGTGAAAAAGGATTTCGTGTAACAGGTTATTAAAGGGTGAAAGTAGCTGTAAAGATACAGAACAGTTACGGGTGAGAAAAGAAAACGTCAGGTGTTCATGCAGATTTGATAAAGATGGTTGTAAACAGACAGTCATCTGGTAATGATAAGAGTACAGAATTACTATGCAAATTGTATCCGAAAAAGAAAGGAAAATAAAAATGGATAAAAAAGAATTTGCTTTAAATCAGCATGAAAAATGGAATGGAAAAATCGAAGTGATCAGCAGAGCAAAAATTGAGACACCGGAAGATCTGGCAGTGGCCTATACACCGGGAGTTGCAGAACCTTGCCTGAAGATTGCAAAAGACGTTGATTTGTCTTATAAGTATACAAGAAGAGGAAACCTGGTGGCTGTCGTAACGGACGGCACAGCAGTACTCGGACTTGGAGATATCGGACCGGAAGCAGGTATGCCGGTTATGGAAGGAAAGTGTGCTTTGTTTAAAGAATTTGGCGATGTGGATGCTTTTCCACTTTGCATTCGCAGCAAAGATGTAGACGAGATCGTCAATACGGTGGCACTTCTTGCCGGAAGTTTCGGAGGCATCAATCTGGAAGATATTTCTGCACCGAGATGCTTTGAAATTGAAAGAAAACTAAAAGAACGCTGCGACATTCCGGTATTTCATGACGACCAGCATGGAACGGCCGTTGTAACAGCAGCAGCACTGCTGAATGCACTGAAGTTTACCGGAAGAAAAATCGAAGATATCAAAGTAGTTATGTCCGGTGCAGGAGCAGCCGGAAGTGCGATCATCAAACTGCTGATCGAGCTTGGATTGAAGAATGTTATCATGTGCGACCGCAAGGGTGCCATCTATGAAGGCAGAGAAGGTCTGAATGAAGAAAAAGCAAAGATGGCAGCGATCACCAACAGAGAAAAACAGGCAGGAAGCCTCGCTGACGTACTGAAAGGTGCAGATGTATTTATCGGAGTATCCGCACCGGGAACCGTAACGGAAGAAATGGTAAAGACCATGGCAAAAGATCCGATCCTTTTCCCTATGGCAAATCCGGTTCCGGAAATCATGCCGGATCTGGCAATGAAGGCAGGAGCAGCCGTAGTCGGTACCGGACGCAGTGACTTCCCGAATCAGATCAATAACGTACTGGCATTCCCGGGAATCTTCCGCGGTGCACTGGATGTACGTGCAAAAGATATCAATGATCCGATGAACGCAGCGGCAGCACATGCGATTGCGAACCTGATCGATGACTAGGGTTTAGTATTGTTCCGTGTGAAGTATTAGGTTTAAAGTGAACTGAGGGCAGATTACATTATTCCGGATCCATTTGATCCGAGAGTAAAAGAAGCAGTATCTGCGGCAGTTGCAAAAGTTGCAAGAGAAACAGGAGCAGCAAGAATATAAAAGAATCGGAAAAAATGGTTACAGTTCTGTGATACAGAGGGCAGAAATATCTGCCTTGCATATGAGCCACAAAACGAGCATATAATCACACCAGAAAATCGAGGTCTGTGGAGGACGAGATGGATGGCAGATTATCATCGTTTTGTGGCTTATATTTATGAATATGTAAATGGAAAGAAGATGCAGAATACAGGGTTTGCAAAAATAGAACTGCGAAATGCCATTTGCCGCATCCAGATACATATTCAAAATATAAGAATGCTGGATGGAAAAACAGAAGTATTCGGAATTGTGCGACAGCCAAAAGAGAGCAGAAAAAACAATCCTATTATTCTCCTGATCGGAGAAGGGCAGACGCAGGGCAGTGGATTTGACCGGCGTTTTACCGTTCCAGAAGAACCGTTTGTGGAAGAATCCTGTCGTTTTGAACAAGTCTGTGGAATCTATATCAGAAGTCAGAGCGGTAGAAACTGGATGACCGTTTTCGATGATGAGCCAATTGCGATCGAAAATCTTGGGAAATCAGAAGAAATAAAGGCAGAAACAGACGAAGAAAATGTCAAAAAGAGTGAAACAGATAAAGAAGCTGTTGAAGAAAATGAAACAGATAAAGAAAATGTTGGGATTAAGGAAAACGAAAAAAGCGAAAAATCTACAGAGTCAGAAGCTGATCAGGAATTGCAGGAAGAAAATATAAATCTGGATATAACGGAACATGCGAAAGCGGAGCCGGAAATCACAGCAGAAGAGATACAGGAAGAAATATTCTCAAAAGAAGTGTCAGAAGAAATACCAGAAAAAGTATCATTGAAAGATAGATCAGGAAAAATATCGGAAGAAACATTTCAAAAAGAAGTATCAGAAAAAATATCGCAGGAATTACAGGATGCAGTATCACAGAAAGAAAGACCAAAAGAAACAGATGAAGAAATATCACAAAAAGAAACTGCGGGAAAATCTGAAAACGAGAACGAAATCAGAAGTGCAGAAACAGAAAACAAATGTCAGGGCTGCGAGCCGGGAACGGATACCAGATGGAATCGTGCCACAGCACGTTATATACATTTTCAGCCGGTGCAGGATGAAAAGATAGAAGATGCAATTCGCATTCAGCCATCGGACTTAAAAATTCTCTGGCAGAAAGGTCTGCGGCAGGGAAGCAACAGTTTTCTGATGCATGGATATTATCAGCATCAGCATCTGATGATAGGAAAAGGTAAAGAGGGAGGCTATATTCTTGGAATCCCTGGATTTTATGGCGAAAAAAATATGGCAGAAATGTTCGGATTTCCGGAGTTTCGCAGGGCAAAAGCAGAGCGGACATCGGAAATAAAAGAACAGACCTTTGGTTACTGGTGCAAAAATCTGATATAAATGCTGTTGTAAAAATATTGTAGACCGCAACATACTAACCGTTTGGCTAGTTCCATTTAAAAATGTTTTCTGTTATAATAAAATGATGATGGGGTCAAAAATCCCCAACTATGATGCCTGCGGATTGTTCCGTGCGTTGCACTTCCACAATCCTCACCAGTATTCGCATATCGTGGGATTATCATCCCACTTTTATGCTCATATCGGAGCGGGTCCCAAGGTCTTTCATCCACCTATGAGCAAGCTCATGTGGATTTAGACCTTTTGACCCTGGCATCATAAAATCAGCAAATGTAAATTTTGACATTATCTGACAGGAGGAAAAAGAGTATGAAAAAACAATTACTGAGTTTTATGCTTACATTGTGCCTTGTGATGTCGCTTGTTCCAGCGACAGCACTGGCAGAAGAAAACGGGCAGGAAAGCAAGACAGTTATCACAGCCGTTGACGAACTTTTGCAATTTGCAAAAGATGTAAATGCCGGTAAGTACGATAACAGGACAAATGCGGTGGTATCTCTTGAAGCAGATCTGGATCTGACAGGTGTTGAGTGGACGCCGATCGGATGTACCAATGACGAAGGAGATGTTGAACATTATTTCAGTGGTAAATTTTATGGAAACGGTCATAGTATTTCAAATATTGATTATGCTTCAATGTATGGAAAAGAGGATATTGGAGGATTATTCGGATTCCTTGGGGGGGGGCGGAAATTTCCGGACTGACGCTCAAAGGGAATATTGATGATGCCGGGGAAGGATATGTATTTTTAGGTACACTTGCCGGATATACGGATGGTGCAAAAATTTCTGATTGTATATCGGAAGTAGTGTTCAATAATCATGACAAGTATATCAACGGAACTTTCGGGTTGTGTGGATATGCAGAAAATACAGTAATAGAATATTGTCAAAATAAAGGTAATATCACAATAACCAATGATGTGAGCAGTTTTTACGTAGGTGGAATTGCAGGAATGGTCATGGGAACTTCGGAAATACGTTACTGTTCTAATTCCGGAGATATAAAGTCTTATGCTCCTCAAACTGGAGGGATCGCAGGTCAGATCAGCGGAACTGCAAAAATTATAAATTGCTGTTCAACCGGTAAACTGACACCACTTGGAAAAGGAATCACGGATATGGGCGGTATTGTTGGTGTGGTTGGCACGAATTCAAAGGACGGCAGTGATAATACAGTCAGCCACTGCTATTTTGGCGGCGAAATTGATCTGACGCAGTATACTGCCACACTTCCGTATAAACGTTTTGGTGCAATCGCAGGAAAAAAAGACAGTTCCGATAAAGCTCTGGCAACTTTTGAAAATAATTTCTTTGCCGAGACGGAAAATGTATCTGCCTGTGCAAATAAAGATGGGGCAGGTACAGCGAAAACGATCGAGTATATGAAAACAGAAGATTTCTATAATGAAATCAGTGCTGCTGGCGGTATCTATCGTTTCAGTCAGGGTGAAACACCGCTTTTGCCGAATGTAAAATATTCCGTTTTCTTTACTGTGACTCCATCTGGACTGACAGGTGCGGTCATAAAAGTAAATGGACAGGAAACGGCAAATTTTGCTGAACTTGAAGCAGGCACTTATCCGGTGGAAATCACTGCTGACAACTGTGAGACTTTAAATACAGAAATTACCATTACAGCTGATACAGCAACCCATACACAAACATTTACTCTGACGTACAAAGACGCAGATTATAAGAAAGTGGACGAAGCGATCGAAAAAGCAAATGCGTTGAAGAAGGACGATTACAAAGACTTTTCAGCAGTACAGGAAGCAATCGATAAAGTGATACGTGGAAAGAATATCACGGAGCAGGCGGAAGTAGACCAGATGGCAAAAGCAATCGAGGATGCAATCGCAGCACTGGAAAAAAAGCCGGTTGAGACAGAGGAATCACAGACGCCGGAGACACCGTCTCAGGTTCCGGATCAGAATAAGATAGGTATTTTTACATACCGCATAACCGGAAAAAATACTGCAAAGATGATTACCAGTACAGTGAATGGTGAAAAAAAGAAGAACCTGAGAATTTTCAGTACAGTAAAACTGAATGGAAAAAAATATAAGGTTACATCCGTAGCAAAAAATGCACTGAAAGGAAATAAGAAGGTAAGAACTTTGGTTGTTGGAAAAACAACGGAAAAGATTGGTAAAAGTGCATTTCAAAACTGTAAAAATCTGAAGAAAATTATAATTAAAAGCAAGAACCTGAAAAAGATCGGAAGCAATGCTTTCAAAGGTATTTCAAAGAATGCTGTTGTGAAAGTTCCGAAATCAAAAAAGAAACTTTATACAAAATTGCTTCGAGCAAGCGGATTACCAAAGAGTGTAAAAATTAAATAAAAGAAATATGCTCGGAATAAAAATAAGTGCCTGTGACGTTTTTGGATTATAAAATGTCACAGGCATTTTTGTATAATGAAAAACAGATTAAAGCACTTAATGTTGAGACAGTAAAACGGAATTTAGATGTGCCCAAAATTATTTACTTGATATCTTTTCCGCGCAATTCCACATTTGGAATTGTCTTTTTAAGAATTTCAATATAACGATGCAGAGATTCTGTATCAGGAGCGTGAAAACAGACATCTGGATTTCTCATGGAAGCAAGAATGTGTTCGGATTCCAGGTAAGGCTGCAGATAATAGCGGCTGCAGCCGGAAAGCCATGCTCCGATTTCTCTGAAATCTTCCTCGTCGTGCAGTTCCCTTACAACGGTTGTGCGAAATTCATAATCTATGCCGCAGGACATAATATATTCTTTTGAAAGATTGATATTTTGCAGAAGTTTCTGTGTGCCTGCAGCATCCGGCTGCAGCCCGGAAACTTTTACATATTGTTCTGGTTGCGTTTTGATGTCCATGGCAATATAATCAAGAAGATGATTTTCATAAAGAAAACGAAGCATTTCCGGATTTGTTCCGTTTGTATCCAATTTCACAAGATATCCAAGAGCTTTGATTTTTGATATAAAATCCGGCAGTTCGCGATACAGCGTAGGTTCACCGCCGCTGATACAGACTCCTTCGAGAATACCGCTTCTTTTTTTCAGAAAGGCAAGCACTTCTTCTTCGGAGATGGAAGGTTCATTTTCCGGCGAAAGGACAAGGTTTCCATTCTGACAGAAAGGGCATCGCAGGTTGCAGCTGCCCAGAAAAACAGAAGCAGCGAGATGCTCCGGGTAATCTAATAGAGTTAAAGTGATAAAACCATGAATATTCATAAAAACCTCCTGGAATTAAAATTGCAAAAAATCAATGTATACACAGCGATTCTGTCAGGTAAATATTAGCCAGAGATGACCGGAATCGCATGCTAAGTCTCACGTGCGTTCGACTTGAATTTGTATAAAAAATGATATTTTCAGTATACCACATTTACAGAAAGGCAAAAGAAAAATATGACAACAGACGAAAAATATATGAAGGAAGCCATCCGACAGGCGAAAAAAGCGAAAACACTGGATGAAGTTCCGATTGGCTGCGTGATCGTTTATGAAGATAAAATTATCGCACGTGGTTACAATCGCAGAAACACCGATAAAAATACACTTTCCCATGCAGAACTCAATGCGATCAGGAAAGCAAGCAAAAAACTTGGTGACTGGAGACTGGAAGGATGTACGATGTATATTACGTTAGAACCATGCCAGATGTGTGCCGGGGCAATCGTTCAGGCGAGAGTATCCCGGGTAGTCATCGGAAGCATGAATCCGAAGGCTGGCTGTGCCGGTTCCGTTTTAAATATTTTGCAGATGGATCGCTTCAATCATCAGGTGGAACTGACAAAAGGAGTTCTTCAGGAAGAATGCAGCACCATGCTGAGTGAATTTTTTAAAGAGCTGCGGGAAAAAAAGAAAGTTAAATTTACTTAGATTTTACACATATCCGCAAACTGTCTTTACATAACACCTGTATACTGCCAAATGATAAGACTTATCAATAAAAGAATCAAAATGCATTTAAAAAGAGCCTGTGAAGGCAGAGGAGAATAAAAAATATGAAGAAAATGAAAGCTTTGCAGATCATCGCTGCAGCAATGGCAGTAACAGTAGCAGCAACATCAGCACCGGTCAATGTTTTTGCATATGGAGAGACAAGTGCAAGCAGCACATTATTTACAGATACACAGAATATTTCAGATTATGCCACCTGGAAAGATAATGTCTGGAATAAAAAAGACGATCAGGGAAATCTTACCGGAGAAGGTGAATCCTATGATTCATCAAGAATTATCTTAACACCTGGTAAGACAGCAAAAGATCTGGGATTTGCATGGTACAGCCAGAAAAAGAGCGAGCCGGCAGTAAAAATCGGAAAAAAAGAAGATTTGAGCGATGCACAGGAATTTAAAGGAACGGCAACGGAGATCAATCGTTCGAATCAGAAAAATACATATAAAGCATCTAATAAAGTTACGGTTGAAGGACTTTTTGAAGAAAATACAACCTATTATTACAGTTATACCGATGATGTAAAAAATCCAAACTGGAGTGAAGTTCAGTCCTATACAACAAAAAAGACAACAAACTTTCAGACAATTCTCGTAGGTGATCCGCAGATCGGAGCATCCGGCTCACAGGGTCAGGGAACTGCCGATGATATCAATATTGCAGTAGATACCTTTAACTGGAATAAAACCCTGGAACAGGCAAAGATCACAGCACCAAATGCAAGCTTTATTCTGTCGGCAGGAGACCAGATTGACTATGCAGGAACAGACAGTTCAGATGGAAAGAATGTCAGAGAAAGCGAATATGCAGGATTTACTTATCCGGCACTTTTGAGAATGCTCCCGCTGGCAACGACCATTGGTAATCACGAGAGCAAAGGAACCGATTATAAATATCACTACAATAATCCGAATTCAGAAGACGGACTTGGAAGCACAAACTCTGGTTCTGACTATTACTTCAGCTATGGAAACGTACTGTTTATCAGTCTGAACAGCAACAACAGAAATACCGTTGAACACAGAGAACTTCTGAAAAAAGCAGTGGAAAGCAATCCGGATGCGAAATGGAAAGTTGTTATGTTCCATCACGACATCTATGGTTCCGGTCAGCCGCACTCTGACACAGACGGAGCAAACTTAAGAGCACTGTTTGCACCGCTGATGGATGAGTTCGGTATTGATATGTGCTTAACCGGACATGATCATTCTTATGCAAGATCCTATCTGATGGCAGACGGAACAGCGATCCAGTATGATGATTCTGTAGCGATCAATCCGGAAGGAACACTTTACATTGCGGCTGGTTCTGCATCAGGAAGTAAGTTCTATAAACTGGCAACCACAAAACAGTATTACATCGCAGAGCGTTCCAACACACAGATTCCGACATTCTCAACCATTGATTTTTCGGATGAATCCATCGTTATCAAAACATACGATTACAATGGAAACAAATATGCAGATGATTATACACTTTACAAAACAGGCGAAAAGGTTTCCATGAAGGATCTGATCGCACAGGCGAAAGAAATCAAAAACGATGGTTATACAGAAGCATCCTGGAATAAACTGCAGAGCGAAATTGCAGCAGCCGAAGACCTGATGAAATATACAGCAGAGGATAAAGGTGCAGTACAGCTGGCAGCCGTATATGATAAGACGAATGATGCAGATAATGCAAATGATATGCTGAATTACTATGGCTATGCTCAGGGTGATTATAAGCGAGGCGACAGCACTGCTTTAAAAGCCGGATTCTCAACTTTACTGGACAAGACTATGGATATGCAGCTGCTCATTGCAAAGAAAAAATTTGAAAATCAGTATGACAGTCTTCTGGAAGCAAAAGTAAATCTGCAGAAAAAAGAAACAAACAAAAATGACAATAACAACAATAATAACGGCAACAATACAGACAACAACGTAACGCCTGCTGCAACAGCAAAATTACAGCTGAAAGCAGGAAAGAAGACAGTAAAAGCAGGTTCAACTATTGCTTTAAAGAAAGGCAAAACGGTACAGCTCAGCCTGACCATCAACGGTGTTACAGGAAAGAACGTAAAATACAAAACTTCAAACAAAAAAGTTGTAAAAATTTCCAGTACAGGAAAAATGAAAGCTGTGAAAAAGAGCAAAAAGAAAGTAAAAGTAACGGCTTCCTTTGGAAAGCAGAAGATTACATTTAAAGTAAAAATAAAATAATTTTCAGACGAAACACATAAGATGTGAGGTGGCTTTCGACTTTACAGGCGGCGAGCCACAAAGCAAATGGTTGCAGAACTGAACTATATTAAAACAGAGGATTCGGAAAATGAAAAAATATTCAAATGCAATATTTGTGGTTTTCCTCATAATCTTCGCAGCGGGACTTTGGTTATTTAATTCCAATATAACCAGAGTTCCTTTGCTTTCAGATGATAATTTTTATTTTGTAAAAGCAAAAGTTGTTGAGGTTGTAGAGGATAACACAGTAAACAAAGAAGTCAATGGCGGAAGCCAGAATGTGAAAGTAGAGATCACATCAGGAAAATATAAAGGAAAAATATGCGAAGCAAACAACATGAATGGTTATCTTTACGGAACTTATTGCAAAAAGGGAACGAATGTGATCGTGCAGCTGAGAAGTTATGGCGATGAACTGTCAGGAAGTATTTATGGCTATGACAGAGGTAATTTTATATGGCTGATCGTTGCAGTTTTAGGAGCGGCATTATTTCTGGTTGGAGGAAAACGTGGACTGAAATCTATGCTGGCACTTATTTTTACCTTTATCTGCATTATTTACTTATACATTCCGCTGATGTACATAGGTGTCTCTCCCTTCCTGGCAGCAGTTGCAGTGGTGATCGTGGTGACGATTGTTTCGATTTATCTGATCTGCGGAAGTACAAAAAAAGGAATCTGTGCTATGACGGGAACGATATCAGGCGTACTGATCGCAGGCGTATTTGCGACAGTATTTGGAAAAATAACCAGAATCACAGGTTATAACATTGAAGATATCGAAACGATGGTGTATGTGTCTCAGAACAGTAAACTGCAGATAGGCGGAGTACTGTTTTCCGGTATCCTGATTGCATCTCTTGGAGCAGTTATGGATGTTGCAGTTTCTATTTCCTCGACAATAGAAGAAATCCATAATAAAAGACCGGAGCTGACGGCGAAAGAACTGTTTAAGTCAGGGATACATGTGGGAAAAGATATGATGGGTACCATGTCAAATACACTGATCCTCGCATTTACCGGAGGAGCGATCAATACGATGATCTTAATTTATGCATACATTATGCCGTACCTTCAGGTAGTAAATATGTACTCGATCGGTATTGAGGTAATAAAAGGAATTTCCGGAACACTGGGGATCGTACTGACCGTGCCGATCGTGTCCGCGATATCGGCAAAAGTGTACGGCGGAGGTTCTGGAATGTGCAAATGAATGTTATAAAAAAATAGTTGTGTAAAATAGAACGCCATGATGATTCGAAAACAATCTCCTGACACGCTGCGTTTCCTGTTCGGTTCGCTCGCCTGTTAGCCGCCCTTCCGCCTAAACTCGCCTCTTCGAGGCTCAGACAGCGGCTCCTTGATTTGTTTTCGAATTCATCATGGCTGTATTATTTTACGCACCATATTTTACAATGCAGTTCGTCTGCACATGCAATACTGTTCATTTGCAAACAGTATTTTAAAATGTGCGGCATTTCCATTCCTTACATCTGCCAGGAAACCAACGGTAAATTTTTATTCCGGTAAAAACAGTTTTGTGGAGTCGTTTCCGTCAGAAGCGGAATTATTGCTGCTATCACTGCTGCTTCCGTCTGAACTTGTCTCAGAGGAAGTTTCGCTCTCGGAAGAAGTCTCGCTTTCAGAGGAAGCGGTTGTATTTCCATCTGAGCCGGATGTGCTGTTTGAATCCGTGGTATTTGCGGAGTCAGATGTACTGTTTGCATCGGAATTATCTCCGGAAATGCTGTTTCCGATCTGATTGCTCAGTTCTTTGACTTTTTCTTCGATTCTGGTCTTCTCACTGTCTTCGGCCGGTGTCGGCTGATAGTTGTTGAATGTGCTGTCGGAAGAAATCGTGCAAGGAATGATGGAATTCGTTGTTTGGGTCAGCTCTTTGCCTGCACTGAAAGTAAAGGTCGGCTGGAAAATAACAGTATCCATGTCGTCCGGGTACATATTTACACCATCGCAGAAGCTTCCCAGGCTGTAGAAGATCGTTCTTCCATTATAAACTTCCATACCCTGCAGAACGTGAGGATGATGTCCGACTACCAGATCTGCCCCTGCATCAATCGCTGCGTGTGCCAGTGTTGTCTGGTCGCTGTCTGGTGTTGTCTCGCCGTTCGCTCCCCAGTGGAAATTTACGATGATCAGGTTTGCACCCTGTTCTTTTACTGCATTGATATCATTTGTCAGCTGTGTCCTGCACTCACTTACCTGTTTGTCAATGGCAGATATACCGACAAGTCCGACCTTGATGCCTTTGATCTCAAGAACAGAGGTATCGTCGTTGCCAAAAGTCGTGATCCCTGCATCTTTCAGAGTGGTCTGTGTTTCGGTCAGACCGGCGGTTCCGTAATCTTCGGTGTGATCGTTGGCAAGGTTGACAGCCTCGATCGAACTGTTAGAGAGTGCGGAAACATAGGAAGGATCTCCTTTATAAACATCGCTCTTGCTGGCTGAATTCTCAGCGGTTGTCAGTGCACCTTCCAGATTGATAATGGAAAGATCATCCCCTTCCAGGTAAGATTTCACATTCTGGAAGAAATAATCAATACCATATACGGACTGATAAGCATCAAAATTGTTGTACTGGTCAGAATCCGGAGCAGAGCCAAGAGTGCAGTCACCCATCAGGCTGATCGTGATGCTTGTCTCAGCAGCAAGTGTTTCTTTCGGTGTGGCAGACTCGGTTCCGGTCTCGGACTGAGCTTCGGTTGATAACGTTTCTTTTTCTGCTTTTTTGTGTTCACTGACTGGCGGTATTTTATCAAAAGCCAGCAGTAAAAAAATCAGGGCGGCACAGGCGAAAACACCGAAAAAAGCGATGTTTAGGTACAGCTGCTGCTGTTTGTTACTGCCCCTGTCAGCATTGTGGTTTAATTTGTTTTTATCCATGACTTTGCCCCTTCTGAAAACTTAGTAACTCCCATGGCTGGTTGCTCTATGGTGATTATAGAGGAAAAACAAGAAAAAGTAAACCGTGAAAAAAGAGTGAAAGCAGTTCTTTTTACAAAAGAGCAGAGATTCTTCTTTGATGCCATGAAAAAAGTAATGGGAGTTAAAACAGGAAGGCAGTAGAAAATATACAGGTGTCTTGACACGTGCAAAGACCAGTAGTATAATGTCGCTCATGGCAAAACAAATCCGTGACAGGAAAGAGGTATAAGAAAATGAATGAATATTATGATGCCATTATTGTAGGTACCGGAGCGGCAGGTCTTTACTGTGCCCTGAATCTTCCAAAAAGAAAAAAAATTCTGATGCTTACAAAGCAGGGGGCGGATCTGTCAGATTCGTTTCTGGCACAGGGCGGTATCTGCATGCTGCGTGGTGAAGATGATTATGAGGACTATTTTGAAGACACCATGCGTGCAGGGCATTATGAAAATAATAAAAGAGCGGTCAATCTGATGATCCGAAGTTCCAACGATATCATCCGTGATCTGCTGTGGAGAAATGTAGATTTTGTGCGTGCAGAGGATGGCGAGCTTGCATTTACAAGAGAAGGTGCACACTCCAGACCAAGAATCCTCTTCCATGAGGACATTACCGGAAAAGAGATTACGCAGACGCTTCTGGATCAGGTAAAGACAAAAGAAAATATTGAAATCTGTGAGTATATGACAATGGTAGATATCATATCGAAAGACAATATCTGCGGCGGTGTGATTGCAATGGATGCAAAAAATAATGTTTATCCGATCCGTTCCCAGTTTGTTGTGCTGGCGTGCGGTGGTATCGGGGGTCTTTTCCAGAATTCTACCAACTATCCGCATATTGCCGGAGACGGACTTGGTATTGCAATGAAACATCAGGTGAAATTAGAGCATCTGGATTACATACAGATCCATCCGACAACTTTATTTTCACATAAACCGGGAAGACGTTTCCTGATTTCAGAATCTGTCCGTGGCGAAGGTGCACTTCTTTATGACAAAAACGGTCAGCGTTTTACGAATGAACTGCAGCCAAGGGATCTGCTCAGTCAGGCGATTTTTAAGCAGATGGAAAAGGACGGTACTGATTTTGTCTGGGAAGATATGCGTCCGCTGGGTGAAAAAACGATCATGCAGCATTTCCCGAACATTTATCAGCACTGTATTGAGGAAGGATTTGATCCGAGAAAAGAGCCGATTCCGGTTGTTCCGGCACAGCACTATTTTATGGGAGGTATCCAGGCAGATTTGAGCAGCCGGACTTCCATGCGTGGACTCTATGCCTGCGGTGAGACAAGCTGCAATGGTGTCCATGGAAAGAACCGTCTGGCAAGCAATTCGCTTCTGGAATCTCTGGTCTTTGCAAGACGGGCAGCAGATGATATGATATTTGGAGAAACACCGGAGATGTGCAGACCGGACCGACTGGATCTGAATCAATATGAAGACCAGAATGTAATTTTGGAAGGGTATCATAAACAAGTGTTGAATGAGATAGAGAGGATGAAAAAAGCAAATGAATAGTATAACTATGAAAATGCAGGCGGATCAGCTGATCCGTATGGCACTGCAGGAAGATATCACAAGTGAAGACGTTTCTACAAATGCAGTTATGCCGACCGAGGTAAAAGGAACGGTAGATCTGATCGCAAAAGAAGACGGAATTATCGCCGGACTGGATGTCTATGCAAGAGTTTTTCAGATGTTGGATGAGAAAACAGAAATTGATTTTAAATGCAAAGACGGTGATGAGGTAAAAAAAGGTGAGCTGATGGCAACGCTTACCGGAGACATCCGTGTACTGTTATCCGGAGAACGTGTGGCACTGAATTATCTGCAGAGAATGAGCGGAATTGCCACTTATACAAGACAGGTCGCAAAACTTCTGGAAGGAAGCAAAGTAACACTTCTGGATACCAGAAAAACGACGCCAAACTGCCGTGTATTTGAAAAATATGCAGTGCGTGTGGGCGGAGGATGCAACCACAGATATAACTTATCAGACGGTGTACTTCTGAAAGATAATCACATCGGTGCAGCTGGAAGCATCACAAAAGCAATCATAATGGCAAAAGAATATGCTCCGTTTGTACGCAAAATCGAGATTGAAGTAGAAACCCTGGAGCAGGTAAAAGAAGCGGTGGAGGCCGGAGCAGATATTATCATGCTCGACAACATGACACCAGAAGTGATGAAACAGGCTGTGGAACTGATCGATGGGAGAGCACAGACGGAATGCTCCGGAAACATTACAAAAGAAAATATTGCACGCATCCGTGAAATCGGAGTTGATTTCGTATCCAGCGGAGCGTTGACACACTCTGCTCCGATTCTGGACATTTCCATGAAGAACCTTCATGCAGTCTGAAAGGAGCCGGGACTATGAATACTGCGGAAAGACGAAATGAAATTTTAAACGTTCTTCAGAATGCAGATGCACCGGTTGCTGCAAGAAAACTGGCGAGCCAGTTTGGAGTCAGCCGCCAGGTGATCGTGCAGGATATGGCTGTGATACGTGCATCTACACCGGGAATCCTGTCAACGACCAGAGGATATGGCAGTGATTCGTGCAGCGACTCCGGGAATTTTATCAACAACAAGAGGATATGTGATACAGCAGGACAGCAGCTGCGTCCGTGAATTTAAAGTTCGTCATGAATCGGATCAGACAGCAGAAGAAATGAATCTGATCGTGGACTGTGGCGGCAGGATCTGCAATATCAGTATCAGCCACAGAGTCTATGGAAGAGTCAGTGCAGAAATGGATATCAGGTCAAGACAGGATGTAAATGAATTTATTACCGCATTGAACAACAGTAATTCCAGTGCACTGAGTAATGCAACATCCGGTTATCACTATCATCTGGTTGAAGCAGCAAGCGAAGAGAGACTGGATCTGATCGAAGAACAACTGAAAAAAGCAGGACTTTTGGCACCGCTTCAGCCATGGGAGCAGAATACAAAACAGGAAGGAAACGAAGAATGACAATAGCAGAAATTCAGCAGGAGATCCTGCGTATGAAAAAAGAACAGGATGTATGTATTCTGGCTCATGCTTATCAGGGTCAGGAAATTCTGGAAGTAGCAGATTATATGGGAGATTCTTACGGACTGAGCGTACAGGCATCCAAAAGCAAATGCAGCGGCGTGATCATGTGCGGTGTGCGTTTTATGGCCGAGACCTGTAAAATTTTAAGCCCGGATAAAAAAGTATGGCTGCCAAATCCGGCAGCCGGATGCCCGATGGCAGAACAGCTTGATCTGGAAGGTCTTCGCACCTTAAAAGCAGAATATCCGGACTATACGGTTGTGGCGTATATCAATACAACATCAGAACTCAAGACAGAATGTGATGTATGCGTGACTTCTTCTTCAGCAGTGGAAATCTGCAGTCATCTGGAAAACGACAAAATCCTGTTTATTCCAGATCCGAACCTGGGACGCTATGTAGCGGAACAGCTTCCGGAAAAAACCTTTGCTTTTTATAAAGGTGGCTGCCCGCGTCATATCGTAGTCAGTGCAAAAGATGTCGAAAAAGCAAGGGCAGATCACCCGGATGCACTGCTTCTGGTCCATCCGGAATGCCGTCAGGAAGTTGTCGAAAAAGCAGATTATGTCGGATCTACCACAGGGATCATGGATTTTGCAAAGAAATCTGATAAAGAAGAATTTATCATCGGAACAGAGAACAGCATTGTAGAACACCTTCAGTTTGCCTGTCCGGATAAAAAATTCTATCCGCTGGCAGTTCCGCTCACCTGCATGAACATGAAGATCACAACACTTATGGATGTCTATAACTGCCTGAAAGGAAGAGGCGGCGAAGAGATCCACCTTCCGCAGAACGTGCTCGAAGGAGCAGGAAGATGTATCAATCGCATGGTAGAGCTTGGTGGCTGATGGGGTAAAATCCGAAGTAAAACTTGACAAAACAGCGGATTCACGATATAGTAACTTAGACCACGCAGCCGGGGAGATAGCGGTGCCCTGTACCTGCAATCCGCTACAGCAGGGGTGATACCAATCCGAGGGTTTTTAGCTGCAAAGCTGCCTTCTATAAGTGGTGATGACGTTTGGGTCTCGTGCAACAGAAATCTGTGAACCGTGTCAGGGCAGGAATGCAGCAGCACTAAGCAGAACCTTTTGTGTGACGCGAGGGTGCCTGGATTGAGCTAACTGTAGGAGTAACGTTTGTGGCGGAAGTTCAAAGTGCGGTGCGTGGTAAAAAAATGCAAGCAAATAAAATAAGAAAAAATTCATGATTATATAAAAAAGACATACAAAACAGAAAAATCCTGCGATGTATGTCTTTTTATTATGCCAACACCTGATCGGCTGATAAAATTGCAAAGCCTCACATACGTTCGGTCTGGATACGACCCGGGTAAGAGAAAATTTAGCGGATTGCGTTTACAAGTGCCTTAATATAAGAAGGATCTGTTCCGCAGCATCCGCCGACCATGGAGGCACCAAGGTCAACAAGACGTTTCATGCTTTTGCCGAAATACTCCGGTGTCATATCATAAACAGCAATTCCCTGATCGTTGATCGTCGGCATACCGGCATTTGGTTTGGCGATGACCGGAACAGAGAGACTGCCGGCAAGATTCTGGATAATATTTTCGAGCTGATCAGGGCCTGTAGAACAATTGATACCGACCGCATCTGCACCCATCTCTTCGAGCATCGGTGCTGTCTCGAAAATATTTCCGCCAAAGAAAAGACTGCCGTCAGCCTGCATGGTCAGAGAACAGAGAATCGGAAGGTCGCAGACAGCATGTGCGGCATCGATCACTGCCATGGTTTCGTCTGCACCGATCATCGTCTCAGCGATCAGCAGATCCACGCCTGCATCCACCAGAGCGGTGATCTGTTCCTCATAGGCAGAAAGAAGCTCATCGTATTCTGCATCCATTTTGCTGGTCGTGGTGATATCTCCGGCGATCAGAGCCTTTCCCTGTACGGCTTCTTTTGAGAGAGCAACAAGGGCGTGGTTATAATGATCTACCTGACCAGAAAGACCATGATTTGCCAGAGAGATGCGGTTTGCAGCGAAAGTAGGAGCATAGATGATCTGAGATCCTGCTTCTGCATAGGCTCTCTGAAGCTGGATGATCGTATCCGGATGTTCCAGAACCCATTTTTCGGTACATACACCTTTTGGCATACCGGCTTTCATGAGATTAGAGCCGGTCGCACCGTCCAGAATTACAGGTCCATGTTCAAAAAGTTTCTTAAAATCCTGTTTCTGCATAGATTTTCCTCCATTATACAAGAAAAAGCACTGTGAATAGAACGAGCCGTACAGTACTTTTTTGTATAAACTTATATTAATTTGAATAGTTAGCGGAGACGGAGGGATTTGAACCCTCGTGCCCCGGAGGACAACCTGATTTCGAGTCAGGCGCGTTACGGCCACTTCGCTACGTCTCCATGCGAATACGCATTTCATTATAAATGCAGCGGAAAAAATAGTCAAGCCGGAAAAAGAACAGAGAATGTATTTTTGTATGAAAAAAGTGCATAAACTGTGATAAATAAAAGCACAATGGTGAAAACTATAATATGAATAATCTCTGGATAGGAATGATACTGCTTGGGATCGTCTATGGGGCAGTCACGGGAAATATGCAGGCAGTGACAGATGCGGTATTTGCATCGGCAAAAGAGGCCGTGACGCTGTGCATCACCATGACCGGAATGATGGCACTCTGGGTTGGCGTGATGGAGATAGCCAGAGGAGCCGGGCTGATCAGAAAATGGTCCGAAAAATTAAAGCCGTTTATCCATTTTCTTTTCCCGGGGATTCCAAAAGGACATAAGGTACAGGAATATATCGCGGCAAATATGATCGCAAATATTCTCGGGCTTGGATCAGCGGCAACGCCGGCGGGATTAAAAGCGATGGAAGAACTGGCAGAAATAAAAAAAGAAAAAGGTCTGCCCGAAGAAGTCGCAAGCAATGAGATGTGTACCTTCCTGATCTTAAATATTTCTTCCCTTCAGCTGATACCGGTCAGCGTGATCGCCTATCGCAGTCAGTACGGAAGCAGCAATCCCTCTGCCATCACCGGAGCGGCTATCGCAGCAACGCTGGTAAGCACGGCAACAGCGGTTATTTTCTGCAAAATAAAAGAAAAAATGACAAAAGATACTTTTTGACAGTGTTATCCTGTAATAACAATCTTGAAAAAACAGGATGATTATAATATACTTAGAACCAAGGGTTAAAAGGAAAGCAGATAACTGCACTTCAGAAAATAACGGAGATAGCATATGAAGAAAAGAAATTTTCTCTCATGTCTTCTTATCATCGCCGTAGTACTTGCAACCATTTCTCCGACTGTTCTGTTTGCGGCAGAAGATATTGCCCAGGATGAACAGGTGTATGATGAGACGTACACAGAAGAGACGGAGGAATATGTAGAAGAAACTCCAGAGGCATATGATTGGACGATAGAGACAAATGAATTGAAAAAATGGCCCCAGGGTCCCCGGGTAGAAGCAGAAGGTGCAACTGTCATGGATCTGGATACAGGGGCATTTCTTTACAGCAAAAACGCAGAAGCAAAACTGTATCCGGCGAGCATCACCAAGATCATGACGATGCTGGTCGCCCTGGAACACATCAGTGACAGTGACCTGGATACAAAAGTGAAAGCATCTGAGAGTGCACTTGCTCCGATCGATTCGGACAGCAGCCAGATCTGGCTGTCCGTCGGGGAGAAAATCACAGTCCGTTCTGCCCTGTATGCGATCATGCTGGCATCTGCAAACGATGCGGCAAATGTGATCGCAGAGTACGTCGGCGGATCGATGGACAATTTTGTGAAGATGATGAATGACAAGGCAAAAGAGCTTGGCTGCGTCAACACCCACTTTGTCAATCCGCATGGTCTGCACAACAAAAAACATTATACCTGTGCCCACGATATGGCACTGATTGCTCAGGCAGCCTTTCAGATTCCGCTGTTCCGGAAAATAACAAAAACAGTCGAATACAAAATCCCGAAAACAAAATATATGAAAGAAGACCGCTGGCTGGTCAATCACCAGAAAATGCTCTATGAAGACGGTGAGTTTACTTACAAAGACTGCGAGGGCGGCAAGACGGGATTTACGGACGAAGCGTGGAACACGCTCGTTACTTATGCAAAGAAAGACGGCAAGACGCTGGTGTGTGTTGAGCTTCGCGTCAATGGTTCCTGGAAAACCTTTAATGAATCTGCGGAACTTTTAGATTACGGGTTCGACAAATTCCGCCACGAAGAGATCGATGCGGCTCTTGATACGACAACACTCGGACAGCTGGCAGGTATCTGTCGTTTCGGCACAGCATCCGTTCTGGATCAGAAAGAAGCCGGTATCCGGGCGGTCGAAGGGAAAAGTACCGTAAGCGTTACGATCCCGAAAAAACTAAAAACGGACAAGCTGAAGCGAGGTTTCTGTGACGGAAACAAGATTGTTTACAGTTATCAGGGCTGGGAAGTCGGAGAGGAAACCTTAAAGTTTAACAATCCGGCATTTGAGGTGAAAAAGACAGAAATTTCAGATGCGACACTGCAGGGTCAAACAGACACAAATGGCAGTGAAACAGAGACAGCGGGAAGTACAGAAGCACCGGAAAAAGATGCATCCGGCAGCAAAGGGTTTGAAGAGAAAGTTGATGAATTTATGGATAATATAACATTTGGATTCCTGAATATATGGACATCCTTCAACGGTTGGGTAGATCAGCATGAAATGCTGTCTGCGACGGTAGGGATGATCCTGATCCTGCTTATGATCCCGCTTATCGTCATCGCTTACATGCGTGACAAAAACGATAAGCTGGCAAGGAAAGAACGCGAGCAGGACAAAGAACAGCGAAGAAAGATAGAAGAAAATATAGACAGCAAATCTTTCCAGGAGATCGAGTCAGAGATTCGTTCAGAACTTGAGAAAGAGGAACGCAGAAAGCGAGAAGCCGAAGAAGAAGAGAAGCGATTACGGGAAATGGAAGAGCTGATCGACCGGCAGAAAGCAAAAGAAGCACAGGAAACAAAAGAAACAAAAGAAATAAAACCAACAGAAAAACCCGAAGAAGAGATCCTGCCGGCAGAACTGCCAAAAACAGAGGATCTGAAAAAAGAAGAGGAGGATTAAAAAGAGTATGAACTGGGTAGCACCGATCAAGGATGATACAACACTTGAAAAATTTAAACAGAAATTAAGAGAGGTAGATGACAAGTACTATATTTTATTTGAGATAGGAGTGGGGACCGGTCTGCAGCTTCAGGAGATCCTGAAATTCCGCAACAAAGACATCAGGGATAAAGACAGCATTGAAGCAAGTATCGGAACAAAAAATATCAAACGTACTTTTCAGATTCCGCAGGAACTCAAAGAGATCATCAGCCAGTATACAGAAGGCAAAGATCCGGAGGCTTATCTGATCCTCGGACATTCCGGTTCACCGGCACCGCTTTCCAGAGAACAGGCTTACCGCGTATTTAAAAACGTCGGAAAGAGCATGGGACTGAATGCGATCGGTGCACAGACGATGCGTAAAACCTTTGCATGGAGATATTACAAAGAGACAAACGATATTTACTATATCCAGAATCTTCTGAACCATGCATCACCATCGATCACTTACCGTTATATCGGAGAAAAACCAAACGTAGAAGTTGTTCTGAAAAAGATGACCCCGGAAGAAAATGAGAGAAGCCGTTACATGCTCTACAAAGACAATGCAGGAAAGAACCGTATCCATGCACTGACAGAAGAGCTGATACATATCGAAAGAGAGCTGGATAATCCGACCAATAACGACGCTTTCTACGGCAGAGTAGACTGTCTGCTCGCTGAGCTGGAAGAGCTGATGGATAACTTCAAGAACACAAAATAAAAACAGGAGAAAAAATATGGCAAAGCTCTCCCTTAGGCATGTCAGCAAACGGTATCCAAATGGATTTTGGGCGGTAAAAGATTTTAATCTCGAAATGGAAGACGGAGAGTTTGTGATACTTACCGGTTCTCCGAAATGCGGAAAATCCACCGTTCTTCGTATGATCGCCGGAGCAGAAGATGTGACGGAAGGCATCCTGGAACTGGACGGAAAACCGATCAATGACGTCGAACCAAAAGACCGGGAGATTGCCATGGTTTTTCAGTATTACAGTCTGTATAAAAATATGACCGTTTACGATAATCTTTCGTTTGGAATGAAACTGAAAAAATGTTCCACGGAGCAGATCGAAGCGGCTGTAAAAGAAGCAGCAGATATGCTGGGACTGGAAGAACTGTTAAACCGCAGGCTGAAGATTCTCTCAGAAGGACAGAAAAAGAGGGTGGCTCTTGGCAGGGCGATCATCCGCAAACCCAAACTTTTTCTGTTTGATGAGCCTTTAAATGGTCTGGACGAAAAAGTTCAGGTTCAGATCCGGACAGAAATAGAAAAATTACATGAAAGATACGGCACAACCATACTTTATGCTGCACATGATAAAGATGAAGCAAAGAAGTTTGATGCCGAAAACAATCGCATCTTGCTTTTTTAGCCGGATGCGATTATACTTTACCTATGCGGGCAAAAGACAGAATTCTGCCCGTTTCGTGAATAAGATTTCAATTTTCAGGAGGTAGAACATGGTCAAGTTATATGACGGCGGGGTTTATCTGGTAAACGGCACCGAGATCGTGGAAGATAACCATGATGCAGAAGCAATACTGAAACAAAAAATGGGCGATGGTGTTCCTTCAAAAGCAGAGGCTGCGAAGAATACAATCGCTTATAATATATTACAGGAACACAACACATCCGGTAATATGGATAAATTAAAGATTAAGTTCGACAAACTGACATCTCACGATATCACGTTTGTAGGAATCATTCAGACAGCAAGAGCGTCAGGACTGGAGAAATTCCCGATCCCTTATGTACTGACAAACTGCCATAACAGCCTCTGTGCAGTAGGCGGAACGATCAACGAGGATGACCATATGTTCGGACTTACCTGTGCGAAAAAATACGGTGGAATCTATGTACCGCCTCATCAGGCAGTTATCCATCAGTTCGCAAGAGAAATGCTGGCAGGCGGCGGAAAGATGATCCTCGGATCAGACTCCCACACACGTTACGGTGCACTGGGAACCATGGCGATGGGCGAAGGCGGACCGGAGCTTGTAAAACAGCTGCTCTCCAAAACTTACGATATCAATATGCCGGGTGTGGTAGCGATTTATCTGGACGGTGAGCCGATGAAAGGTGTCGGTCCTCAGGACGTTGCTCTGGCGATCATCGGAGCTGTCTTTGAAAATGGCTATGTAAAGAATAAAGTCATGGAATTTGTCGGACCGGGCGTAGAGAAACTGAGTGCAGATTTCCGTATCGGTGTGGATGTTATGACAACCGAAACGACCTGCCTGTCCTCCATCTGGAGAACCGATGATGACAAGATCAGAGATTTCTATGATATCCATGGCAGAAGTGAAGATTATAAAGCACTGAATCCGGGTGCAGTTACATACTATGACGGCATGGTTTATGTAAACTTAAGCAAGATCCGTCCGATGATTGCGATGCCGTTCCATCCAAGCAACACCTACACCATCGACGAGCTGAATGCAAACCTGATGGATATTCTGGACGATGTAGAGAAAAAAGCAAAAGTCAGCCTTGGCGGAGCAGTAGAATATTCTCTGAAAGATAAAGTACATAACGGCAAACTCTATGTAGAGCAGGGAATCATCGCAGGATGTGCAGGCGGCGGATTTGAAAACATCTGTGCGGCAGCCGATATCCTGAAAGGTTCCAACATCGGAGCAGATGCCTTTACGTTAAGCGTATACCCGGCAAGTACTCCGATCTATGTAGAATTGGCAAGAAACGGCAGACTGGCAGATCTGATGGCAGCAGGTGCGATCGTGAAGACAGCATTCTGCGGACCATGTTTCGGAGCAGGTGATACACCGGCAAACAATGCCCTGAGTATCCGTCACTCTACACGTAACTTCCCGAACCGTGAAGGAAGCAAACTGCAGAATGGCCAGATTTCTTCAGTAGCACTGATGGATGCACGTTCCATCGCAGCTACTGCAGCAAACAAAGGATACCTGACTGCGGCTACCGATGTGGACGTAGATTTCAGCAATCCAAAATATTACTTCGACAGTTCTATTTACGCAAACCGTGTATTTGACAGCAAGGGCGTGGCAGATCCGGATCAGGAGATCCAGTTTGGCCCGAACATCAAAGACTGGCCGGAAATGGCACCGCTGGCAGAAAATATGGTATTGAAAGTCGTATCCGAGATCCACGATCCGGTTACCACAACCGACGAGCTGATCCCATCCGGAGAGACATCTTCCTACCGTTCCAACCCGCTTGGACTGGCAGAATTTGCACTCTCCAGAAAAGATCCGGCATATGTAGGACGTGCAAAAGAAGTACAGAAAGCAGAAAAAGCCCGCGAAGCCGGAAACTGTCCATGTGAAGCTTTTGATGAACTCAAACCGGTCTGGGATGAGATCAAAAAAGCATATCCGGATATGAACAGTGAAAATACCTGTATCGGAAGCACGATCTTCGCAGTAAAACCGGGAGATGGTTCCGCACGTGAGCAGGCTGCATCCTGTCAGAAAGTACTGGGCGGCTGGGCAAACATCGCAAACGAATATGCGACAAAGAGATACCGCTCCAACCTGATCAACTGGGGTATGCTTCCATTTATCATTGACAAAGGGGAGCTTCCGTTTGCAAACGGCGATTACCTGTTTATCCCGAACGTAAAACAGGCAGTCAAAGACAAAGCAAAAGAAATGAAAGCTTATGTTGTCGGAGATGGATTAAAAGAAATCACCCTGAAAATGGATGAGCTGACGGATGATGAAAGAACGATTATCCTCAAAGGATGTCTGATCAACTACTACAGAGATTCTTCAGAAGAATAAAAAATAAAGAGGTTAAGATTAAAAAGGTGTCATACGAATTCGTACTTCGTACGCTTACCCTGGCATCTAAAATAAAAAGGACGGCAGATTTTAAATTTGCCGTCCTTTTTATGAAAATGATGTTGGGGGCAAAAAATTTTGCATCATTGCAACCTTTTACCGGTGGAGAGCATCTAACCTACAGAAAATGCAGGATACAAAAAAATCCGGCATAGAACCTGGGAGGTGATAAAACATGAGCAGCGAAGCGTGGCTGATACGGAAAGCCAAAAAAGGCGATACAAAAGCTTACGGAGAATTGATACAGCTTCATAAAGACTATTTTTACCGGAATGCATTCTGCTATGTAAAAAATGTAGATCTGGCGGGAGATGTTTTCCCGGATTCCCAGCGAGTATTTCGGCTTGAATTACGACCCCAGCCATTTTGTGTGGCAGCGCATCGATTACCTGAAGCCTCTGTATGAGTTTAAGGATAAAATTTTCCATGTGCATTACAAAGATATCAAAATCTATCCGGAGAAACTGGCAGATGTTGGAATTATGGCAACGCCTCTGCAGTATATGTCTC
>OJMG01000480.1_pt1 | contig 39418 bp, 29 predicted proteins | sample 1597141 | NCBI WGS metagenome assembly OJMG01 (sample SAMEA2452119, study PRJEB22498) | human gut metagenome | biome: human feces; feature: human gut; material: feces | place: Australia | collected 2012 | reverse complement strand
TTTGAAAACTTCGGGGATGTTTTACTGTCATTGATTGATGAACATATACAGCCTCTGGGATAAGTCCATAATATCGTAGTGCAGTAGACATTGAAATATACGAAGGTGTATAGAGATGATTTGCAATCAACTCACTCGATAGAGTCTTTCCTGAATATTCGGGGTTGATCACATAAAGTCCTCGCTTAAGTCTGATGATAACCCCTTGCTTTTCGAGCCAGATTACTTTCTTATTAGCAGACTTAAGTTCAGGATATAACGATTCAATGATTGAAGTCGTTACTGGAATAGTTCCTATTTCATTTAATTGCCTGTCCATACTGCAAATATAGTAATATTTTGAACAATAAAAGAAATAACACTTCTTTTTCTGTTCAAATTATTACTACTATAGCTATCTTAAAAATAGCGGCTGCTGTCACAATTGTCATAAATTCGTATTCGGTAGATTACATTGAAAGTTTTTTAAGAAAAGTTGAACTTTAAAAAACACTCAGGACGATAAAAAATATCATTTTAATGAGATTTGTGAGGGCTGGCTTTAAACTATTAAAACATTGGCAGTAAATTATTCGTCTGAATAGATTAAGATATCAAATACAACAAAACATTATCCAATGTGAAGATTATATGAATATCACAACGCAATATCTGCACTACAACTATTATCTTATTCATTGTAGAGCAGATTATTATGAGAGAACATGATAAAATAGTAACCCAAAGCCTCTATGTAACCTACAAGCTACTATGCTTACTCTGTAAAGTCATTCAATATTATTTCTTTTCTTGAATTCGGCAAGCGTTTCAATTGCATCTCTATTTATGGGGTTATCTTCAAGTATTGCTTTGAAAATCTCTTCTGCTGTGTCTATTTTACCACTTAATTCCGTCAATAGACCAACGCCGAATGATTCGTATATATCTGCATGATATCTGACAAAACAGTTGTTGCTCCATAGTTCGAGAAATAAATTTGACTTCTGATTCTTTGTTTTTTCAAACAATGCGATTCTGTATAGCAACAATAAGTAGTGTTTAGTTGTCTCATATTTTTCCCATAACTTCAATTCTTCATCATTGTTTGTATTTGAGTATGTGTAATATGCCTGTATGCTTTTGCGTAAACCGTTCTTCAGAAATGTATCGTAGTGAATTTCATTTTTTCTTATGAATGAATAGTCATTATCAAACACCCAATGTTGATTAAGTGCTATCCATATTCCCAATGCTTCAATAGGATTCTCGATTTTATAAATACGATTTGCGAAATCCTCATCTACGGTATGTGGTTGTCTGCTATTGTTTATGTTGTATGGCTTGTCGCTTGTCAGGTAATGCAGGTACCCTATAAATGCTTGGCATTTTATAGAATAACAATCGTCTCTTGTCAATCTTTGCAGATAGCTTTTAATATCATTATCGCTGTCTGCTGTGCAAATAGAGGTGAGAATGCAGAACAGATGGTATTTTATATTCTGGTTAATCTCTCGGTCTCTCAACATGTTCAGGATTGTCCGTTGAAGTCTACTTGGAAATCCTCTTCTTGCTTTATGCAATCCTTCTATTATGTCTTGCAAATCTGCTTCAATGCCATCCATTTCCCGTAAACGCAATGTGATGGTTGCAATCATTTGATTATATTGCTCTAAATCACTAGTGAATAGTATATTGTTCATTTGAGCACATGCTTCGTCGTAATGTTTATCTTTTTGCTTTAATGATGCCAAAATCTCATCAGGGGACATAGTCTTTAGGCTTGCAATTTCTTCCAACTTTTTCCCATAATAATTGGTGACTCCTTCAATGCTTATCATTTGTGTATTGTAAATGATTGATCTAGGTGGAAGTCGTAGTGGGGTTAGCAAAAAAAATATTTTTACATATAAAATTAAACAGATTGAGCATGTTTGTGTATTGTTCATACATTTCATCAATGCTCAAACTGTCCAGTATTGTATTTATTTCTGTAATATTACTTTTTTCATCAAAATGTCCACAAGCGCGGTCTCTTATTTTGCGGTTTTTCTTGAAAAACTCGTTTGTGCGATATAGTCTTTCAAAATCCTCAAATACTGAATCTAAAAGTTTTTTATTGTCTTTGGGTGTATAAAGGTTCTTGTACATGAGATCAAAGCCCTCCTCGTATTGTTCTTTATCAGGCTTAATCTCTTTACGTGTATATAGATTATCATGATAGTTATATATTATACATATCAGTAGTCTCTTGAATAATCTTTTAATTACGATGCTGCAATAGGGCTTGTTTACGAGAGTATAAGCATAATTTGCCATAAGCTCAATTCCTTTTAAGAATTGTGCCTTACGCTGCGCGTTTGAGAAAGTGATAACTCCACCTTTATTGAAACCGAATAATTCCAAAGCGCTGTTTGTGATGCTTGCTTTGTCATCTGCATAAAGAGTATCTATAGCTTCTAATGCCATATTGAAATCATCCGAAAACTCGAATCCTATATATTCAGTCTCTATTTCTTCTATGAGATTTTCCGCAAGAAATAATTCATCGATAAATTCTGAAATAGAGCCGTAATCAAAGCTTCTAAATATTCTTGAGTTCTCAAAAATGTCAATAGTCTTATCTTTTGCAACTGTTTGATAATGAGCGCCCAATTTATCTCTGATATGCCTGAACTTACAGTTGTACTTATTTTTGATTTCATCTGAGAGTATTCGCTCAATTTCTCCTTTTGGAAGCGAATGACTCCACATTTTTGTAATGTCATCAGCACGTATCATAATATAGATACTTAGTAAACGTCCACAAACATCATCGACTCTTTGGGAATCAAATAGTTGCTTGCATATTGAAATTTCGTTTAAGCAAAGATGAATTTTGTCAATCGTTGTGTTATCCATATATATGAGATAATTATGTTGTTAATGCTGCACAATGTTGTTATCACAAAAATACTCTTTTCAGGAATATCATATTGAGATTTTTGTAAAAAACACTTGGAGCCGAATCTTTGAATGTGTCCACCATTTAATAAGATAGAGCATACTATAAAATATCCTGCAAAATTGTTTTGAATGTAAAAGTGTGTTCCATTTACAAATTCGAAACAGCTGTTTCGGAAACAGTCATTTCGGAACAACAAACAAACTCTGCCATGTATTTATTGGTTGTCTTTGCTTTTTTTGTTCTAAACCCAAAGTATAGAATAATCCAGCAAAAGCAACCAACTGCTCGATAATTTTTCTATAGCACTCCATTGATAGAGACTGTGGTGAAATGCTAAAATCTGCACAAAATTATGGTTCTGATTCCGACATCGGTTTCAGAGCCATTTTTGTACCTTTTCTCATCAAAAAACGCCATTTTTTTACAACTTTTTGTACCGCGTATTTTGATATTCAAGAAATTACACTTATTTTTACTTTCCAAAATGGAGGTACAAGCCGAGAATGGTGCTAAAAATCACTAACTTACACATTCTCAGATACTTGTCAACCTGCTGGTTGTACCTTTTAGAGCGCTATACTATTGATAATCAACGATGTACACATACTGCATCGAAAAGTAAACAAATTCCTTCTGGCAAGCTGTTATTTATGAATTTACCGTTACGTTTTTTTCGTTCATCATTTCTTTCAACTTGCGGTATACGTAGATGAAGGCGGGGATGAGGAAGAGGTTGGCAAACAGCCACGCCGTGGGGTCGCCCAAGCAGACGCCAAGGAAACCCAAGGCGGGCACGAGAATGAGGCTGACGAGCACGCGGGCTACCATTTCGGCCACTCCCGAGAACATGGACAACCGTGTGTAGCCTACTCCTTGAATGCTGTAGCGGAGAATGCTCAGCAGTCCCAACAATATAAAGAATGATGTGTTGATGTGAAGGAACAGCACTGTGTCTTTCATAATTTCTGTCTCGTCGGGCGAAATAAACAGCAAGGCAAACTTGTCGGCCAGACCCCACATGACAATGGCAATCGCAACGGAATAGACCACCATCATCAACGAGGCCGACTTGATTCCCATCCAAATGCGTTCGGGCTTTCCGGCTCCGTAGTTCTGTCCGGAATACGTGGCCATGGCCATTCCCAAGGCATCGAGTGGACACATCACGAACATCTTGATACGCATGGCTGCCGTGAAGGCGGCGACACAGGCAGTGCCCAAAGCATTATTCGCACTCTGCAGCATGATGCTTCCGATAGCTGTGATGGAGAACTGCAAGCCCATTGGCACCCCAATGGACAAAAGCTGACGGGCTAAATTTTTCCGAAAAATACGGTCGGACGGCTCAGTTTTCAATATGTCGAATTTACGGTACATATAGACGTAGCACAACACGGCCGAAAATCCTTGAGAGAACACCGTGGCAATGCCGGCACCGGCAACGCCCCATCCCAACGAAAGAATAAAAAACAGGTCAAGAACGATGTTCAGCACCGTAGAAAGCAACAGGAACCAGAAAGGCGTCTTGCTGTCGCCCAGCGCCCGGATAATGCAGGAAAGCAGATTGTAAAAGAATGTACAAGGCACACCTATAAACGTGATGAGCAAATAAATATAGGCACCTTCAAAGATATTCTCAGGCGTCTGCATAGTCCGCAGAATGAATCCGCAAAGCAGGCTGGTGATGACGGCCACCACTATCGACATCATCGCCGCCAGATTTAGGCTAACCGACACATAACGCCGCATCGTCACATAGTCGCGCGCACCGAATTTCTGTGCCACCGGAATACTGAAACCGCCGCAACATCCGTTGCAGAACCCCAATATAAGGAATACCACAGACGTGCTGGCACCTACCGATGCCAACGCATCAATGCCAAGAAACCGTCCCACAATGGCAGCATCCACCAACGAATACGCTTGCTGAAGCAAGTTTCCTAGCAGCAAAGGAAATGTAAAATTCAAAATCAACGGCAGACTCGGCCCTGATGTCATCTCTCGCAACTGTGCCATATCGCTTTTCTCGTTATCCTTTATTCAACGATGTGCAAAATTATACAAAAGACACGAAACGCAGGATTATCACCACGTTAAATAAGGTAACACGAAATTCATAAAACCTAATGAACGCGATTAAAACAACGCAAAAAAACAAGGCCGGCTTCAATTTTGAAGTCAGCCTCGTATAATATGTATCCCCGAAAGGATTTATTTCTATTTCCCGGCGGCGATGGCTTCGAGTGTCTGCCAGCATTGGTACAATCCGCGGGGGACGTGGAAACAACCTTTCCACTTGCCGCCTTTCAACGGTATCAATACTTCGCCTCGACGGTTGAGATATCCGAACCATTCGTCGGCTTCGGGATCCTTGAAATGCGTCCAAACGTAGTCATGCACTTTTTCAAACCATTCTACGCACTCCTTATTTCCAGTCAATCGGTAGCCCTTCAACAATGATATGAGGGTTTCAATATGTACCCACCACAGCTTCTGGTCCCATTCCAATTCCAACGGGGGACACCCAAGACGATCCATGAAATAGAATATTCCTCCGAATTCTTTGTCCCAACCGTAGTTGAGCATCTTGAGTGTAATATCGACCGACTTTTCAATAATATCTTTTCTGCCAAGACGCTCGCCAAGATCCATACAGAACCACATCGCCTCAATTGCATGCCCCGGGTTCAGATGACGACCTGCAAATGTATCGGACAGCCGATTATCCGTTGTTACATTTTCTACAACAATACCCAACTCCGGACGATAGAACACGTCCAGAACTTCATGCAGACAGGTATCAATTGTTTTTTTCAAATAGTCAGGTTCTATCAAATGCTCTATCTCCAGTGCTACGTTGCAAAGAATCATTGGCAGTGCAAAATTCTTCAAATCGCGCGTTCCCGGATGCTCTTTTGTCCAGCGTCCTTTTGGATTGTCCACTTTTGACAAAACAATGTCAAACGTTTTTTTGGCAATATCGGCATACTCCTGACTTCCGGTTGCCAAACTCAACTGCCCAAATGCAATCGTTGCAAACGTGTATGAGAAAATATTGTAAGGGTCGATCAACGGCCTACCGTCGCGAGTCAGCGAAAAATACCAGTTATAATTCCCGTCATGACCGTATTTTTTCAGGAATTCACCACCTTGTTTTGCACATTCCAGCCATTCCTGACGCTGTTCAACTTTGTTGTAAAGCATTGAAAACAGCCAAACCTGGCGGCCTTGCAGCCAAACGAACTTATCCGTGTCGTACACCTCCCCGTAACGGTCCAGACATGTGAAATAACCTCCGTACTCTTTATCCTGAGATTTTTCCAACCAAAATGGCAATATGTGGTTCATCAACTCATCACGATATTGTCCGGCAAGTTTTTTTGCTATATCTTCCATTGCTATATAATTATTTATTTTTCTTTTTTATCCATAAGGTTTCAATTTCTTCCAAACTCAATCCTGTTGTTTCAGGAACAAGGAACCGCATTATCAACATATACGGTACACACATTACGGCAAACAGCAGGAATGTGCCGGCCGGTGTAATCGATGCCAACAAGACAGGGGTCAACTGCCCTACAAGGAATGTGCCGACCCACAAAGCAAATCCGGCCACCGACATAGCCAATCCCCGCACCCTTGTCGGGTATATTTCGCTCAACAATACCCAAACTACCGCACAGATCGAACCTGCACAGCAAATGATATATGCCATAAAGAACACCAACAGGAACACCGGAGAAATTTCCAGTTCTGCACCATAAACGAAATAGAAGGCAATCAGCAACAACGAAACTATCATTCCGCTGACGCCCCAATATATCAGTTTCTTACGTCCTACCCTGTCAATAATGAACATGGCCGCTACCGTTGTCAACATGTTGGCCAGTCCAACAAGCACTTGATAAAACAGCGCATCACCACTATCCAATCCGGCATCCTTAAATATTTCCGGTCCATAGTACAACACTGCATTCACACCCATAAACTGTCCCAGCATAGCGATAGATACGCCTATCATCAGTGCCTTGAAAATGCCCGGCTGGAAAAGTGACGAAAAATCCGACCGTTTTTCATTCAAACAAACGGCATGCGTTGCCTTTACCTGACTTTCCGCCTGTTCATCAGAATTATAAATTTTCCGGAAAATGGACAAAGCCTGATTTTCCCGTCCTTTAGAGACCAGCCACCGCGGACTTTCCGGAATAAATATCACCAAACCAAGAAACAGCAGCGACGGCACAATTCCCATTCCAAGCATACCGCGCCAAACTTCTGATACGAAAATCAGTCCAAGCCATCCCGATAGTTCATCACCGCTATGAGAATAAGCCAACAAACGGTCATTCACCAAATAAGCCGCAACGATGCCGACCGTAATAGCCAACTGATAAAAGGATACAAGCAGCCCCCGATGCTGAGGTACTGATATTTCAGAAATATAAAGAGGACATACAATAGACGCCACACCAATTCCCATTCCTCCAAGAATACGGTATACGACAAGTTCAAAAAAGTCACCGCTAAAAGCGCAGCCTACCATCGAGATGCAAAACAGCACGGCCGAAATCAACATTGCCCGTTTCCGCCCCAAGCCGTCGCTCAATTTACCGGCACACAACACGCCTACAATCGCTCCCAGCAATGCACTACCAACAAACCATCCGACCATAAAGTCATCCAGACGGAACTGGGTAGAAACGTCACTAATTGTTCCGGAAATTACCGCCTCGTCATAGCCAAACAGAAAACCACCCAAAGCGGCAATCACAGAAAGAATCAGCAGATAACTGAAATTACAAGCAGTTTTCATATTTATTTCATGTTAAAATATTCCTTGTAACGGTCAAACAAATGCCCAGCCTGCAAATAGGCCGACTGCGGACTCATAAAATGAGAGAACTCAAAAGTAATGGCCTTGTCATAACCAGCCCTTTTGGCTGCTTCAAGTTTCAGCCGCAGTTTGTCAAACTTAATAGGGAAAAATTTGATAGGCATGTCACGGTCGAAAGTTTCCGCATTCGTCCAGCACTTCATCCCGTAGCGGTCGGCCAGACGCTTGTTTACCTCAAAAAACGCATCCAGTTCGTCATAATCAATATGCCCATCCTGGAAAGCACATGCATCTACCACATCATGAATTCCTGAAAAAATTTCATTCCATTCGCGCTCATGTTCCTGTACTGTCACCGCATTCGCTTTTGAAATCTCAGCGCTTGCAGCCATGACAGCCTTCTTGCCGTCTATCCAAGGTGAAATAAAGGTCGGGAGTCCACCGGATACGTCCTTGCATTGTTTTCCAAGTGTATGGAAAGCGTCAATGGCGCCCTTCGTTTTTCTTGATATTTCCGTACTTATATACCAGCCTCCGAAACTCTTATATCTGGAGCCATAGTTTTTCCATACTTCATCTACGACAAACCGATTATGTTCAATCTCCCAAGTCATGTCTCCCGTATCCCAATACTTACCGGAATCATACAGCCCGAAATAAAACTTCATTCCATAACGTTCGGCAAGACGGAGGAACATATCCAGCAAATCAACCGAAGGCTTATAACAGCCATTCTTCATCAAATATTCTGAAGGATATGTGATAAACTTACGATATCCGCAACGAATCATAATGACGGTGTCGATTCCTATCGATTTCATATAGCGGAAATCAGCATCCCATTCCCGCTCGCCCCAATTTTGATGAGGAATGTCGTGTGATATTTCATCGAGGAATGTCCCTGTAATTTTCAAAGCATTATTCTTCGGCACAATCAACTTATTTTCGACCAGCTTGGAGTTATCGGCAGTCTCCGATGCCGCAAGGTCAAACATTGCAGCTCCTGCAACGCTCATTAAGGCTGTCTTTTTTAAGAAATCGCGTCTGTTTGTCATAGCATTATAATTATTAGGATGTAAAAACAGCGTAAAATTAAAAATAAAATTTCAAACAGCCAACATTTTGAAAATAATTTATTAATTCGAAAGTTTTTATTAAAAAATTTGCGATTTATAAAATTCTTTTTCTAACTTTGTTGCAAATCATTCTCGAACACTATGATAGCATCACTATTGGCAGAAATCGAAAAAGGAACCAAAAGCGCCAACATCAAACGACGCATTATTTCCTTATATATGAAGAATGGCCACTCGACCGATACGGATTTAGCCCGGGCTCTCAACCTGAGCATCCCGACTGTGTCCAAATTCGTTAAGGAGCTGACTGCCGACGGCATCATACAAAAGAAAGGGAAACTTGAAACCAACGGAGGCCGACACCCGACAGTAACAGGCCTGAACCCCAATGCATGCACATTCATTGGAGTCGACATCAAGAACAACGCCATAAGCATAGGAGTCATCAACTTCTGCGGCGAGCTCATTGACAAGCAGACCGACATTCCCTACGATTTCGAAAACACACCGGAAGGACTTGACCGCCTCTGCCACATCATCACCGATTTTATCTCCACGCATAATATCGACGCACAAAAAGTATTCAACATGAATCTGAACATTTCTGGACGCGTCAATCCAAAATCAGGCTACAGCTATAGCCGCTTTAATTTCGAAGAACGCTCATTGGCCGACGTCATATCTCAAAAGACAGGCATCCGAACCTGCATTGAAAACGACACCCGGGCCATGACACTCGGAGAATACATGTACGGCAATTGCAACGGCGAAAGCAATGTCATATTTGTAAATGTAAGTTGGGGCTTGGGCATAGGCATGATTCTTGACAAAAAAATCTATACCGGCAAATCCGGATTTGCCGGCGAATTCGGCCACATGGTCGTTTGCGACAATGAAGTAATGTGTCATTGCGGCAAAAAGGGATGTCTCGAAACAGAGGCTTCGGGAAGCGCCCTTCACCGAAAACTCATAGAGCGCCTGGAAGCCGGTGAAAATTCCGTACTGGCACAACAGTATGCCCAAACAGGCACACTGACACTGAACGACATTATTGAAGCCGTCGAACGCGAGGACCTTCTCTGCATAGAACTTGTTGCAGAAATCGGCCAAATGCTCGGACGATGGCTGGCAGGGCTCATCAATATTTTCAATCCGGAAAAAGTTGTCATTGGCGGAGCTCTTTCTACGACAGGCGACTATCTGTTACAACCCATACGCACTTGGGTTAAACGCTATTCGCTGAACCTAGTAAACGAAGATACAAAAATCGTACTTTCCGAATTGGGTGACCAAGTAGGACTTTTAGGAGCATGCTCCATTGCAAGGAACAAAGCCTTCGAAGAACAGAACTAACAAAAAACCAAATACGCACCTTAATCATTGAAAAATGAAACACATTGGACATATTCTGAAAAAAGCGCTGTTTCTGGCAGCGATTACCCTTGGCACAGGTATGGCATACAGCCAGGCCCTAACCGTCAAGGGAACTGTTGTCGACGAAAATGACGAACCTCTTATTGGAGTTTCTGTCATGCTCAACGGTAAAGCCATTGGAGTCACCGACTACAATGGAAATTATTCCGTTTCCCTGTCCGCTCCGTCAACACTGACTTTCTCCTATATTGGAATGGAAACCCAAAAAGTCAAAGTCAGCAAAACCGGAACGACCAACGTAACCCTACATGCTTCATCAACGATGCTTGACGATGTTGTGGTTGTCGGCTATGGCACTCAACGAAAAATCAATCTTACAGGAGCTGTGCAAAGCATTGATGGTTCCGAACTGACAAAACGAAGCCTTTCCAGCATATCGAACGCCTTACAGGGAGCTGTTCCCGGTTTGACTGCCATCCAGTCCTCCGGACAGCCGGGAGCCGACAATGCCTCTCTCACAATCCGAGGCAAAGGTTCGCTCAATTCTTCCTCCTCACCTCTTGTACTGATTGACGGTGTGGAAGGCGACATGAACCGTATTGACCTCAGTACAGTCGAATCCATTTCCGTACTGAAAGATGCCGCATCCGCCTCCATTTATGGTTCAAGAGCATCCAACGGTGTAATCCTTATCACAACCAAACGGGGAAACAACGGAAAATTAAAAATCCGTTATGACGGTTTTGTTGGAATTTCCCAACCGACCAATTTGCCGGAACCTTTGAGCGCCGTAGAATATATGGAACAGATGAACAAGGCATATAAAAACAACGGACAGGACGAAATATATCCGACAGAAATCATCGATATTTACCGCAACGGTCAAGTAGACAATTACAACTATTACGAAACAGACTGGATGGACCAGGTACTTAAAGACAACGCCATGCAGCACAGCCACTCAGTCAGCGTCAGCGGAGGTTCCGATTTTATCAAAATTTTTGCCAACGCAGGCTACTTCTGGCAAGACGGTATCATTGACAACAACACCTTCAACCGCACCACTCTGCGACTGAACAGCGACATGAACCTACGCCCCTGGCTGAAACTCGGAGTGGACGCACATTACCGCGAAACGACAGCCCGTCGCCCAAGTCAGGACGATGCCGCATCAATTATCGGAAATGCCATGACCATGATTCCGATAGCATCCGGAATAAATAGCGACGGAACATACGGATACGGAAAGACAGGATACAATCCGATTGCCATCATCAACGACGGCGGTCAACGTGTAGACAACGCCCCCGAATTGACATTAAGAGGCTATCTTGATGCCAATCCACTTGATGGCCTGAACCTGCACATTGACTATACCCGGAAAATGCTCAATACCAACAGTTCTTCATTCATCAATCCTTATGATACATACGAAGGCGGACGCTTCCTGATGACATATCCATCAACAGCACCCGACGGGAAACGCGCAGAAGAACGGAGCAAAACTATCAATCAGCAATTTACCGCTCAAGCATCTTACGAAAAGACTCTCAAGCAACACTATTTTAAGGTTCTCGGAGTATTTCAGACTGAAAAAATGGACTATGAATACTTGACTGCAAGCCGCTCCAACTATGAATATGACGGCTACACCGACATTGCACACGGCGATGCCACAACAGCCGGCAACTCGTCAAACCGAAGCGAGCTCGCACAAATGTCTTATGTATTCCGTGTCAACTATTCCTATGCCAACCGCTATCTGTTTGAAGCAAGCGGCCGTTACGACGGAACGTCACGCTTCAAAGCCGGCAACCGCTGGGGATTTTTCCCTTCTGTTTCTGCCGGATGGCGCATTTCGGAAGAATCATTCTTCCAACCGCTGCGACAGACCGTTGACAACTTAAAACTGCGCGCATCTTTCGGTACAATGGGTAACCAATCCATCGGAAGCTACTATCCGTATGCCGCTGCCGTCAATACAAGTGGAGGAACAACCAACTACTATTTTGACGGAGTGCTGGTACCAGGTATCGAACAGTCAGCCTTGGCAAACGAAATGATTACTTGGGAAAAATCCCGACAATTTGACGTAGGTCTGGATTACGCGATGCTCAATTCGCGACTGACTGTCACTGCCGATTATTATATCCGATATATCTCCGATATGTTGCAACAATTCCCGGCTCCTGCATATGCCGGCATGACAGCTCCGTGGCAGAACGCAGGCTCAATGCGCAACAACGGTTGGGAACTGTCCATCGGCTGGAACGACCGCATAGGTGAATTCTCCTACGGCATCCAAGCAAACATTTCCGATGTCAAGAACACAGTAACAAACCTTTACGGCAACGAATATGTAGGCACAACCATCACACGTGAAGGAGAAGCCATCGGGTCATACTATGGATATGTAGCCGACGGCTACTACCAAAGCCAACAGGAAATCGACGATGCCATCTGCGTATATGGAGGTGATAAAAGCGCCATCAAGCCGGGCTTTATCCGCTACAAAGACGTAAACAATGACAACGTCATCAACTCCAACGACCGAGTTGTATTGGGTAACCCGACTCCACGCTATGAATTCAGCTTGAACCTTAGCGGCGCCTGGAAAGGATTTGACCTTACCGTATATTTCCAAGGAGTCGGCAAACGCGACTTGTATTATTCCGGTCCAGGTGTACGTCCACTGGTACAGAACAGCACAATGTACAAAAGCCAGCTTGACACTTGGAGTGAAACAAACCGGGATGCCGAGTATCCATTATTGCTTGTCGACAACGGTTCAACGAACATGAACAATATCATCTTCTCGTTCTGGATTAAGAACGGAGCCTATTTGCGACTAAAGAATTTGACCTTAGGCTACACTATACCTAAGGCCGTGACACAAAAAGCACAGATCAGCAATCTGCGGTTATATTTCAGCTGCCAGAATCTGCTGACATTCTGCGACGGATACAAAGGCTACGACCCTGAATCAGGTGCCGGTTCCTCTTTTTACCCTGTCATGAAAACGTTTAGTTTTGGTGCAAACATTGAATTTTAAAACCAATTGCAGCTATGAAATTCCACTATTTATATACAGCCATACTGAGCTTCGGAATACTCGCAACATCATGTTCCGATTTTCTTGACACGAAATCCCCATCCTACGACAGTTCGGGAATTTACCAGACAGAAGCCGGACTCCGTCAGGGTGTAGTAGGTGTCTACAGCTACTCCTACATGGAAGGCGCCCTCACCAACGCGCTTCACCGTCCCGCAGTTGTCACAATGGACAACTTCACCGGTTTGAGTGCAGAACGTGCCCAAAACACTACTATCGGAGCCGGAGGCGGTATGACTTCCGACCAGGCAAACACCGGCACATACTGGACAGCAAACTACAAACTGATATCAAGAGCCAATGCCGTATTGCACGACGCAAAAAACAACATAGACAACATGAGCGAAGACGCACACCGCTATTTCTATGAAGCACAAATACTGCGTGCATTCGCCTATTACAATCTTGTTGTAGCCTATGGCGATGTTCCGTTCTTCACTGACCCCGTAACAGTTGACGACTTCAAGGCATCCCGTACACCACGCATGGAAATCCTCGACTATCTGCTCAATGAATTGGATGAGATTGCAAAAAGCGATGTTTTGCCATGGACAAGCGACGTCAGAGGACGTTTGGACCGTTCTTGTGCCTACGGTCTAAAAGCGAGAATAGCCATTTTCACTGCTGGTATAGCCGATAGCAACAACAATGACTATTACCGGATGGCTGCCGATGCCGCATATGAAGTGATTACAAAAGGCGGTCGCCGGCTCGCTGAAAATTTCGACGATCTGTTCACCAAAAACGGACAACAGAAAGATGATGTCCGCAGCGAACTGATTTGGGAACTCATGTATTCAAGCCAAATCGTAAACAATACGTTCAAATATCATTGGGTAGCATTAGGAAACGGTCCGCGCATGTTTGCCCAAACAGGACAGCACCCGACCGGCCTGCTTGCCGACACTTATGAATGTATTGATGGAAAACGCATTGACGAATCACCGCTCTACAACCCACAAAAGCCATGGGAAAACCGTGACCCGCGTTTTTCTTCAACACTGAAAATGCATGGAGACACACTCGCATGGTATTCTTCAGTTGACGGTGAATGCAAAACCATATTGGAAGCCTATGCAGGTCAGACAAAAATATATCGCGAGTCCAACAAACGCTGGCTCAAGATAATCAATCCCGACATTTCCGATGCCAATGCCTGGACCAGTTTCGTAAAAAATGGATGCGGATATATCTGGTTCAAATACCTCGGCGGACTTGTAGAAAACACCAGCGACGTAACCAGCAATATTGCAGTCATGCGTTATGCCGAAATTCTTTTGACCTACGCCGAAGCCAAAATAGAGCTGGGTGAACTGGATGAAACCGTATACGATGCCATTGACCAGGTACGTACAAGGTCCGGCATGCCAAAAGTTTCAGCCGACCGCAAAGGTGACCAATGGAAAATGCGCCAGCTTGTCAGACGTGAACGGAAAGTGGAACTGGCAATGGAAGGCCTTCACTTTGCAGACATGAAACGATGGAAAATCGGAGATTTGGAAAATGCCGCTCCAAGCTACGGCACTCCAAATTCAGAATATCAATTTGAAGGAATGTCACCTGAAGATATTCCAAACTACAAAATTTCCGACCGAAACGACTTGAACGATATAGGCAGCTATGATGCCTACAAACACAAGCTGCTTGTCAGAGACCCGGAACGCCACTGGCAAGAGAATTTCTACCTATGGCCTCTGCCACAGTCCGAGCTGAACAAGAACCCGAACCTTAAACAAAATCCTGGCTATGCGGAATAAATTTTTCACAATATTGTCACTGCTGTCGGCTTCCGTCTTTCTTCCGATTGACGGAACCGCCAAGACATGCATCAGCAAAACAGATTCGACAATTTGCATCACCAATGAAAAAGTTTCCATAACTTTTCCCAAAGAGAAGAATTTTGACATTCTTTCCTTAAAACTTGCCAATGGGATTGAATTGGCAAAGCAAGGAGCCAACACCTCCCCCTGGACTCTTACCTATAAAGGAGAACAAGGGGAAACGCCTGAAATTGAGCCGCGTTTTGCCATTTACAAGGGCTATCGGGAAGAATCGAACGACACTTCAAAAACATTGGTATTCCAATGGAACACCCGACTGAAATATGACGGACAGCCCTATCCTATTGAAATGCGTGTCACATTGGGAGACTCTTCCGAACTGATTGAATGAGATCTCTCAGCCAACGTTCCACAAAACTGGGTAATTACAAACTTCAGTTTTCCAAACATTGCAATAGCCACGCCTGAAAAAGGGGAAGTCATCACACCCGGAGGATGGGGAAACTTGTATGAATTGAAAGAATCAGGCAACTATGAAGCAAACTATCCTTCATGGAACGCTTCTATGCAAATGGTGATGCTCAACTGGAACGACGGTGCATTCTATTACTCTCCGGAAGACTATAATGCCTGCGGTAAAATAATGCGGGTGAGAGAAGAATCCGGCAACGTAAAGTTTAAGACCGAAGTTGTCGCATCTTACGGTTGGACCGACTCTGCGACACATCTTTTCAGAGTACCTTGGACGACTGTTACCGGCCATCATCCCGAAGGCTGGAGCAAAGCCGCATTGAAATGGTACCGCCCATTCGCACTCACAACAGAATGGGGCAGCAAGACTTTGGAAGAACGAAACATACCGGAATGGATCGTTGAAAAAGATCTATGGATGCGTGCCAAATATTTAGGCGACACAACTGTCACAGCAGTCAATAAAGCCATTGATTACTTTGGCGACAACCTTTGTTTCCACTGGTATTTCTGGCACAACCATGCTTATGATTCCCACTACCCTGACTATTTCCCGGCCCAACCGGAATTTGAGCCAATCATACGCCAAGTGCGCAGCAGAAACTGTCAGGTAATGCCCTATATCAACGGACGCCTATGGGACCCTGCAACTGAAAGCTACAGCAGCAAAAACGGAAAAGACGCATCATGCAGACGCCCCGACGGAACCCTTTATACGGAAGTATACCCTACCTCCATTGTTCCGAACACCGTCACATGCCCTTCTTCGCCAATATGGAAAAACGTCATATTGGAACTTGCCGACAGGATTCAGAACGAGCTCCACACCGACGGTCTCTACATTGACCAGATAGCAGCAGCGGCACCCTATCCCTGCTATGCATCCAATCACAACCATCCCGCAGGAGGAGGTGAATTCTGGTATCATTCCTATCGCGACATGATGAACGAACTGAGAGCTTCCCACTTAAAGAAGAACAATGTCGTTTTCTCGGAAGAAAATGCAGAATGCTACATTCCCTGTTTCGATATTCTTCTTACCGTGAATACGCCCCACAGTCCGAACTGCAAAATCATTCCGCTATATCCGCTAATCTACTCTGACAGAGTTCTGACCTGCGCCTACACTTACACGCCTTACACAGATGTGACCCAGGGAGAATTCCGCTATCAGAACATGCAATGCTTCCTTTATGGTGCCCAACTGGGCTGGGTTGACCCACGGTTGTTATGGGTAAACGAAAAGTCTGAATATGAAGCACAGTTCCTCCGCAATTTGACAGAATTGCGCAAAAAACAGCATGACGTATTCATTGGAGGCCGCTATTTGAGAGAATTTATCCCGCAAGGCGACAATCCAATCATCGACGTTCCCACTTTTGGAAAAGACTATATGGTAAAAGGAGCAGAATGGCAGAAGCCGAACGGGGAAAAAGTGCTGTATGTTGTCAACAGCGACAGCAAGCAACATACCGTAATTTTACCCGACGGAACATCCGTCACACTACCTCCGATTTCCGGAAAACGATTTGACTTATAAATAATCACTCATATTGTTAACTGTTTTTCTAACTTAAATTTTTACAAAATGAAAAAGACATTACTCTTTGCATTTGCATTATCATTAGGAATTGCAAATGTGGCTACGGCTCAAGGGGACTACTCTTTGACTCGTGACTGGAAAACCAACACAACTGCGAAAGGTGCCGATGCACGTCAAGGATGCTTTGCAAACGGCAAGTTCTACATTCAAAACCGTCCGGCTGGCCAAATTGAAATTTGGGATCAAAACGGAATGGTTGGAACACTTCCCTCTACAGACAAGAGCACCGGAATTTGCGCCGACGATGCCGGCAATATTCTTGTGACAAACGTAACAGAATTTGAATTTGGAACAGAATCCGGAACAACACGCCCGGTACGTATCTATCCTAACGGTGCAGCTCCTGCTACCGATATAGATCTTTACCTCGTATGTCCGCCTCCTGCTTCACTGTCAAGCGATATGCGTTGCGACTATTTCGGACATATCGAAGGTAATATCATGAGCGACGAAGGCGGCGAAGCCTGCTGGATTGTAAACAGAAGAAAATACCTGAATATTCTTCCTATCAAAAATGGAGCCCAGGATGACGACAATTCTCAAGCCGTACTTATGGACCAGAACTGCTTCGTGAATCCCGTTGAATCATTCCAAACTTCAGGTTCGGCAATCAGCAGCCTTACTCAATCGGTAGCTTTCAAATTTAACGATGAATACTGCTTTGACAGCCGATATATCGGTTTGAAAGGTGTAGAAATCAGCACTAACGACGAAGGCAACCTTGCCGCTGCCAACAAGAACGACTACACTACAGCTCAAAGTGTATGGTCATACGACCCGGCATACAGCTGCCACGTTGTAGGCAATACTCTGTTTGAAATGGGTGGAGAAAAATTCATCGTGGCGATGATTCAATACAAGACTGTAGACAAAGAACGTGAATCAAGTTTTGCTATTGTCAGAGCCAGCGATCAGGAAAAAGTTGCAATCTGGGCATCTAAAGACCACGAAGCAGGTATTGTTGCCGCTACAGCCGGTGCAAACTGGATTACAGTCGTTCCAGTATCTGAAAATGAAGCAGCTATTTATCAATATTTCCCGGCAGAAAATGCAGGAGAAGGCTGGATTGCTAAGTATACGTTCAAGAACAACGGTTCAAGCGTTGAAGGCGTTGCGGAAGCAAAGGCTAAAGTAATTGCCGGACAAGGCACAATCCGTATCGACGGCGAAGCTGAAAATATTGAAGTCTACAACGTTGCAGGTACTTTGATCAGCAAAGGTCAGACTGAAGTTGAATGTGCAGCCGGACTGTATATCGTCAAAGTTGACGGTACCGTTTCCAAGGTTCTTGTAAAATAATGTAAACTGAACACAGGGAGACGTCTGTATCAAAAGGCGTCTCCTGTTTTTTTAAAAACATGAAACGACTCACTTCATTCATAGCAACCTTGTTTCTGTTATTGTCGCAAACAGTAACAGGCTCTACGACATGGACTCTCAACGGAAAAGACTATCTCGTTGACACGCTTTTTCATGCTTACGTTGGACCGGGAACGACGCTCACCTCTCTAAAACTTGAAGGGCCAGTCAAATTCAGAATATTTTATACTACAACGGATTTGACCGAAAAGTACGTCGACGTCAGAGGCATCAAGCATACAGACCGGCTGGTTGGTGCCAGCACCATATCTGAAGCAATGGAAAGCCATGACACAGAAAACCGTAATTATTTTGCTGGAGTCAACGCAGACTTTTTTTCACAGTCATCACCATGCGGCATTACGGTTATTGACCGTGAAGTATATGGCAGCGAGCAGAGTTCCGGCTGGTATCTGTTTGGTATGAATGAAAACAAGCTGCCAATGATTGGCAGCGGAGAACTGTCTGTCAATGTCACTCTTCCTTCAGGAGAAAGCATGAATAGCAGGAAATTTAACCGTAACGGTAATATTGACGAACTTGTTGTTTATTCACACCGGTTCGGAGAAAAAACAACAACAGACTCACAAGTTGCAGAAGTCATAGTTTATCCAATTAATGCAGACAACACACTTATTCCCGGAACAACGGTCACAATGCAGGTTCAAGGCACGACAACAACGGGAGGTTCCACACCTATTCCCGAGGATCGCTATATCCTTTCCGGAAAAGGACAGGCTGCATCGTTTCTGAAAAAGCTGTCGGCAAATGATGAAATAAAAGTAAAGTGTGCCGTACGGTTTGACGGAATTACCGGTGGAAAAGTGACACAAGCACTGGGTGGCTGTCCGCCGATACTTTCAAACGGTAAGGTTCTGGACACAGACAATGTCCTTGACCATTTATCGACAGCACAACCTCGCACGGCAGTAGGCTTCAATGCCGAGTTGACCAAACTCGTCATGCTGGTTGCCGACGGCAGATCATCTATTTCTGTAGGTCCTATTTCCAAGGTTCTCGCCGGCATGATGAAATGTGCCGGATGTACAGAAGCCCTGAATTTCGACGGTGGAGGTTCGTCGGAAATGTATGTTGATAAATTAGGTATAGTCAATGTTCCCTCCGACGGAAAGGAACGGCAAGCTACTAACGGACTATATTTAAGTACCGATGCCCCACAAGATTCGCAGATAGCCCAAATACGATTTAAAGATTATGCCAAAACGATGGATGTCGGAGAATCATATATGCCTGAAATTTACGGATACAACCAATACGGCGTATTGATAGACACCAATGTGGACGGAATCCGGCTCAATACCGCCGACGGCAAAACATTTACACCTGAAGCTCCCGGATGCTATGCACTGACAGCTTCTTACAACGGTTTAAGCACAAGCATTGCAGTAACAGTAGGCAAATCGGGCGGAATCAACCGACCAAAGAACCAACCGACAATCTGCTATCCGAATCCCGTGAAAAAAGGAAACGATATTCATTTCACCGCCATGTCGGGCAACATTGTCATAACTATTTTCGGATATGACGGAAAACAATATCTTTCTTCCGAATTCAAAAACACGAACGGAACCATTAATATCAACACCAAAAACTTACAAGCAGGACCATATATCGTTTCCGTCAAAAACGATAGCGGCACCCGCACATTTCCCATAACAATCGAATAAAACAATATAACGGCATGAGACAGACGCTGATTTTAATATGGATTGCAGTTACGAGTCTTCTATCTTTGTCGGCTGCTGACATTATATCGGAAAAAGACATAGATAAGGTCATTTCAAAAATGACACTGGAACAAAAAGCCCGGATGCTTGTAGGAACACCGGGCTACACTGATGCGCCCAACCACAAAGTAGAAGGAGCTGCGGGCTGGACCTATTCCATCAGCAGTCTGGGCATACCGTCGATAAACCTTGCAGACGGTCCGGTGGGTATCAGAATTAATCCGGTTCCGTCACCAGTTAAAATTGTCTATGATGAAGCAGGCATACCGGTTCTGACTGCCATACAGAACAACAACGAAAAAAGCGGAAATACGGAAGCTACGACCTATTGCACTTGTTTTCCTTCTACAACAGCCCTGGCTGCAACATGGAACAAAGAGGCGGCTTTGCTGCAAGGAAAGGCAATGGGAGAAGAAGCAAAATGTTATGGAGTCGACATTATTCTGACTCCGGGCATCAACATCATGCGAAATCCTTTATGCGGCCGGAACTTTGAATATTATTCGGAGGACCCGATACTTACCGGTAAAATGGCAGCCTCCATCATACAGGGTATTCAAAGTAAAGGTATTGGAACAAGCCTAAAGCACTTCGTTGCCAATAACCAGCAGACCGGAAAAAAATACAACGACGCACGCATGACACAACGTGCTCTTCGGGAAATTTATCTGAAAGCATTTGAAATCTGCGTCAAGGAAGCCAAGCCGTGGACGGTAATGGGTTCGTACAACAAAATAGCAGGTGATTTCACCCAAACCAACAAAGAACTGATGATCAGTCTCCTTCGGGACGAATGGAAATTCGACGGTCTTGTACTGACAGATTGGACAGTCCGCCGCCCGACACCCAACTTGCTGAATGCCCGATGTGCGTTGATGATGCCGGGAGAGGAAGAAATTGTCCAGGAAATCGTGGATGCCGTCAAAAGCGGACAAGTTTCGGAAAGTACGCTTAACGCCTGTGTCAAAGACGTACTGAAAGTCGTTGCAAAATCTATCACAGCCAACGGCTGGACTGCCTCCATGCCCGATTTACAACGCAATGCCAACCTCTCCCACGACATTGCAACGGAAAGTATGGTTTTATTGAAGAATAACAATTCAGCACTACCGTTAAAAGACGGTAGTTCGATAGCGTTGTTCGGCGCAACCGCCTATAAATCGATTGCCGGGGGAACCGGATCTTCCAATGTAAACAAGGCGTATGTAACGGATATAGCCGACGGACTGGAAAACGCCGGATTTTTCCTAAATGCACGACTGAAAGACGTTTACACAAAATACGCTGCTTTTCAAAATGAAATACTCGACAAATTCCCAGATTGCCCGGAATGGCAAAAATTGTCGTACCACCGCACAGTTCTCCCGGAAATGGACTTTTCCGGAAACAAGGAAATGATAGCACAGGAAATTCAAAAAAGCAGCCTTGCCATCGTAGTGTTAGGCAGAGGTTCCGGTGAGACTTCCGACAGAACCGTTGCCAATGATTTTAATCTTACCTCTGCCGAGCAATCCCTTCTAAAAAATGTTTCGGATGCCTGCCGCAAACAAGGAAAGAAAATGATTGTGGTGATGAATGTATGCGGAATGATGGAAATGGCGACATGGAACGACCTGCCTGATGCCATTCTCATGGCATGGTTTCCGGGACAGGAATGCGGCGATGCAATCGCCGACATCCTTACGGGTAAGGTAAACCCGTCAGGACGACTGCCCATGACATTCCCCCGTTCCTACTACGACATTCCCTCTTCTAAAAATTATCCGTACATCGGACAAACGGCAGGAAAGAATTTTGACTACACAAACTACGAAGAAGATATTTGGGTAGGTTACCGCTATTTCTCAACCGCAGAAAAAGAAGTGGTCTACCCTTTCGGATATGGCTTAAGCTATACTACTTTTGAATATACATCACCCAAAATTGTTCGTAAAAACGACGGTTGGCAGTTGTCTGTTACAGTAACGAACACAGGACAAACAGCCGGAAAAGAAGTGGTGCAGGCATATGTCAAGGCTCCGGCCGACAATTATCCCAAACCGACGGCTGAACTAAAAGCATTCGCAAAAACCGGTCTCCTTCAACCTGGAGAAAGCGAAACGCTAAGCCTGTCGTTTTCCGACTACGACCTGGCGTCGTTCGACGAACAGCATTCACAATGGAAAACCGACAAAGGCGATTATACGGTAATTCTTGGAGCATCGGCCGAAAAAGCTATCCTGTCTGTGCCGTTCCGCATTTCCAAAACACGCTGTTGGAAAACCGGCAATATTCTGGCGCCGGTTGTTCCCGTCAACACATTGGACATGGAAAAGGAAAAAGCAAAGCAGTTGACATACTACAATGCTGCCGACTTCAAAATTCTCGGTAAAATCCATACAGATTCATTGCCTACATTTTCACGAGTGCCCAATTTCCGAAAGGACAATACACGGGAAGCTCTTTGGAAACTCGGACAGCACTCTGCCGGCATTTCTGTCCGCTTTCGCTCGAATTCGCCCAAAATCGGACTACGCTGGGAAAACCTGTTCGGAAACTCGATGACACACATGGCCGATCTTGCAACACGCGGACTGGACCTTTACACGCTCGTCGACGGCAAATGGCGGTATATCGGCTGCGGACGTCCCATGAACGAAACAAACGGAACGGAAGAATGGCTTGTTATCGACAATATGGAGAAAGAAATGCGGGAATATATGTTGCACCTGCCACTTTACGACGGAATCAAATCGCTGGGAATCGGCATTGCAAAAGACTGTGTTATCGAAATGCCGTCAGTCAATAGTCCACAGACAGAAAAACCGTTGGTCATTTACGGCAGCAGCATCGCGCATGGTGCCACAGCATCACGCCCCGGTATGGCTGCCTCCAACCAGTTGCAACGCTTGTTGAACAGAGAAGTGATAAATCTGGGATTCAGCGCCAATGCCCACATCGACTACGAGATAGCTGAAATGATGGCGGATACAGATGCCTTGGCGTATGTTCTCGATTTTGTACCTAACGCAACGGTTGACGAAATTCAAAACAAGACAGAGAAATTCGTACAGATACTCCGAAAAAGACATCCCAATGTTCCCCTGATTTTCATTGAGGACCCACAATTCGCACATGCAATTTTGGACAAAAATATTGCCGCAGAAATCAAGGCAAAAAACGAAGCACTCCAAATCATCTATGCCAAGCTGAAAGAATCTGGAGTAAAAAATCTATACTACATCAAAAGCGAGCAACTTCTACCCGAAGACGGCGACGGAACGTCTGACGGCATTCACTTCACAGACATGGGCTTCCACTATTACACGAAAGCCTTGATGCCTATATTAAACGACATTACAACAAACCAACAATCAAAATAATATTTCATTATGAAACGTATGGACCATTATTTAAAATGCCTCTTGCCAATATTTGCAATTCTACTTTTCTCCTCTTCTGTTGCTTCTGCACAAGAGTCTGAGAACAAACATTTTCCTACTTATAAAATCCGCGACCTTGCCCTTATCTATCAGGGAGGAGCAAAACGCATCGACTGGACGGAAGATCAGTTCGTCCCTTATGTCACTCACACGTTTGCCGACGGAAAGCGGGACTGGCTGTTCGACGGTTTTCTCTTTCTTGATTTCAACGACGGTAGAGGCAATACGTTTATTCCCCAATACGGTGCAACGAAAGCAAAACGTACAGAATGGGAATGGTATCTCGACCGCGTTTTCGAAAAAGGGAAGTCGCTGGATGCCCTCGACAAATGCATCGAAACTCAGAAAAAAAATAATCGGTGAACCCAGATTCAAACACAAGATTGTACTGTCGCTACTGACACCGCTCTTCGGTCAGACCGATTGGGGAAGCGTAGACGGAAAACAACTTGATTTCAACACCTATGAAGACCAGAGCCTGGCCGTCAAATGGTTTATTGACCAGCTCGTCAGCCGTTTCCAGAACGCAGGCTACAAGAATCTTGAACTCGTAGGACTTTATTGGGTGGACGAAGACATCTGCCATACAAAGGAATTGACCCAATATATCGCACCGCTGGTACATGCAAAAAATCTTGACTTCGTATGGATTCCTTATTTCAAAGCACGCGGCTACGACCGTTGGCAAGAGCTGGGCTTCGACATCGTCTACCATCAGCCGAATCATTTCTTTAAAAAAGAAATACCCGACTCTCGTTTGGACGAAGCCTGCGAAATTGCCCTTGACCTCGGAATGGCCATGGAATTTGAATGCGACAGCAAAGCGCTGTATCAGGCAGAAAACTCGTCTTACGACAGAATGCAGGCATACATCGACGCTTTCCGCCGCAACAAGGTATTCGACACATCGGCAATCGCCTACTACACAGGAAGTAAGGCACTTATCGACATGGTGGAAAATCCTTGTCCGGAAAATCAAAAGATTATGGACGAACTGGCATCAATCATCATTGAGCGACGCAAAAACGACAAACTATGTCCGGCTTCAGGAAAATAACGGTATTCATGTTGAGCATATTTGCCGCCTTGTCAACCAATGCGGCAAATATGCATATAGCTTTGTCCGACAGCGTCCTTACCATTACGACAGCCATCGACACGGCACACACGATACGCTACGATTTCCGCCATTGCATGGCCAACCGCCTGTACACATTCAGCCGGGTCACTGTTGATTCCGTCACGATAAACGAGGCGACAAGCGACAACATCGGTCCGTTTCTGATTTCAGGCCGCGGCTGGTGCGGAGGTAACCATCTCCTTCCCGACGGAAAAAGCCGTTCGGCAAAGACTGTGGATGTAATCATCAAGGCCGACAACACACCATTGACATCCGACACGACATTACAGGCAGGCAGAGCCGACATCATTGTCACCAACCTGCTGTTCGACCCGTTGAAACCAACCGACCTGTTTTGCCGCGAAACAATCCACTATACCGTTTGCGGCAACAGCATACAGGTAAATGCCTCGCACCATTTCCTCAACGAAACGCCTTTCACCATCGACCGCTATTACGGCATGCAGTCAATGACCATTAGCGAAACTGCCCTGCGTACCCCCAACGGCATTTACAGCCAATGGACACCCATCGACAGCGTTTCTCGGTTTACCAAAGCCTCATCTCCTAAATTCCGCCAGTTTATAGAAAAAACGCCCCACGTGTTCATGGCAGCCTTTATGACCGACAAAGGTCTGGGCGACCGAAAACTTGTCGACAACAACGACGTAGTTTTTATCGGGAACTCCTGGACAAAATCCTATCACAAACTCATTGGAAACGCCATAGTACGACGTGGAGAAGAAACAAGCTGGGAAGGTATCTACACTTGGTTTGTCACCCCCGTAACCGACAACGACTCCGAAATCTCCTACCTCGGCTACTACAACGGCCAAAAATGCCTCTTCGTCGGACAAGTGAATACCTGCGACCGGATTCTTCCGACCGTTTTCTAATGGTAGCATTCCCCGATGTAGAATTAACCACAATCTCGACAAACTTTTTTATCTTTTACCGATGCTAATACCGTAAGGTTGTAACTGAATTTGGGACATGTTTGTTGTATCTTCGCGGGTGATTTTTAAACGATAAATCTCTGGGTTGAAGAATGGCGATGGTACAGAAAAACAATGAAGCTATGCCTGTCAAGAATAGAATTGAGCAGCTCATCAAGGCTATGAGCGAAGGTATTTGGGAAAAGGACTATATATTGGCACTTGGACTGCTGACGGCTGTCGCTGAGGAGAGTCTGTTCCTGTTGGGACCTCCGGGTACGGGAAAAAGCCTTGTGGCACGACGGCTGAAACAGGTGTTCAAAGACAGCCGGTCGTTTGAATACCTGATGTCAAGATTTTCGACGCCTGATGAAATTTTCGGTCCGGTTTCCATCAAAAAGCTAAAGGAAGAGGACCGCTACGAACGTGCGACCGACGGCTTCCTGCCGACGGCCGATATCGTGTTTCTCGACGAAATATGGAAAGCTGGTCCGGCTATCCAGAATGCCCTGCTGACGGCCATCAACGAGAAGGTGTTTCACAACGGTCCGACCACACAACCGCTACCACTGAAAGTGCTGGTAGCGGCTTCCAACGAATTGCCCCGTGAGAACGAAGGACTTGAAGCGTTGTGGGATCGTTTCATGGTACGTGTCGTGTCGAACTGCATTGAAAACGAGAATGCCTTCTATCGGATGATGCGCCAAAAGGAAACGCGCCTGACTGACATTAAAAGTGAACTGCAAATCGACAATGCTACACTTGCCGACTGGAAAAGCTGCTGCGAAAATGTGGAGCTGCCCGACTCCATACTGGAAGCGATTACCTATATCCGCCACGGACTCCGGCAACTGGGAAAACGAGAGAATGTGGAACCGTTGGACTACTACATTTCCGACCGGCGTTGGAAAAAAGCGGCCAATCTGCTGAGGACATCGGCGTTTCTCAACGACCGTACAGTGGTCGACATGAGCGACATTGTGCTTCTGCAACACATGTTGTGGAACAAAGTGGAATGCATCCGTCCGGTCACGCAACTGGTGTTGGAAAGCCTATTTACCGACATTCAAAAGAGCATGGCCGACTTGTCGAAAGAGATACAGAAAGCCCCGGAGGAAAACGCCCGACAGGCAGAAGGAAGCAACAGAAATGCTTTTCAGGTCTACCAATTTTTCTATGCAAAATTGCTGCCTCCAACGAACGCAAAACAAACAGATACGGTCTACTTCCTTCTCAACAACTACGAACAGCTGTCATTGAGCAAGCCCTCTGACGGCATCATCTACTATGACGACAATCTGAAGGGCTTCGTTGTCCGCAAAATGGATGTTAAGATGAGTGCCGAACAACTGCGAAGCATCCAAAACCTCACGGCAACTGAAAATCGGCCGATGGCTGTCAAGCTAAAGCGTGGAACTGACAGCATCTTTATCGATAACACGGAATACCAACTGGAGAAAGCGAAATTCGGAGGCAGTTTGCTTGGAACGAATAACTTGATTAACAAGCAATATGTACCCAATCTTGCCAACCTGCATTTTGAGGAAAGCGCGTATGCAATTCGCACAAAATTTGAAGAGCGTAAATCATTGCTTTTGGCCAAAAACGGCAATCTGTTTGTAAACAATACCGACACAACGAACCTGAAACGCTATTGCCAGAATCTGGAAAAAGCAATCAATGCATTGGAAGTAAAAGTCAATACACTAAAGACAAAACAGTAATGACATATAACGAGGATATCGACCAACAGATTGACGACTATTCGGAACTGTTCGACTTATATATTGAGCACAGTAGGCTACCGGAAACATATGCCGACGACCCTATTTCGCAATATTTGGCGTCGCAACTCGACATACACAAACGGAATCTGCCCGACAACGACTACAAAGAGGCGTTGCGCCAAAACCTGCTTAATTTTTTCCGTTCCATTTTACCTACCCTGCTGGAGTTCCAACAATTCCATACGGCGGAGACAAAGATGTTGCAGGAGTTTTTTGAGTCGGACAACGACAAAAGACAACAACAGTGGCAGAAGGTAAAATCGTGGCTGACATTCTACTACACGAAAGAACAATTCAACACGGAAGGCTACGAACAGTTGCTCAACGATGCCGACACACCGGCCGAACGGATTCTGAACGCCATGGAAGAAAACTGGAAGGAAGTCTCCGCAGCAAAACTGAGAAGAAAACAGCTGAGTCTGCTTCGAGGAAGTGGTCCCAACAAGCAAATTTTCATCGGTGTCGGACAGAACGATTACAGACAACGGAGAAAAATCAGCAATACGTTCTACAAATATCCTGTCCTGAAAGAAATCGTACAGCAGCTTGGCCGTGAGCGCGAAATCGAAACCCAAGATACGGACATGACTATCACTGTCAACGAGCCCGTACTGCTGCGCCATGCCAATACCCGACAGGAAATCGACGGCACAACGGTTGGCAACGACCTGTCCTCTCTTCTACCCTACGAATATGCCCTGATTGACGAGCCGGTATTCTACAAACGGTTTGCCAACAAGGAACTTCAGCAATACTCAAGTCTGCCGCCCATTATCAACAAGCAGAAAACCTTCCATACTCTTCTTCCTCAGCAGAGAATGGAAAAAGGTCCCGTCATTCTTGCCATTGATACCAGCGGTTCCATGGAAGGCAAGCCGTTAGAAATAGCGAAATCCCTGACATTTCAAATAATAGATATCGTCAAAAAAGAAAAACGGAAATGCTTTCTCATCGCCTTCTCCGTCCGCGAACAGCATATTGAATTGTCGCGTCCGAGCCAGTTCCACAAAGTGGAGCAATTCTTTTCCTCCACTTTCTCGGGCGGCACCAATGGTGAACAGATGCTCGCCGAAGCGTTGAATACATTGTCTACCGACAACTTCACGATGGCCGACATTCTGATTATCAGCGATTTTTGCTTTTCACTTCCCAAACCTGACACTTGGAAAAGGATTAAAGAAGAACAGAAAAAAGGAACCCGATTCTACGGCTTGAGCATCGGCAACGGAGTCGGCAGCTATGAATACGTCTTAGACAAATACTGGACAATATGACTTTCGAAGAACTCTCATTCCACATCAACCCATCCACGCGAATTGGCAGCCCCTATCTGCAAGTAAAATGGCAAAAGGTGGGCCAACTGATTTTACAGGCGGAAGCGTGCTTCGTCTCGCCCAACCAAACCGCATATACCGTCCGTAAAACCGCTACCGCTATTTGTTGCACCGACTCTGATACACTTTATATCTGCTATTCCGATGCCACAGATTTCGAACGGGTTCATTTCCAGCATTGGCTGCGCCGACAAATCAAACAATTCATTCTTGCAATGGCTGAACACCACCTGCCTTTAAGGTTTCACCAAATAGTACTTGACAAGGGTTTGAAAGCGAGCGGAGTGTCTGTCCGCAAACTGAGAACGAACGTCCTCGGGCAATGTGACAACAGAAATCATATAACCCTGTCACCCATACTTGTACTGATGCCGCAACGAATGTCCGACTGTGTCATGATGCACGAAATGGCACACATAAAGCACAAGCACCATCGGCAGAGCTTCTGGGAATACCTCAGCGAGCTATTGGGAGAAAATGCCACGGCTGAAAAATATAGGTCCGATATAGCCATCACTCAAAAAAATGCAATGATTCAATACTTGATGAAGTAAACCTATATTTTCTGGTCCTTCTTGGTTCTTTGTTAGCGAGAGTAAAGATTATTGTTTACCTTCGCAATACTATGGCAGTACGAACAGATTTACCACAAATCGCAGCACTGAAAATAGCTGCTGAAAAACGTTTCGGTCACAAAATAGAGAGCCGTTCCGATTTCACCCTTTTCGGAGCGGAAATAGAACGTGTCACAAACGAACATCTGGCAGACAACACCCTGCGCCGCCTTTGGGGCAGCATTAAAGGATATAGCACAACCTATACCCGAACACTCGACGTGCTCTGCCGTTACATCGGTTTCGAGCATTGGGATGCCTTCTGCTGCCATTTAAAACAGACAGCCCAGCCCGAGTCTGACATTGTGAGAAGCCATATCTCCGTAAAAGTCGAGGATCTTATGCCGGGCGACCGGCTCCGCATCGGCTGGCTGCCCGACCGTGTATGCATTGTCGAATTCCAAGGAGGACGTACATTCAAGGCTATCGACTGTAAAAACTCCACCCTGCAGAACGGCGACAGTTTCGAATGCAGCATCATGCTAAAACACTACCCACTGTTTGTCGACAACCTTGTGCATGGCGGCGAACTGTGCCAACGCTATTCCATGGGACTTGACAATGGCCTGACCATCTTGGAGAAGCTATAACTCTTATATTCAGGCCTGGAATTAGAACTTTTATTTGATTCTATTCTCTCCTTGTTTTATATTTGCAAAATATAAGACTGCAAGTGCAGTCCATTATAAAAAATTAACCATCAATTCGTATACCGCAATGAGAATATATTCCTCTCCTGTATTTACTGAGACGACAACTTCAAACTCGACTATAACAGTACTTGGAATTATTAGCGAAGGACACATGTTCCGCATCTACCAGGCGCAAAAAGGCACAAAATATGTAATCCTCAAAACGCCTGTAACCAACGATTCGATGCTGATTGAAGTTCTTCATCGGGAATATGAACTGGCATGCAACCTTAATCATCCCTGCATTGTCAGCATCTTGGATTTTGTGCCTGACACACCTGTCGGACCAGCTATCGTCATGGAATATATTGACGGCCTGACACTCGATGAATTTGTGGCATCCAATCCCACGATGGAAGAACGCAAGTCAGTGCTTAACGACATTCTCGACGGGATCGACTATCTGCACCATCGCGGTATCATACACAATGACCTCAAACCCGACAACATCATCGTCAACAGCAACAAGGCGGCCCGCATTATTGATTTTGGGTTCTCAGCAAGCAACGACAGTGCCTATAAAGGCTGTATCGGCGGTTCCGACGGATATACAGCTCCCGAAATTCTTAACGGTTCCGGCTCCGCTGGAGCAGCATCCGACATTTTCACTCTCGGCCGCCTGATAAATCTGATTTTTGGCGGTCGAAAATACCGGAAAATAGCTCGCTGTTGCAGCAGTCTATCCCCATCCGAACGCCCACAAAGCATACAGGGACTCCGCGAACTCATCAAGCAAAAGGAACATCAACCCATCATCATGGCTTCAGCTGCCGCAATGATTCTCATTATTGGCTTCTTCACATTTTCAAGCATCAACCGCCATCAGGAATCCAAACAAATTGAACGACACATAGCACAAAGCATCGACTCCGTATACAAAAAAACGACAGATAAAATCATCGCACAGACACATCAGGACTCCGTCAAAACAGAAAAACGCATTGCGGAAAATATTGCTTCCTTTGCAATGGAAACCGAACAGGCGGAACAAGCTAAACAAATCCAACAGCAACAACACAGAGATGCTCTTCGCAAACATTACATAATGGAACCTGCTCCAATATATCAAGAAGCTATCGATTCTGCTAGTAAACAAAAATATAAAGAATTTGTTAGACCATTTTACTGGCGTGCCCTTAATTTCACCAATGCCTATCGAGACTCTATCGCAAAAAAATATCCTCCCATATCACAAACCCAACTATCCGAAGAGTTTTTAGCAGCCGTGTACGCAATTGAACTATATATGAAACCCCTCGATTCATTATTTTATAAAAGCCCATCTATAAAAACATTACCGCCCGCAGAACAAGATTCTTTACATAGCATCTCTCACAAACAATGGATGGATGTAATAAAGCGGCATTTAGGATTGCCAATGAATAAATAAATGAAAGCCCTATCATTACTTAATAATATCAATAACAATAGGGCTATTCTATCGAATGCAAAAAGATTTAATTCAAAAGATTGAATGAAACTTTTACCACTTTTTTCATCAGTTAAAATAGATATCGGAAGGCAATACCAGCACGGAAGCGATGATCCATCTGGCTATTAATTTTATCCATATTAAACTTATAGTCAGAATGTGTTAATACCATTTTATTAATCAAATCCTCATTCAGTATATCTCCGACCTCACATAATCCATATAATTCAATTTCAAAAATACGAGATGAATATCCAACCGCGAATCTTGGTGTAAGGAAAAATGGATGGTTATATAGTGCCTTATCCTTTATGTGTAAAGAATGACCATATTTATCTGCATAACCCAAATATCCAGTAGCTGCAAAATTCAGATTAGCACCCAATCCAACATAATAATTTTCTGTAAATGAGCGCTTTAAATTAAAACGGAGCACAGCAGGAATAGTCACATGTTGACCACTAAAATGTCCACCTTTGTCCTGTTTTTCCAAATCTCCGTTTTGTCCTCCTGATATCACACCAAAACCACCATACTGAACACCTGTATAGAAATTCAACAGTGTATAGTGCCATCCCAAGAGGATTCCTATACCACCATTTGCTTCGTACATTCCTTTGCCAAATGAGATACCACCTTCTACACTAAAATGCACAAATTTACCACGATTCTCAACCGTATATAAATGATTATACAATTTAGCCACATCTTCATCATAAAGCGAGTTCGGATTATCTTTACGATATTCTTCACAATCAGCTGATGTAATTTCGCCATCGGCTTTTTTACCCATTAACAATTGATATTCAGCTTCTGCTCTATATTTTTCAAATCCCGGTGCTATCTTCATAGCTTGCAAGGAAGTCGCCTGAGCACTCTTATAGTCCTGGATATCAAGCTGAGCCACGACTTGCTTCTCAAGATAAGCAACTGAATCGTTATACATTTGGTCAGCTTGTTTCAAAATCCGACTCCGATACTCTTCATTAAATATTGCAGTCTGAGCAATTTTTTTATCTGCAACTTGTCTTAATTTGGCAAAATCTCGTTCTTGCGCCACTTCTTTGTCATAAACTTGTACACGAACACTATCCAAAATCTTTTCTTTATTTTCATTGGAACAAATCGGATTTAATGCTGTGTTGACAAGACAATCCAACTGATTTCCACATTCTTTATAGACGCTATCCAGAATTCGTGAATTCCAGTAATCTTTCGCTTTTTGCTTAAATGTTGAATTTGTCATTTCATTGTCATAAAAATCTACCACTTTTGTCAAATCACCAGACTTCTCAACAATGGGCCACATATTAGAACTATAGTAATCAGAATCATACGTGATATACTGGTATTCAGTATATCGAGCTCCAGCGTATTTGACTTGACGCTTAATCCAATTGCCCAACTCATCAAATTCATAGTCTGAAAAATATTTGGGAATACCTTCTGATGAATGATTCTGAGTATGAACAACATTCTGACCGCCAAAATTATTTACAGTTGCTTTCTTGACAGCAGCCTGATATTCAGCCATTTTACGATTATAAGCAGCTGTTCCGACTTGCAATTTATCTAATTCTGATTTCAATTTCTTTGCTTTTGCAACTGCATCGTTCATCTGCGCAGTTGCACTAATATGCTCAGTTGTTGAAGTCGTCCAATTTTCAACATACGTTATTTCTGAAAGTTGTCCATTTTGTCCATAATGGTATGACAGCACACACTTTTGTCCATCTGAATCAAACCGAACAGTTGAAATCTTTCCATTTTTCACATCCGACGTATAACGATTACGTTCGACAGCAATATTCAGTTTTCGACCATAATCTGTTGTCAAATCTTGAAATTGTAAATCTACCAAATGACCACTTAAGTTAAACCGACGGACAATTTCAACATTATGATCATAATTATTGCTGGTTATGACACTCTTCACAACTTTTCCTTTCAATCCGTATTTGGTCCAATCCTCAGCATGTACAATAGCAACACTCAAAAGTGCTAGAAATGCAATATATTTTCTAATTTTCATTTTATTTTCTCCGTTTTTTAATTATAGAATTCTTTCATTGATTATTGCGGCAATAGTGTCAACACTCGCATCTATATAATCCAAATTCATCATAGATTTATCCATAGAAGACGTCTTCTCAAAATTCAAATATTCATCTTGCAACATCCACCCCTTATCATTAAAATAAATCAAATGCACAGGACTACAAAGCCGGTAACCTTCATATATTTGTTGCCAAGCCCGACAAACTGGAGTTACATCTGTATATTTCACAATAATTTCAGCCTTTGCACAAAGCCCTTCATCCGTATTATATGTCCGAATATAACGCGCCTTTTCAATTTCCAAATTATAAGCTTTCAATATCACCTTCTCTTTTTTCTCCTGCGTCTTGGCTCTTTCGTAATTTGTTGAAGTTTGAATATCCATTGAAAGCACTTCATAATTGCTGTCTTTTTTATATTTCTCTACTTGCTTCAAATATTCATTATTATCTTCAAAGTAGTTTTCTAAATTTTCAAAATACTCATTTTGTGTTTCTTCCACTTCTGCAGCCAACGTACTTTCATCTCTGTGAAGATACATAGAATTGATACCTTCTGGACTTGGCACTTTAGGCCAATTTTCAAAAGTCTTTTGATAGTTTTCTCTTGTTATTTTATTCTCAGGGTAATCCTCCAAATTGATTTCAGGCTGCTTCATTTCCTCATCAACAAGTTGTTTAGGTTTTGGTGCCGATTCAACGACTAATTTTTTCCCTTCGTCTGTCAATTCTACTTTCACCATAACATGCTTTTCTTCACTATAGTTTGTTGTTCCGAAAGATTCACCCCAATAGCTGTTAATCTGAAGAATCTTATTCCACCAATCATAACATTCCACACTATAAGTAATCAAACCAGCAGCGCTCAAACGGCTCAATTGATAACGTGCCTCCATATTATTCAACTCGTAATAACCGACTTGAATTGGAATTACACCTTGATTTTGTGCCGTGTTTTCCAACATCGTTTCAACCAAGTCTTCTACGGTACCTGTTGATAAAGATTCCGGATTATTTGAACAAGCTGACAGCATTGCTACTATAGCAACGCCACAAACCAATATACTTTTTTTCATCGTTTTATAAATTAAATTTCAAACTTTTATAATTATATTCAAAAAAGAGTATTTCATCATCATAACATTAACATGCAGAGAAATGCACTTTTTAACAATTTTAGAAACAACCAACTATTAATTCATTTCTTGTGCAGCATTAAGCATCTTTTGATTAATCCTATTATATCTATTCAATTGAGAAGCAGATAAATCACTTGATGCATTTGACATTTTCTCACCCAAATCTTGCGCCTTTTGAAAAAAGTTTGGATATTCCGAGAGTGCACTTAAATCTCCTGCATTCGCTTTCTTCAATAAAGAAATATAAGAATCAACATAGTCTTCATAAGAATCTAACAATGCATCCCAATCTTCATTTTCGCTAGATTCATCGGAAGCCAGTTCTTCACTGTCATCAGGAATCCACTCATTTATAGAGTCATCAGACTGCTGGTTCTTTTGTTCTGTCGATGACATATCATCGGATATCTCTATTGAAGACTCTGTAGAGCCCAAACCATTCTCCTCACTATCACTTTTTGTTCTTCCACACGAAATGCAAGCCAAAATAACAGCAAACACTCCTAGCAAATTAACTACTTTCATAATAAATTGATTTTGTATTAAATTTATTGTTATCTGTATAAATTAATCACCAATTCGAAACAACTCGGCCGTCTTTGTCTGTAAATTTTCCGGCTATTATCATAATCCAGTCAATAAACGACCAGATACCTAAACCACCGACAGTAAACAACATTGCGATTCCCGTTCCTATTTTGCCAACATAAAAACGATGTGCACCAAAACCTCCCAAGAAAAAACATAAAAAGAAGGCTGCCAAACGTTTCTTATCACTTATGGCCAAACTTAAATTTCCATTGATACCTGTTAAGGTTCCGCATTTTGGACAAGCTACAGCACTATCTTCAATTACTGCTCCACAATTTTTACAATACATAATTTTTTAGGTTTAGTTAATACTATATGTGTTTATTTTTCACAAATATCCATAATACTTTCTGAAAAGCCATAGCCCTTTTTGGGCCTACTTATAAACCATTCTAAATCATCGTTTTAAAGTTTATCAAGTATAGTCAGACCACCATCAAGGCCTACTAAATAGCTCTGGCATAACTCGCCACCATGCACAAGACTATCGACAAACAGCGGGGAATTTTTCAGCATGATGCGGCATTCAAAACTATCACCATTTTGCAACGTGGAGTTTTGGCAGTCGATAGCCTTGAATGTGCGTCCTCCTTGGAATTCGACAATGCACACACGGTCGGGCAACCAGCCGATACGGATTCGGTCACCCGGAACAAGATCCTCGACTTTTACACCGAAATGGTTTCTCACGATGTTCGATTCTGGTTGGGCAGTTTGTTTTAAATGGCAGCAGAAGGCATCCCAATGCGCGAAGCCAATATAACGACAAAGCACGTCTAGTGTCCGAATATGAGTTGTACCATAACCTTTAATTCGTCCCCAAAGACGCCTCAATGTATTTTCTGCCAAATGCTCATTGGTAACATGTTCAATATCTGATCCTAAAAGCGTTATATCCGAACGACTTTCCACTTTGTGTCCAAAACATTTTTCCACCGCAACTCTCAGCACCGCAACTTGTGGTATATTCGTTTGTACAGGCATAATCTTTTTATTTATCAAAAATCGACTCAAAATGAAGTCATGAATAACATAGAAACATCAACAACAAATTTCAAAAAATCTTTCTGTTTTTTTTATTTACCAATTCAATCCAGTTGCTACAAAAAACCAACAGTATATTTATTATGCAGATAAGCTTTTTGTTTTCGGATGCCGTTGTTTGTTGATTTTTTTGTTAATTTGTTGGCGGAAAACTACCGAACAGACAAGTCATGAAAATTGAAGAAGCCATCGTATATGTCATCGTGAAACGTAACGGCGGCATGACCACCGAACAGATTGCCGACGCCATCAACCGGCAGAGACTGTACAAACGAAAGGACGGCCAACCGGTGACGAGTCAACAGGTGTATGCCGTCATCTGCCGCTATCCGTCGATGTTCACGAAAGAAGCCGGCCGAATCATGCTCCTGATTTGAGTCTGCCGCGGATATTTCCACTACGTAAAAACGGATAATATGCAGAAAAAAGGAATCGTCAGAACGGTAGTCATCATTATTCTCCTGCTCATCTTGTTTGCAGGTATCAGAATCGGCACCTCGTGCTACGAAAACCGACAGCGTGCCAAACAGCGACAACCCGATTCGTCACAACAACCGGTCTGCATTTCCGTTGAAAGAACCTCATACGCCGGATTTTTCCGGACGAAAAAAGAATCATTCTCATGAAAAAAGTAATTGTCATTTCAACTAGTCTGCGCGTCGGCTCCAACAGCGACATGCTTGCAGACAAATTTACAGAAGGTGCCCTCCATGCAGGCCACGATGTTGAAAAAATCTCGCTCGCCGGAAAGAACATCAGCTTTTGCCGCGGATGTCTCGCTTGCCAGAAATTGGGCAGATGCGTCATCGACGACGATGCTAACGATATCATGCAGAAAGTGCTGAATGCCGACGTCGTAGTATGGGCAATGCCGATTTACTATTACGAAATGAGCGGCCAGATGAAAGTGATGATCGACCGTATGAACGCAATGTATCCTTTGGACTACAAGTTCCGCGACGTTTATCTGCTGACAACAGCTGCCGAAAACGAACCCGAAGTTCCGAAACGTGCGGAAAGCGGCCTCACAGGATGGACCGACTGTTACCCGAAATGCCGACTTGCCGGCACACTGTTCTGCGGCGGCGTCGACGCTCCCCACACCATCGAAGGCAACGAAAAACTCCAGGCTGCCTACGAAATGGGACTGCATGTATAGCCTACTCTTCAGCATTAAAGAGCCAGCAGAAACCATGGAAAATGCCGCCCTGTGTCAAAAGGCATTTTCCATGGTTAGAAAACGAATAAACGGTGAAATTGGAAAATGAGAACGAGAAAACTACAATCCTGCAGCGAACTGATTGAATATATCGACAAAATCGGATTTCTGCCGCTATTAGGCATGGGCATCAACGGATGGTCGGCCGAAGAAGTGATGGACCAGGAATTCCAATACACCCCGCTGCCCGATGGTGGATGGGAGTGGCCGCTATGGAAATGGAAAGGTACCATCTTGCAGGAAAGCGGCTGCGCCTACGGCAAATTTTTCGACAAAAAAGCAGCGTTCATCAGCCGCGAATGGTGGCCCGATTTCTGCAACTACCGCCGCAGCATCTATCCCTACCCCGAAGAGGGAAGCGTAGAGGAAATGATTCTTGCCACGCTCCAACGCGAAGGCAGCCTCATCACCCGCGAACTTCGTGCAGCATGCGGCTTCACCGGACCCAAAATGAGAGGACGGTTCGACACCTATGTCTCGCGGCTCGAAATGGGAGGCTACATCGTCACCGAGGACTTTATCTATCCTCGCGACCGCCACGGACGGGAATACGGCTGGGGCTGGTCGCTGCTCACTACACCCGAAGCACTCTTCAAGCGGGAAGCCTGTCACCCCGACCGCACCCCGCAGGAATCCCGCGAACGCATGGTCAACCACTTCCGAAAAATCATGCCCCATGCCGACGACAGCCTTTTCAACTTCCTGCTGAAATAAACAACTCCCCGAAATTCGCTAAAGTTACTTTTCAACGGATTTCGGGGAGTGATTTATCAGTCCGGAGTGATTGCCACTTTGATAACGCCGTCGAGGCGGTTTTCGAAAAGGTGATAGGCTTCGTCGATGCGACTGAGGGGATAGCGGTGGGTGATGAGCGGTGTGGTGTCTATTTCGCCGGCTTCAATCAGTCGGAGTATTTCGGCACAGTCGCATCCGTCTACGCCTCCGGTCTTAAATGTGAGATTTTTGCCGTACATGTCGGGAAGAGGCAACACCTGCGGACGGTCGTAGAGCGCAACGACGGTAACAATGGCATTCGGGCGTGCACATTCCCATGCCAGTCGGAACGTATCGTCGGCACCCGCCACTTCCATCACGCGGTCGGCACCGCCGTGGTCGCTGTGAGCCAAGACAAATTCGCGACAATGTTCCGGGTCGGTCAACAACACCTCCGGATAATGCTCCGCCACGAACCGACGGCGTTCTTCCGACTTTTCGCACACGATAATCCGTTTCGGATGTTTCAGCCGTGTGCAGGCCAGCGTGCACACTCCCGTCGGACCGGCTCCGATAATCAGCACCGTGTCGTTGGGCGTAATTTCCGAAATTCTTGCCGCCCAATAGCCCGTAGCCAAGATGTCGCCCACGAAAAGCGCCTGCTCGTCGGTCACTGTATCAGGAATCCGGTTCAGTCCCTGATCAGCACGCGGAACACGCACATATTCCGCCTGTCCGCCGTCGATGCGACAGCCCAATGCCCAGCCACCGTTTGGGTCGGTGCAGTTGTTCACAAATCCGTGACAACAGAAAAAGCACTCGCCACAAAACGTTTCCACATTCACCGTCACGCGGTCGCCGGGCTTGACCGTTTTAACGTCCTTGCCCACCTGTTCGACCACGCCCACCATTTCGTGCCCGACCGTAATGCCCGGCACAGCACGCGGAACGCTCCCGTGCTTGATATGCAAATCGCTTGTGCAAATGCTTCCCAACGTCACGCGCACAATCGCATCGTGCCCGTCCTGCAACTGCGG
>OJMG01000460.1_pt1 | contig 40326 bp, 36 predicted proteins | sample 1597141 | NCBI WGS metagenome assembly OJMG01 (sample SAMEA2452119, study PRJEB22498) | human gut metagenome | biome: human feces; feature: human gut; material: feces | place: Australia | collected 2012 | reverse complement strand
ATAATTTTTTCTGTTGTAAGAATGAAAGGAATAAAAAATTGTTTTTTTAATATTAATTTTATTTATGGATGTGTTTTTTTTGTTTATTCATTTGTTGGACCATTAATATTTGTTTTAGACAATTATTCTCCAAGATATTATTATTTTAATTATAATACAACGACAATGAATCAAGCATTAAAAATATATATAAATATATACAGTATTTTTAATATACTTTCATTTACTTTTAATAAAATTAAACCAATTGATATGAAAACTAGAGTTGATAATTTGAAATTTAAAACTATGAGTTTAAATAATACATTGACAATTTATGATTTTATTGCATTATTTTCAACATTATATTGCTTGTTCAAACTTATTTTATGCGGTACATCATTTTTTAGTTTATCAACTTTGCAAAAAAGGGATGTTTTGAATAGTGGTATAAGTCATTATATAAATTTATATGTTATTGTGTATTCGTTATTTTTGGTATTACCTTTCTTATTTAAAAATCAGAAAAAAAATTTTGCATTCTATACTAGAGTACTTAATATTGCAGTTTATTGGTGTATTTTTTTGACATGTGAGAGAAGTGTTTTTGTAGCATTTCTTATAGGCTTTATAATGCTTTTTGCGACTAAGTTGAATAAAATAAAGCTTAAACATATTTTAATGATTGCTTTTCTTTTTGTAATATTTTTGTTTAGTGCTGCAATTAGGGAAAATATTTCTTTTTCTAATCATAAAATTAACGATGTATTATATAGTTCAACTACAGAATATTATTGTACATTTACAATTACCAATGCTTTATTAAATTATAATGATAAATTAAGTTATGGTAAAACTTATTATTATGATTCTTTTACTAAATTATTTCCATCATTCATTTTAAAAAATAAACCGAAAGATTTGTCACAACAATTTAAAGAAAAAAATAATTTGAATGTTGGGTTTGCATTTAATCCGGTTGCAGAAGGAATTATTAATTTCGGAATTTTTGGTGCTACAATTTTTGTTCCTATGTTAATGTTTGTAATAACATCAATTGCAGAAAAGTTTGGTAAAAAGAATATATTATATTATGTAATAGTTGCATGCTACTCTTTATATTATTGTAGGGGTGCATTCTCTAATTTCTTCTTTGATATTATTTTTTGTTATGTAACAATCTTTTGTATTTATAAAATAAATTTTTTAGGAGGTAAAAATGAAAAAAGTAGGATTAATAACATATCATAAATCTTATAATTATGGTGCTATGTTACAAGTTTATGCGACTCAATATATTATTAAAAAAATGGGTTATGACTGTAAAATAATTGATTATGTAAATAAAGATGAAGAAAAGGAAAATAAATTATTTTTCTATAAGAAAAATTTCACATTTATGCATAATGTTAAAGATTTATTGCGTAATATATTTTTAAAGTCGTATTTTATTAGAAATAATAATTTTGAAAATTTTATTAATAAATTAGATAGAACAAAAAAGGTTACAAATTGTACAGAAATTTCAGAATTACGATTTGATACTTATATTGTAGGTAGTGATCAAGTATGGAATCCATTAATTACAGGGAATAAATTTGAACCTGCGTATTTATTGGATTTTAGGGCAAAAAATAAGATTTCATTCGCGTCAAGCATGGGAAGTCATAAATTAAATAGTTCTGAAATGATATATATTAAAGATAAATTAAGTGATTTTAATGCAATTAGTGTTAGAGAAAAATTTGCAAAAGACCAATTAAATGAATTAGGGATAAATTGTAAAATAGTATGCGATCCAACTTTACTTATTGATAAAAATGATTGGATAAATAATTGCTATGATGATAGTATTTTGAATGAAATACCAAAAAATTATATAATTTTATATTTATTAGAACCTTTTAGTGATAAAATTTCTGAAATTTTATTAAAAGTTAAGTCAGTTTATAATCTTCCTATTGTATATATTGCATTTTCAAATTCAAAAAAGAAGAATGTTGATTATCATCTTACAAATGTTACACCAGAAAGATTCGTTTGCCTTATAAATAATTCTGATTTAGTTTTGACAGATTCTTTTCATGGTACAGCATTTGCTGTTAATTTAAATAAACAATTTATTTCAGCTTTAAATCCTTCAAACCCAAAAAGGGTTGAAGATTTCTTAACCTTTCTAGGTTTAGAAGAAAACATTTATAATGAAAAAATTAAAAAAATTTTTATTGATTATAAGAAAATAAATTCAAAAATTGAAAACATTAGAAAAGATTCGATTGAATTTTTAAAACAAAATTTATAAAGGTGATTTTATGACAAAAGAAAAATATTTATTTAAAAATACTTTTATCATTACTATTGGGAAAATATGTACGCAATTAATTACATTTTTTTTACTTCCATTATATACAGCAGTTTTGTCAACTGAAGAATATGGAATAGTAGATTTAGTTACAACCTTATCAATGTTGTTATTACCTCTCATAACTTTTCAAGTCGAACAGGCTATTTTTAGAGAATTATTGGAAAATAGAACAAATAAAAAAAAGAATGATTTGATAATTTCAAATGGTATTATTTCAGTTACTATTCAATGTTGTATCTTTATAATTGTATATTTGCTCTTATCCAAAATTTTCAAAAATGAATATGAATACTTGCTGCTTATTAATATTATTTGTTATATATATATATCACTTTTTCAGCAAATTGCTAGAGGAAAAGGAAATAATATTACATATTCAATAGGAAGTTTCATTAATGCTTGTGCAACTATTTTATTTAATTTGATATTTTTATTAAAATTTCAAATGGGTGCAAAAGGTATGATTCTTGGAAATATTTTTGGACAGATTGCTGCAATTATTTATTTATTTTCTTCAGAAAAGATTTTAAAACATTTACATTTCTCTTTATTCAATATTAAGTATGTAAAAAAATTATGGAAATACTCATTTCCATTAATTCCTAATGAGCTATCATGGTGGGTTTTCAATGTTTCTGATAGGGTAATTGTTTCTTTGATTTTAGGCTTATCAGCAAATGGAATTTTATCTGCAGCAAGCAAATTTTCCAATGTATATATAACACTATTTAATATTTTTAATATTAGTTGGACAGAATCAATAAGTTTATTTATTAAGGAAAAAGATATTGAAAAATTTTTTAATCGTGTTTTTGGAATAGCACTATCTTTGTTTTCTGCTATAGGACTTGGAATCATTGCATGTTTACCATTTGTTTTTAATATTATAATTAATATAAAATATAACACATCTTATAAATTAATTCCAATTTTGATTATTGCTTCATTATTTAATGTAGTAGTTGGTTTATTAAGTGCTGTTTATATTGGTAATAAAAATACGAAAGCAGTTGCGAAAACTTCGGTTATTTCTGCTTTAATAAATTTAACTGTTCATTTAATTTTAATAAAATTTCTTGGATTATATGCTGCAGCCATATCTACTTTAGTATCTTTTGTAATAATGTCTATATATAGATTGAATGATATAAATAAAAAATACATTAAAATTAATTTTAATTATAAAAAAATAATTTATTCTTTAATTGTTACACTAATTATTGTTATAACATACTATTTAAATAATCTATATATGCATATTTTTGGGTTAATATTAGCTTTTGTGTATGCTATTTTTATGAACAAAAATATTGTGAATATATTAATGATAAAACTAAAAAAAAGAAAGGAAGTATATTATGATTAAAAAAAGTTTGAAAAAAATTAAATTTTTGGTAAAAATGAAAAAAACATACAAAATATGTAGAGAATTTAGAAAGGATAAAAAGTTTTTTATTAAAAACTATTTGGAATCAGATGAGAATATTAATACAAAGAAATATGATATATTATTAATAGTACATGGTCTTGAAAAAGCATTCCTAAATAAAAAACCAAGAAGATTTGGAGTTGAAAAAGTTAAAAGGTTAATAAATAATTTAAAATATGTTGAAAATAATGACAAAAATTTAAATTATGAATATTTTTTAGGTATTAGTTGTTTAAAAAAATATTGTGAATTTTATGAAAAACAAAAATGGGTTAATACAGACGAATATATGATGGTTAAAACCTTTTTAAATTCATTAAATAATGTTTCTAATTTTGATATTCCATTTGGTAAGAATGTGCTTAAATTAAGCGATATCATGAGTTCTATTAATGATATAAATTACAAAGATATTGTAAATAGTCGTCATTCTATTAGATGTTTTTCAGAAAAAAAACTTGATAAAAAAATAATTGAAGATGTAATCTCTTCAATTATTCATACACCATCAGCATGTAATAGACAAATGTGTAAAATTTATTTTATAAATAATAAAAATATGAAACAAAAAGTTGAAAATTATGCTATGGGGTTAGGAAATTTCGAATTGAAGAATATAAATTACTTTTTAATTACATATGATATGAATTCTATGTATTTTGAAGGCGAAAGAAATCAAGGCTATTTTAATTCTGGATTACTTGCTATGAATTTTGTTAATTCTTTGCATGTTCATGGAATAGGTAGTTGTTTCATTGAATCTGGAAATACATTTGCTGAAGAAGAAAAATTAAAAAAAGAAATTGGTATTCCTAAAAGTGAAAGAATTGCAATTATTATTACTGCAGGGTATTATAATGATGAAAATGAAGTTTTGTTTAGTAAAAGAAAAAATGTTGAAGATATTTATAAAGAAATTTAAAAAATTATGTTTAGGGGATGATATTATTAAAAAAAGGATTGAGTGGATTGATGTTTTTAAAGGATTTGCAATTATTATGGTTGTTTATGGGCATATATTATTTAACAATAAAATTGTAAATTTATTATATACTATTCATTTACCAATGTTTATGTTCATAAGCGGTTATTTATTTAAAAAAGAAAATATAAATGTCAATGTAAAAAGGAAAGCAAAGAAAATTATTATTCCTTATCTATTTTTTTCTATTATTGAACTAATTTATTTTATTTTAATTGAATCAAAATTTAGAAGTATAAAATTAACACCATTACAATGTGTTGTTGGAATTTTATTTGGTTATTATGATTATTTAGAATTCAATGTCCATTTGTGGTATTTACCATTTTTTTATTTTGTTATTGTTGTGTATAATTTTTTACAGAATAAGATAAGTGTCAAAGTTTCAAGAATAATTTTTATTGTATTAGGGATAATTTATCCATTTATAAAAATTATCAATTTGCCTTTTAGTTGTAATAGATTTGATTTAATGCTTTATTTTGCAATTGGTAATTTTTACTACGATAATAAAGGTAAAATTACCATTTTTAATCATAGTAAATTATTTAATTTTGTTATTGGGACAATAATTATTGTTTTTGTTTATATCTCTTATAGTTATTTCAACAAAATTGGATTATATTATATTGGTGGTTTATTATCAATTTTTGCTTTTATGATATTTTCCAAATTAATCGAGAAAAAGGACATTATTCTTAAAAAAGTGGGAAAAATTTCTTTAGTAATATTATGTATTCATGGTCCAATATATAGAGTTTTTATTAAACTAATGTCAACTTTCTTAAATTGCAGTTCAGATCAAATAAGAAAAAATTTCTTTTATGTTACAATTATTGTTATCTTAACTTTAATTGTTTGTAATTTGATTTATATTGTGTTGAAAAAGATTAATCCAATTTTAGTTGGTGAAAAAAAACAAAAAGTTTAAGCTGGTTCTTATATTTTGAAAAAAATGTATATATGACATTTCTTTTGAAATTGTTTGATGAAGATATATAATTGTGATATATTGTTTGTGCAAAAATTAAGTAGGTGATAAAAATGAAGAAAATAATAATATATATTTTATTAGCGTTATTATGCATGATAACTATATTTTGTTTTTCTAGTAAGAATACTATGGAATCTAATAGTACAAGTAAAAACTTAATTAGGTATTCAGTAAGAGTATATGAAAAAGTTATTAATAAAGAAGTAGATGAAGAAAAAGTTATTACTAAATTAAATTATCCAATTAGGAAACTTGCTCATTTTAGTATTTATTTCTTACTTGGAATATTTGTTTATAGTATATTTTCTTGCACTAAAGTAAATCATAAATTACTTTTATCAATGTTTATATGCATAATATATGCATCATTAGATGAAACACATCAATTATTTGTATATGGTAGAACTGCACAAGTATTAGATGTATTAATTGATAGTGTAGGTAGTTTAATTAGTATGTTAATTATTAAAGTTATAAAAAAGTTAAAGAGTATTTTAAAAATTTTAATTCACAAAAAATAGTAGAGTTTTCTCATAATGAAGCTGCATTTATAAAAATATAAGTTATGATTATGCTTTTGATATTAATTTATAGTACTATATTTAGTACTTTTTTCTTTACACCCTTTTGTAAATAATTAATATCTATATTTTATATAATTATTTTAGTGTGTTATAATAAATAAAAGTATAGGAGAGAGATTATGAAAAAAGAAAAAGAAAAAAAGTTTAATAAACTTAATATAATTAATATATTAAACTTAATATTTATTACATTATTTTTAGTTTTATTATTAAAGTTAAATATAATTCCTAAAAAATATATGATGATTATAACAGTTTCTTTAACTATTTATGAATTATTATGTATTTTATTTACTAATTTAAAATTTAAGGTAACAAAAATAATTGGTATTGTATTATCATCTTTATCAATTATTGGATGTAGTGTTTTGTCATATTACTTATATACTGGTAATACATTTTTAGATAAAGCATTTGATAATACTAAAACTGAAAATACAATAACATATTATGTTGTAACTTATAAGGATAATACTGCTAGTAACAGAAATGATATTAAAGATACAGTTTATTATGTTAATAATGATTCTAATATTGAAAGTGCTGTAAATTATTTAAAGAAATATACTAGTAGTAATATAACACTTGCGAGTGATGTTACAACTTTATTTACTATGATTGCGAATAAACAAGCAAGTTTTGCGTTATTAAGTAATTCAAGTTATGAAATATTATTTGATAATAATAAAAATTTAAAGAGAGATAATTATAAAATTGTATATCAGTTTAATATTAAAATTAAAAATAAAGTAAGTAAATCAACATCTAGTAATAAAGAAAAATTTAATATTTATATTAGTGGAACAGATTTTGCTAATTTAAGTGATTTTAATATGATTGTTACTATTAATATGAAAACTCATAAAATACTTTTAACAAGTATTCCAAGAGATTATTATATACCTGTATATGGTACAAATGGTATTAGAGATAATTTAAGTTTTATAGGTGTTAATGATATTTACACCAGAGCTAAATCAATAGAAAATTATTTTGGTATTAATTTTGATTATTATTTAAAAATTAATACAAATAGTTTAGTTGAAATAGTTGATGCTATTGGTGGAATTGAATATTGTTCTGATGCAAGTTATACAACAACTCATGCAACTATATTAAATTCATATGATGATTCTAAAGGTAAAAAATTGTATGTTAAAAAAGGTTGTCAACATTTAAATGGCATAGAAGCATTGACTGTTGCTAGAGAAAGAAATGCATTTGTTGATAGAGATAGACAAAGACAAAAGAATTGTCAAGCAATTATAATTGATATTTTTGATAAATTAAAGAGTGTTAATACTCTTACTAATTACACAAATATTTTAAATTCATTAAGTGATCTATATGAAACAACACTTCCAAGAGAAATAATAGAACAGATTATGAAAGATACTATAGATGGAGCAAACTGGAGTTTTGATAATCAATCTGTTGATGGTATTGGTGGAACAGATTTAGTACATTTAAATAGTATGAAAAGCTGGGTAATGTATCCAACAGATGAAACAATTGTTTCTGCTAAAGCAAAAATGAATGAAATTTTAAAATAGTTTGTCATATTTTGTCAGAATAAGTAGTACGAAAAATAGTATAATTTATTCACTTTTGAATATAATAAGTAAAGATTTATTTAAGGAGTGAATTATATGCTATTTTTTGTTATTATGGTATTATTACTTATATTAACATTTTTGTTATGTGCATTAAAATTGTCTGGTGATATAACAAAAGAAGAAAATAAAGAAAATGAGGATTAATTATGAAAGTAGTAAAGATTTGTTTTTTAGTATTATGGATGGCACTAATATTTTCTTTTTCTAATCAAAAAGATGTAGATAGTTCTAAAATTAGTGATAGTTTTATAGATAGAACAGTTGTTAAAATATATAAAATATTTAATGAAAACATTACTAAAGAAAAAGAAAATGAAATAATAGAAAAATATACTTATCCTATTAGAAAATTTGCACATTATACATTATATTTTATTTTAGGTATATTATCATTTTTAGTAGTAAAAGATTATTCAATAAATAAAAAACTTATAATATATTCTTTACTAATTTGTTTTTTATATGCATGTTCTGATGAATTTCATCAATTATTTATAATTGGTAGAAGTGCATCAATAAAAGATGTAATAATTGATACTTTTGGTTCTTTTTGTAGTATATCAATTTTTTATATTTTTAATAAAAAAATATCTAAAAGGTCTATATAGACTTTTTTCTTTTTAAACAATGTGTAAACCAGAGCTAATTATTATTGAAAAGCATATATTTTATGTGTATAATAGTTATAGTATATTAATGTATATAGGAAAGAGAAGGGTATTATGGAAGAAATTAATATAAGGGATTTTTTAAATTATTTAAAAAAATATGTACTAGTGATTGTAGTAGTATCATTTGTACTTATAATAGGAGTATTTATTTATGATAAAAGTATAAAGAAACCACTTTATACAACATATACAACAATAATACTTACTAAGTCTAATGAGGCACAGACAGGAACAACTATTACACAAAATGATATTTTATTAAATCAAAAGTTAGTCGAAACTTATAGTAAAATAATAAAAAGTAAACTTGTTCTAGAACAGGTTATATCAGAAACTGGAGTTACTTATACTGCAGAAGAATTAAGTGAAAATGTAAATGTAGAAGCATATGAAAACACTGAAATGCTTAAAATATCAGTAACAGATCAAGATCCAGAACTTGCTGCTAGTATTGCAAATTCTATTGCTCAAGTATTTAGTGGTGAAATAGCAAAAATATATCAAATAAATAATATTAGTGTGGTTGACGTTGCAGTTACACCTGAAGAAGTATCTAATAATACTTTAAAAAGAGATTTATTAATTGCGTTATTCATATCAATATTTGGAACAATTGGTGTAGTATTTGTAGTATATTATTTTGATGATACTGTAAAACTTACTGATGACTTAGAAGAAGAAATTGGTATGCCAGTTGTAGCGAAAGTATTTAAAAGTGATATAGGATCAAAGAATAATCGTAAGGTTGAATTACTTGCGCAAAAGTATCCTAAATCAGTAGTTAGTGAAAGTATTAAAACACTTAGAACTAATCTTCAATTCTCATCTGTAGATGAAGATATAAAAACAATTTTAATAACAAGTTCTATTCCAGGAGAAGGAAAGAGTTTTATAAGTGCTAACCTTGCAATTTCATTTGCGCAAACAGATAAAAAAGTTTTAATTGTTGATTGTGATATGAGAAAAGGTAGACAACATAGAATATTTAAATTATCTAATTCTAAAGGTTTATCTAACTTACTTATAGATGATATGACTAATTTAAAAGATTATATAAATAAAACATCAGTTCCTGGTGTGCATGTTATTACAAGAGGAACAGTTCCACCAAATCCAAGTGAATTATTAAATTCTAAAAAGAATGCTGATTTACTTAGAGTATTAAAAGCAAAATATGATGTAATAATATATGATGGTGTTCCATGTAATGGACTTCCTGATTCAATTATAATGTCAAAATTAGTAGATAAAGTTTTAATTGTAAGTTCTGATTCTATGACTCCAAAATCAGTACTTGAAAGTACTAAAAAACAACTTGAAAGTGTTAATGCACCAATTGCAGGTGATGTACTTAATAATGTAAATAGAAAAAATAGCACATATGGTAAATACTATGGCTATTATGGAGATAGTCAATAATGATTGATATACATTCACATTTATTATATGGTATTGATGATGGGTCTAGATCAATAGTAGAAAGTGCATATATAATTAAAAGTTTAAGTGAAATAGGTTATACAGATATAATTTTAACACCACACTTTATAAATGGTAGTTCTTATATGAGTACAAGAGAAAACAACTTAGATTTATTAGATAGATTAAAAGTTGAATTAGTTAAACATCAAATACCTGTAAATTTATATTTAGGCAATGAAATATATATTGATAGTGATATTATAAAATTATTTAAAGAAGGTATAATTAGTTCTTTAAATGATTCAAAGTATTTACTTATTGAACTACCTATGAGTGGTGAAAATGAAATATATTATGATGTATTCTTAGATTTAATTAATATGGGATATAAAGTTGTTTTAGCTCATCCAGAAAGATATATTTCATTTCAAAAAGACTTTAATAAAGTTTATGAATTAAAAGAAATTGGTGTATTGTTTCAATGTAATGTAGGTAGTATTTTAGGTGATTATGGATCTCATGCTAAAAAGACTATTAAAAGATTATTAAAAGAGCATTTAATAACATTTATGGGAACAGATATACATCATAAAAAAGAAAATTATAATTTTGCTGAAAAGGCAAAAAAGAAGTTTAGTAAATATCTTACTGCAAAAGAAATAAATGATATTTTTGAAAATAATGCTAGAAAACTTCTTAACAAATAATAAAAGGTACTCCTTGATAGGAGTATTTTTTTATGATATAATTTATGGTAGAAGGAATGATAAAGATGAAGAACAAAGGATTTGCGTCATCATTAATAATATTTAGTTTATTAACTTTATTTTTGATAACACTTTTTATGCTTATGAATACACTTAGTAATACATCAAGTTTAAATAATAATGTTAAGAAAAATATAATTAATGAAATGAACTATGATGAATCTAATTCAACAAGTATTGAAAATAGATTATCAGCATTAGAAAATAAAATTAGTACTTTAGAAGATAAAATATATCCTGTTGGAAGTATTTATATGAGTTTAACAGATGAAACAATTGAATCTGTAACAGAAAAATTTGGTGGAACATGGGAAAAGATGGAAAACACATTTTTAATAGGAGCATCTTCTAATTATCAAGTAGGAACTACTGGTGGGACTGTGACTCATAAACATGAAAGCCCAGTAAACACATTAGGTGATTCATTAGTAGGTGTTAATAATAAATTTGGTACAAATGCAAATACTTTAGGTAATTTTTATGGAGCAACTTTATCATCATCACAAACTGGTGGAAATTATACTGCTTATTATACTAGTGAAGAGAGTAATATTCCTCCATATACTGCTGTATATATGTATAAAAGAGTTAAATAAAGGGTGAAAATATGAAAAAGCGTATACTTTTAATAATGTGTTTTGTTATAACTTTTGTTTTATCTTTTTTTGCGGGATTTTTAATATCAAAATTAGATTTATTTAAGGAAAAAGAACCAGAAGTTAATAATATATTAAATGGCAATACTTTTTATTTAAATGAAGATGGAAAATCTTATATAAAATTTACATCTAATGAAGATTATGAATATAGATTTAATAGTGAAGACAATAATTATAAACAAATAAATGGTAAATATACACTTTCTAATGATAATGTTACTTTAGATAATAAAGAAAAATTTACAATAAAGAATGATATACTTATTTTAGGAAATAAAAATATTATTTATTTTAATAGTAAAAACATGGTGGATGAGATTATAAAACTTAGAAATATCGCTAAAGAATATGTTGATGAAATTAAAAAGAATGATCCAAATCTTGCATATCCAAAAGATGTAAAGGCACATATGAATACTTGTTATAGTCTTGATGACAATAGGATTTCATGTAATATAACTTATGATATATATTTTGATAATTATATAAAGTCTGTATGTGATGAACTTGATAATGATAGAATGTTTTTCCCATATACAGGTTATACTGGATATTGTGAAAATGAGTATATTAGAAATACAAATTATTTTGAAATGAAAAGAGTAAATAATACTTATAAAATAAATAGAGTAACAAATAAGTTAAATGTTAAATAGGATATATAATTTTATATATCTTATTTTTATATTTGCCTTGTTTTTAAAGAGAAAATATCATATAATAAAGTTAAAGTTTAGGAGGAAGTATGGATATAAGTATTTTACCCGCAGATATGTATATTGTTGTTAATAAAACTGTATTACAAGAAAATGATAGTAAGATTTTAACTATGCTTTATCAACCTATTATAGGTATAGGTGCGGTTAATTTATATCTTACTTTATGTCTTGATTTAGATAAAAATGAATTTATGAGTGAAGAAAATTCACATCATCATTTGATGACTAATATGAGAATGAGATTAAGTGATATAGTTATTGCTAGAGAAAAATTAGAAGCAATTGGTCTTATTAAATCATACTTTAAAGAAGGAGAGGACGTTAATACATATATATATGAAATATTTTCTCCACTTTCAGCACATGAAATATTTTCTCATCCAATACTTAATATAGTTTTATATAATAATGTAGGTAAAAAAGAATATGAAAGACTTATTAATAGATTTAAAGTACCACGCATTAATTATGGAAGTTATAAAGATATAACTAAAAATTTTAATGAGGTTTTTGATAGCGTACCAGGTACAGTATTTGAAAATGAATCTCGTAATATAAAAAGTATTCATAAGTTAAAACCAGAAATAGAAAGTACAATAGATTTTGATATGCTTATATCTATTTTACCAAGTGGTTTACTTTCAAAAAATACATTTAGAAAAGATGAAAAAGAGTTAATTCAAAATATTTCATATATATATAATATCGATACAGAAGAAATGAAAGGTATTATTATTAATTCAGTTAATGACAAACATAATATTGATAAAACATTACTTAGAAAAAATGCAAGAAATTATTATCAGTTTGAAAATAATGGAAAACTTCCATCACTTATTTATCAAAAACAACCAGAGTATTTAAGAAATCCAGTTGGAAATGATAGTAAAAGAGCAAAAATGATTTATACATTTGAAACTGTATCACCTTATAATTTCTTAAGAGGAAAATATAACGGCGCAAAACCAACAGAAAGAGATTTAAATTTAGTAGAAAGTTTAATGGTAGATTCAGGACTTAAACCAGCAGTTGTTAATGTTCTAATAGATTATGTTATGAAAATAAATAATAAAAAGTTAACTAAAAACTTTGTTGAAACAATTGCGGGACAGTGGAAGAGACTTAATATAGAGACTGCAGAAGACGCTATGAACGAAGCAGAAAAAGAATGTAAAAAGAAAAAAATGGTAAAAGAAAAGAGTAGTGTAAGAACTTATAAAAAAGAAGAAACAAATCTTCCTGAATGGTTTAATAAAGAAATAGAAAAAGAAAAAAATAGTGAAAAAGAAGAAGAAGAAGTAAAGGATTTACTTAAGGATTTTATGTAGTAAGCAGGTGAAAATATGATTAAAGCAGAAGAAATAATTAATGAAAAGAAAAGTAAAAATTTAACTGATTTAGAAATAGAATATTTTAAAGCAAATAAAAATCCAGAATTTAAAAAGTTTACTGATTCTATAAATTTAAATGATAAAATACTTATGAAATATACATCTAGTTTAGTGCAGTGTTTTAATGAAAAAGAAAATTGTAAGAATTGCAAAGGTCTTGAAAATTGTAAAAATGAAGTAAATGGATGTTTTTACAAACCTATTATTGTAGATGGTAATATTAATTTTGAACATAAAACTTGTAAATATAAAAATAAAATGCTTCATGATATTGAATATGTAAAAAATGGATATTTATTTGAAGTTTCTAAAGAAGTTAGAAATGCAAAAATGAAAGATATTTATACAGATGATAAAAATAGAAATGAATTAATTAAATGGATAATTAAGTTTATAAAAAATTATAAATCAGGTAAACAATGTAAAGGGTTATATTTAAGTGGTAATTTTGGATCTGGTAAATCATATTTAGTATCCGCAATGATTAATGAGCTTGTTAAAGATGGTTATAAGGGTGCGCTTATATATTATCCAGAATTTTTAAGAAGTTTAAAGGCATCTTTTGGCAAAGATTTTGATGAACAATTTAATTATGTAAAGAAATCTGATTTATTATTAATTGATGATATAGGGGCTGAAAATATATCTGCTTGGTCTAGAGATGAAATACTCGGACCAATTATTCAATATAGAATGGATGAAAAGTTACCAACATTTTTTACATCTAATTTATCAGTAGATGAATTAGAAGTACATTTAAGTGAAAGTAAAGATAAAATTGACAAAATTAAAGCAAAACGTATAATAGAACGTATTAAATTTATTACTGATGATTTAAAATTAATTAGTAATAATAATAGAAAATAGTTTATAGGAGTCTAATATGGGTAAGGTAATAAATGCATTTATAAAAAAAGTTCCTTGTACATCAAAGATGAAAAAAATAGCGGGTTTTAATAATAAAAATAATCAAGTTAAATTAATTCTAGAATTAAGAAAAGAATTTCTTTTAATGACCGAGTATAATTGTGCCAACAAAAGAACAATTGATAATATTTTTTCTTATTTAGCAGTTAATATAACTTCTAATGATTATTTGTACTTAAAAAATATTATAAATGCACTTGTTAGAATGTATTATGATTTAGATACTAAACTTAAGAATGTTCCTTTAGAGTCTAATTTAGAAAAATGTTATATTAATATTTTATATAATATTAAAATATTTGAAAAAATTCTTGCTAAAAGACTAAATAGGAAAGATGCAAATGAATTAGAAAAAATTATTTCTTTTGAAAACATAAGTTATTTAATACTTGAAAAAAGAAATATAGATGATGCATATGATTTAATAGATTCAAATATAGATTTATTAAATTATTATAATTATGAAGAAAAGGATTTTGAACATTTATTATTTGAAAAATATGTTAAAGCTAAATTAACTAATGACATTAACTCTATTTTTTATTATACAAGAATTATAAATCATATTTTACATATTAATTCTTTAAATCTCAATAAAGAAAAATTTATAAAAATGGTTTCTAATACCAAGTTAAAAAAGAAGACTGAACTTGATAAAAAACTTCAAAATACAAATTATGATAATAGACAAGGAAGATTTATTTTAGAAGATGATTTAATTGTTTCTATAGATAAGGAAGGAACAAAAAATATAGATGATGCTTTATCTATAGATAAATTAAATGATGGTGGTTTTATTATAGGAATTCATATTGCTGATATATGTAGTATATTACCAGATTATAATATTCAAAATTTTACTTTTAGAAATTTTTTAGATTACAGTTATTCTGATGCTTCTTTAAAAGAAAAAATTCCTAAAAATGCTATATCTATGTTTGCTCAAATAGATAAAAATGGGAAAATTATAGATTATAGAATAGTTAAAAGTAATATATATGTGTATAAAAATTTATTTCATCATGATGTAAAGAAAATAATAAATAAAAATAAAAATGACATTTTATCAAAGTTTATAATGGATTTAAAAGAGTTATATATGATGATTGATGAATCACATAAAAAAGAAATCCCAGCATATAAATTTGGAAGTATAATTGTAGAAAAATTTATGATTTTATTTGGCTCATTAACAAGTAAATATTTTTATGATAATAATTTGCCATATATTTATTCTAATGATAAAAATGGAAAAATTACATATTCATTAAACGAATCTAAATATAATACTGGTTTTAAAAGTGATAATTTAAAAACATATGGTAAAGCAACATCGCCAATTGTTGATAATGTATCAAAGGTTAATCAGCTTTTAATACACAAACATTTATTTGATCATTTAGATGATAAAATAGAGCATAATGTTGATGAAGAACTTGGTGAAGTAGTAAAAAAATTAAATCTTTCAAAAAAAGAACAAAATATTAAAGAATAACTATTTACAAAAATATTAGTTTTGTGCTATTATTTATTTGTAAATCTGTGACGAAGACACGATTTGTTAATGATTACTATAAAGAGAGTTAGCCATTGGTGGAAGGCTAATTAGTTAGTTAATAAGTTACTACTTCTGAGTGAAATTAATAATTTTCGGTTTTAAAGGCCGTTATCTAAATTAAGTAAAATAAAGGATGGTACCGTGCATATGCACTCCTTAAATACCATCCTTTTTCTTTGGAGGAAATATGGAAAAGAAAGAGTTTATGCAAAAATTGACAGATTTATTTTTAGAAAAAAAGAGATTATCTATGAAGGGTGAAAATACTGAAATTATAGATAAACAAATCAAAGATTTAAAAAAAGAATATTCTAAAGATTTAATGGAGGAGAAGAAAAATGATCAATATAAAAGAAAATAAAGAATTAAATACACTTAATCATAGCTGTGCACATCTTTTAGCGCATGCTGTAAGACATTTATATCCAAATGCAAAGTTTTGGGTTGGACCTGTTATAGAAGAAGGTTTTTACTATGATATTGATTTAGGTGATGAAGTTATAAAAGAAGAAGATTTACCTAAAATAGAAAAAGAAATGAAAAAAATATCAAAAAGTAATAAATTAATTAAAAGATTAGAACTTACTAAAGAAGAAGCTTTAGAGATGTTTAAGGATGATCCATATAAAGTAGACATTATTAAAAACTTAGATGATAGTGAAACAATAAGTGCATATAAACAAGATGACTTTGTTGATTTATGCCGTGGACCACATATGAATACTACTAAAGATATGAAATACTTTAAATTATTAAAAGTATCAGGTGCTTATTATAAGGGTGATTCTAAAAATAAAATGCTTCAAAGAATATATGGTGTATGCTTTAATACAGAAGAAGATTTAGATGCACACTTAAAATTACTAGAAGAAGCAAAAGAAAGAGACCATAGAAAAATAGGTAAAGACTTAGAAATATTTGCAAATTCAGAATTAGTAGGTAAGGGACTTCCTTTATGGCTTCCTAATGGTGGTATGATTAGACTATTACTTGAAAGATATATTCAAGATAAAGAAATAAAATTAGGATACAAACATGTATGGACACCAAGTTTAGGTAGTGTTGATTTATATAAAACATCTGGTCACTGGGATCACTATAAAGAAGATATGTTTCCTGTAATGAAGTTAGATGAAGAAGAATATGTATTAAGACCAATGAATTGTCCTCATCATATGATGATTTATAAAAATTCACTTCATTCATATAGAGATTTACCTATAAGACTTGCTGAAGTTGCAAATGACTTTAGATATGAAGCATCAGGTGCTGTTTGTGGTATAGAAAGAACAAGAGCATTTACTCAAAATGATTCACATATATTCTGCAGCAAAGAACAAATAAAAGATGAATTTGCAGGAGTAGTTAAATTAATACTTGATACTTATAAAGACTTTGGATTTAATGATTATGAATTTAGATTATCACTTAGAGATAAAGAAGATAAAGAAAAATATTTTGATGATGATGAAATGTGGGAAAGTGCTGAAAATGAACTTAGAAATGTTTTAACAGAACTTAATATTCCATTTTATGAAGCAAAAGGTGAAGCAGCATTCTATGGACCAAAGCTTGATGTACAAGTTAAATCTGCTATTGGACATGATGTAACACTTTCAACTTGTCAACTAGATTTCCTTCTTCCAGAAAGATTTGATTTAACTTATATAGATAAAGATGGAAGTAAAAAAAGACCAGTTGTTATTCATAGAGCGATTTTAGGATCATTAGATAGATTCTTAGCATTCTTACTAGAAGAAACAAAAGGAGCACTTCCACTTTGGCTTTCTCCAGTAGAAGCAACTATTATACCAGTTAATAATGAATATCATTTAAGATATGCTAAAACTATAGAAAATACTTTAAGAGAAAATAATATAAGAGTTGAACTTGATGATAGAGAAGAAAAACTTGGATATAAATTAAGAGAAGCAAACTTAAAGAAAATACCATTAGTTATTATTTTAGGTGATAAAGAAAAAGAAAATGGTAATATCTCATATAGAAAACATGGAAGTACTGAAACAATTACAATATCAATAGATGATTTTGTTGTACTTTTAAATAATGAAATAAAAAAATATAGATAAATTTGATAGAAATATCAAATTTTTCTTATTTTAGGTAATAAAAAAAGTAACCATTTGGTTACTTAATTATTTGCTAGCTAATCTTCTAAGTATTCTTGCTTCTCTAGCTGTAGTTTTAAATCTAACACCATTTATTGTTACATATTGGAAATTTAATTTTTGTTTTCTTTTTGTTACATTTTTAGCATGAGAAACGTTATTAGCCGAATTTGGTCTTTTTGCTGTTACTTTTTTAGACATTGTAATTCCTCCTTTAAAAAAACTTCTTGCTTAATAACTTTAACATATTATTCGTTTTAAGTCAATTATATTGTAATAATTTGGTATTTTGTGTACAATAAATGTAAGGAGGATTAATATGAATTATATACCATTAAGAGTTAAAACTAATTATTCCTTGCTTACTAGTTTAAATACTATAGAATCTTTAGCAAAAAGAGCAAAAGAGTTAAATATAAATGCACTATCGATAACAGATGATAATATGTTTGGAGTTATGGAATTTTATAAGACAATGCTTAAATATGATATAAAACCAATAATTGGTCTTGAAGTAAAGATAAATGATTATAGTATTTTACTTTATGCAGAAAATTATAAAGGATATCAAAATTTATGTTATATATGTAGTAATGAAAAAACTATACAAATTCTAAAAGAAAATAGTGATAATGTATTATGTATTGTTCCTTATGAATCAATTAATATATATGATGAAATAAGTCCTTTTTATAAAAATATATTTGTATCATATAAAACAAAAGAAGAAAGAAATAATATAAAAAATAAAAAATGTGTATTCGCAAATGAAATAAGAGTATTAAATAAAGAAGATAAAGAATACTTAAAATATTTATATATGATAAAAGATGGAGTTAAATTAAGTGATAAAAAAGAATATATATTTGATAACTATAATTATTTGTTAGATAATGATGAAGTACTTAATTTAATGGATAAAAATGATATTATTAATTATAAAATAATTATTGATAGTGTTAATTTAAAGATAGAAAAAAATACAGGTTTATTACCTAAATATAATGAAGATGAAAACTTTGATGAATTTAAATATTTAACAGAGTTATGTAAAAAAGGATTACTTAAAAGATTAGATAATAAAGTTCCTATAAAATACGCAGATAGATTAATGTATGAATTAAATATTATAAATAAAATGGGATTTTGTAATTATTTCTTAGTTGTATTTGACTATGTAAGATATTCAAAAAGAAATGATATATTAGTAGGACCTGGAAGAGGTAGTGCAGCTGGAAGCCTTGTTAGTTACTCACTTGGTATAACAGATATAGATCCAATTAAATATGATTTATTATTTGAAAGATTCTTAAATCCAGAAAGAGTAACAATGCCAGATATTGATATGGACTTTGATGCTTCAAGAAGAGATGAAGTAATAAAATATGTTGAAAATAAATATGGTAATAAAAGAGTTGCACAAATTCTTACATTTTCTACATTAAAAGCAAAACAAGTATTAAGAGATATATCTAGAATATTTGATATTCAAGCTCAAAAAACAGATGATTTTATTAAATTAATAGATTCTAATTTATCACTTTCAGAAAACAAAAAAAGTGATTTAGTAAAAGATAGATTGGAAAAAGATACATTATTAACTAGAATATATGATATTGCATCTCACCTTGAAAACTTAAAAAGACAAACATCAATTCATGCCGCAGGTGTAATTATATCTAGAGAAAACTTAGATAGATATATACCACTTTATAAAATATCAGATGATGAATTTATAACAGGTTATGATATGACATACTTAGAAGAACTTGGTTTACTTAAAATGGACTTTTTATCTATTACAAATTTATCATTAATAAGCGAATTACTTTCAGAAATAAAAAGTGTTAACTTTTCTAAAATACCACTTGATGATAAAAAAACAATTGAACTTTTTAAAAGTGTAGATACAGATGGAATATTTCAGTTTGAATCAACTGGTATGAAAAATGTACTTAGAAAATTTAATGTTGAATCATTTGATGATTTAGCAGTTATAATAGCGTTATTTAGACCAGGACCTATGGAAAATATAGATTCTTATATTAGAAGAAAAGAAGGTAAAGAAAAAGTTACATATTTAACTGATGACTTAAAACCTATTTTAGAAAGCACTTATGGAATAATTATCTATCAGGAACAAATAATGCAAATAGCGAGTGTAATGGCAGGATATACTTTAGGTGAAGCTGATATTTTAAGAAGAGCTATGAGTAAAAAGAAACATGAAATAATGGATAGTGAAAGAGAAAAATTTATTTCAAGAAGTATTAATAAAGGTTATAGTGAAGAAGTAAGTAATAAAGTATTTGATTTAATTTACAAATTTGCTGATTATGGATTTAATAAATCACACTCTGTGGGATATGCGACTGTTTCATTTAAAATGGCATATTTAAAAGCACACTATAGAATTTATTTTATGAAACATTTACTTACTATGGTATCTGGTAATGATGTTAAAACAAGACAGTATATAAATGAGTGTAAAAATAATAATATAGAATTATTAATGCCATCAATAAATGATAGTGATTATGATTATAAAATAGAGAATAGTAAACTTAGATTTCCACTTACTGGTATAAAAAATATTGGACATTTAGTATGCAGAGAAATAATTGAAGAAAGAAAAAATGGTGAATATAAAAGTTTCTTTGATTTTATAAAAAGATGTTATGGTAAAAGTGTTAATAAAAAAACTATAGAGTCTTTAGTAAATGCAGGAGCGTTTGATATATTTAATTATAATCATAAAACATTAATTGAAAGTATTGATATTGGTATAAATTATGCTGAACTTGTAAAAGATTTAGGTGAAGAAGTTGTAAATGTTCCAGAACTTGATATAACAGAAGAATATGATTCATCAGAACTTATAAAAAGAGAATATGATTCATTTGGTTTTTATTTAAGTTATCATCCTGTACAAAATTATAGAAGAAATAATTTTACTACTATGGATATAAAAAATAATTTTAATAAGATTATAAATATATATTTACTTATTGATAATGTAAGAACTATTGTAACTAAAAAAGGTGAAAAAATGGCATTTATTACAGGGTCAGATGAATATGGTGAAATAGATATGGTTATGTTTCCAAGAACATATGAAAAGTACTATAATCTAAGTAAGGGTGAGGTAGTACTTATAAGTGCTAAAGTAGAAAAAAGAATTAATCAGTATCAATTAGTTATAAATAGTATTCAAAGATTCTAGAAATTTCTAAGATCTTTCTTTTATTGACATTTTTATATTTTATGGTATTATATAATTCACTAAAAAAAGGGGATTATATTATGAAAGGAACATTTTTAGATAGTAAAGCAAATGATATGTTTTCTAAATTTAATAATAGTGATTTAAAATATTTGTTAAATGAAATAGAAAAGTATTATTTAGAATATAGAGCAAGCCTTGGTTTACGCAAAAATATAACATTTGGGGTAGAAATTGAATATGAAAAAGTATCTAAGAGAACAGCCGATAAATTTATAACTGAAAATTATAAAAATTGGATTTCAGAAAAAGACGATTCATTAATTATTGGTGGTGAAATTATATCTCCTGTAATGAAGGATAAGAAAAAATACTGGAAAGAACTTAGGGAAATATGTGAATTTTTATCTAAAAGAAAAGCAGATACTCTTCATAATGCTGGTGGACATATTCATGTTGGAGCTTGCACATTAGGTGATGATCTTGATGCTTGGAAGAACTTTATAAAATTATATACTGTGTATGAACGTATTCTTTCGAGATTTTTCTATGGAGATAAATTTACTGCTAGGAAACATATTCTTGAATTTGCAGAACCGGTCGCCCCAATATTATATAATAGAATTGATGCATTTAATTCTTCATCAACAGTTCGTTCTTTAAAATGGAAGTTTCCTTGTATGGATAGATGTCTTTCACTTAATCTTTGTAATGTAGATTTTCATAAACCTATATGTAATGATAAAAAAAATACAATAGAATTTAGATGGCCAAATGCATCATCTAATCATGTTATTTGGCAAAATAATATAAATACATGTACAAAAATGTTAAAGTCATCTAGAAATTTAGATACAGATTTTTTAGATTATAAATTAAGTAATGGTAATTTTACTTATGATAAAATGAAATACAGTGAAGTAAATATAGAAGAAGCACTTGAATTTGTTGATTTGGTTTTTGATAATGATTTAGATAAAGTATATTTTTTAAGGCAATATATAAAAAATTACGACGAAAATTTTAAAATAAATAAAGCAGTTATGGCAAAAACTTTTGTTAAGTAGGTGTAATTATGTTAAGAAAGTATTATTTAGCGTATGGCAGTAATTTAAATTTAGAACAGATGAAAAAAAGATGTCCTAGTTTTAAAGTAATAGATACAATTAATTTAAAGGGTTATAGATTAGTATATAAAGGATTAGAAGATAATTATGCATATTTAACTATTGAAAAATGTGAAAAATCATATGTTCCGCTCGCTTTATTTTCTATATCTTTATTTGATACAATTGCTTTAGATAACTATGAAGGATATCCATTTTCTTATTCAAAAAAATATTTTACAGTAGATGTAGAAGGCAAAGAAAAAGATGCATTTTTATATGTTATGAATAATGATAATGATTATCATATTCCATCAGACAAATATGTAGAAATATGTAAAAAAGGATATAAAGATTTTAATTTTGATGAAGCAATATTAGATAAAGCATATAATGATACATGCAAAAACATTAAAAAACTAGAGTTAAAAAGATAAAAATTGGCATTTTTACTATATTTTTATTCTTTTCCTATTTACAAAAAGAAAAATATCCGTTATAATCTATGTTGTAGTTTTGATTAAAAACAAGGAAAGAAGATGTATATCTCACCTGACTTATAATTAAGTAAGTAGGTCAAAGGCCATTTAAAATATAAATATTTTATTGTCTTTGATATTAGGGTGAATACATTGTATTCATTTTTTATTTGGAGGTGTTTTGCTATAGCAAAGGAAAAAGATGTGCTTATTAATGAGCAAATAAGAGCGAAGGAAGTTCTTGTAATTGGACCAAAAGGAGAACAACTTGGTCTAAAAAGTAGGGAAGATGCATTAACACTTGCATCTGTCGCAGGTTTTGATTTAGTACTTATGAATGCTAATGTTGAAAAACCAGTATGCAAACTTATGGATTACAATAAGTATAAGTACGAAAAAGCAAAGAAGATGAAAGAAGCTTCAAAGAAACAAAGAGAAAATAACACTGAATTAAAAGAGTACAGATTATCAGTAAATATTGATATTCATGATTTTAATACTAGAGTTAAACAAGCAAGTAAATATCTAGAAAAAGGTCACAGAATCAAAGCTAGTATAAGATTTAGAGGAAGAGAAATGGCACATACAGAACTAGGAAAAGATGTACTTATAAGATTCGCAGATACGTTAAAAGAATTTGGTGCTGTAGAAAAACAACCAACTATGGAAATGAGAAGTATGTATATGATGATTGCACCAATAAAGAAGGAAGGAAAGTAAAATGGGAAAAATTAAGTTAAAAACACATAAGGGAACTAAAAAATCTTTAACAAAAAGAAATAGTGGTTCAGTAAAATTCAAAAAACCAGGTACTGGACATTTAACTGGTAAATATTCAGCAGATAGAAGTAGAAATTTAAGAAAGGGTTCAGGATTATCTAGTTCAGATTCAAAGAAATTAAAGAATCTATTAGATAGAATGAACTAAGATTAGGTGGTGAAAAAGTATGGCAAGAGTAAAAGATGGAAAAATAACAAAGGCTAAACATAAAAAAATATTAAAACAAGCAAAGGGTTATTTTGGTAGTAAACATAGATTATTTAAAACTGCTAAAGAACAAGTAATGCATTCAGGTAAATATGCATATAGAGATAGAAGACAAAATAAGAGAAATTTCAGAAAATTATGGATTACACGTATTAATGCAGCATGTAGAAATAATGATATTAGTTATTCAAAATTCATTGATGGATTAAATAAAGCTAATGTTGTAATTAATAGAAAAATGCTTTCAGAACTTGCAATCAGTGATGAAAAAGCATTTGCTGAATTAGTTAAAACTGCTAAAGATGCTTTAAATGGAAAAGTTACTCCTAAAAAAGTAGAAGCAAAAAAAGAAGTTAAAGCTGAAGTAAAAGAAGAAAAGAAAGAAACTACAGATTTATCTAAAATGACAGTTGCAGAACTTAAAAAACTTGCTAGTGAAAGAAAAATTGCTGGAGCTAGTACAATGAAAAAAGCTGAATTATTAGAAGCTTTAAAATAATTTAAAAAGAAATTACAAGGAAACTTGTGATTTTTTTTATTTTTTAGGGGAAAAGTAGTGTTTTACGGAGAATAAAACATTGAGAGGATATTTTTGTATAAAGGAGGATAGATAGTTCAAAAATATTCTTATCCTAGTAAAAGGAGGTAAAAAATGTCAAAATTTTATACATGTAAAAATGATCGTGCATTCAAAGAAGTTTTCTTAAATCCAAATAATAGTGATTTAAGATAAAAGAGTAGATGCAATAGTGCATATGGGTAATAAAAAAATTGAAATAGAAATTAATTCACAAAATAAGAATTATCTTCATACTAGAAGTACCGCATATATTTGTAATATATATCAGTCTAATGCAAGTGTGGGCGATATATATAATGAAGACACTGATATAATTCAAGTTAATTTAACATGGGGATTAGGCAAGAATAATGAAGAAATGAAAATATATAAGATAATGAACGAAAAAGGTGAACTATATGTTAAAAATTTCATAATATATGAAATAAATATGGATTATTATGATAAAATTTGGTATAGTAAAAATGAAGAAGAAATCAAGAAGAATCAATATATGATAATGCTTGATTTAGATAAAAAGGAGCTAAAAAATATGCCAAAAGATAAGATAGTAGATAAGTATATAACAAATGTAACAATAGTAAATGATGATCAGAATTTCAAAAATATATGAGTGAAGAAGAAGATAAAAGAAAAATACAAAATAGTTTACTTTCAGAGGCAAAAGAAACTGGTTATACATCAGGTATTAATGATGGTATTTCTAAAGGTATAAAACAAACTGCTAAAAATTTGTTATCAATGAATATGACTTTAGAAGACATATCAAAAGCAACTGGCTTATCAGTTGAAGAAATTAATAAACTTAAAAATGAAAAATAATTCTAAAGATATTATTGTCAATATCTTTTTTCTTTACTTAATTTTAAAAAATATAACAAAAACATATTTAAATTTATTTATTTTTATGGTAAAATTAACTATAGTTAAATAATATGGAGGAATAAATTATGGGAATGTTTGATAAAATTTTTGGAAAAGAAAATGTTGGATCAGAAATAAGTGAAGATGAATACTATTCACTAGGTATAGATGAAGCATATAAAGATTCAAATAGTGAAGGAAATAAAATGATTCTTTTAGAACCAAGAGCATATTCAGAAAGTCAACAAATTGCAGATCATTTAAAAAAGAGAAATACTGTAGTTGTTAATTTAAAAAGAGTAACACAAGAACAAGCTAAAAGAATAGTAGATTTCTTAAGTGGAACATTATATGCGATTGGTGGAGATTTACAAAAACTTGGACCTGGAATATTCTTATGTACACCAAAGAATATTAATGTACAAGGAAAAATGAGTGAAGAAGAAGACAAACTTAGAAAAACAAAAAATGATAATATGGAACTATAAAGGTTTACAAAATAAAAATAAAGTGTTAATATAATGCACATAGCTTTAAGAGGTGATAACTTGGAAAAATTTAGTAGGACACTTCATGGCTATAATCCAGAAGAAGTAAATAGCTTCTTAGACGAGGTAATAAATCAAGTTGAAAAACTAATTGAGTCAAATAGACAAAAAAATGAAGAAATATTACTTTTGAAAAGTCAAATAAAAAATGCAAAAACTAGTGATGAACTAATTAAAAAAGCACAAAAGTTTGACGAATTAGAGGCTACTTTAAATAAAGCAATTGTTATGGCTGAAAATACTGGAGAACACATTAGAAGGGTTGCTAAACAAGAGCGAGATTTAATGTTGGAAGAGGCTAAGAAAAATGCAAGCGTAATAATTAATGATGCTCTTGTGAGATCTGAAAAGATAGAATATCAGGCATCTCTTTTAAGAAAAAATATTATTATGTTTAAAAGAAAACTTAAGATTAATTTAGAAGAACAACTAAAATTAGTTGATGATATTGAAGTAATCGATGATATAGAATAGATGATAGAGACGGATATTTAAAAGTTTATTTAAAGAGAAAATGTTAATTGGTGAGAGACATTAATAAATTTAAATATTAGATCACTCTTGATATTTTTACCTGATATTTAGGGTAAAACGTAAAACTCATGCGTTAAATGAAGAAAGAGCATAGAAAAGTCTATGAAGTAAGGTGGTACCGCGATTTATCGTCCTTACATCATAGGCTTTTTTTATATATTGGAGGGATAAAAATGATAATAAGTATACTACTTTTAATAGTAGGATTTGTACTTTTAATAAAAGGTGCGGACATATTTGTTGATGGTGCAAGTAGTACAGCACTAAACTTAAAAGTATCAAAAATGGTAATAGGACTAACCATAGTAGCATTTGGAACAAGTGCACCAGAATTTGCTGTATCTATTAAGGCACTGCTTTCAGGTAGTTCAGATATAGTATTAGGTAACGTAGTAGGTAGTAATATATTAAATATATTATTAATACTAGGTATATCATCATTATTTTCATCTATGGTAGTTAAAGATAATACTGTAAAAAAAGAAATACCACTTACGATATTATTTTCAGTGTTATTAACAGTTTTGTCATTTGATAATATATTTGATAAAAATATTACAAATGTAATAACTAGAACAGATGGAATTATAATTTTACTTTTCTTTATAGTATTTATTTATTATTTAGCATCTATTGCTAAAAATAATAAAGAAGAAAATGAAAAAGCTCCATACAAAATCGGGAAGTCATTATTATTTGTGTTAATAGGACTAATTGGAATAGTAGCTGGTAGTAACTTAGTAGTTGATAATGCAAGTGCTATAGCAAAAGCACTTAATGTATCAGAAAAAATGATATCACTTACAATTGTTGCATTTGGAACAAGTCTTCCAGAGTTAGTAACAAGTGTGCAAGCAGCTAGAAAACATGAAAATGATATAGCAATAGGAAATATTATTGGTAGTAATATCTTTAATATAGGAATTGTTATTGGACTTCCATGTGCATTAATAGGAAATATCAATGTTGGAACATTTAATTATATTGATATGTTTACAATGATAGGAGCGGCAATACTTTTATTCTTGTTAACATTTAAGAAAAGAAAATTAGATAAAGGCGAAGGCTTAATCATGTTATTAATATTTATAGTATATTATGGTTATGTAATTATAGGAGGATAAGATTATGAAAATATTTGAAAATTTAGATAAAGTATCTAATGAAGAAATGGAAAGTAAAATATTAAAAAAATGGAAAAGTGAAGACATATTAAATAAAACAATAGAAAACAGAAAAAATTGTAAGAATTTTGTATTCTATGATGGACCAATATATGCGAATGCTAAACCTGGTATTCACCATGTATTTGCTAAAACTATAAAAGATTCTATTTGTAAATATAGAACTATGAAGGGAAATAGAGTACTTAGAAAAATAGGACTTGATACACATGGACTTCCAATAGAAGTAAATGTTGAAAAGAAACTAGGATTTAAGTCAAAAGCTGATATTGAAAAATTTGGCATTGAAAATTTCTGTAAGGAATGTAATAAAGAAACAGCAACTAATATTGATATAGTTAAAAAAGTAACTGATCAAATGGGTCAATTTATAGATATGGGAAATCCATATATTACATGTAGTAATGAATTTATTGAATCAGAATGGTGGCTTATAAAAAATATATTTGACCAAGGATTAATTTATCATGGAAATAAAGTACTTCCATATTGTCCAAGATGTGGTACTGAACTTTCTGCTAATGAAGTATCACAAGGATATAAAAATGTATCAGTTAATACTGTAATAGTACCATTTAAATTAAAAGATGAAGATACTTATGTACTTGTTTGGACAACAACACCATGGACACTTATAGATAACGTTGCTTTATGTGTTAATCCAAATTATGAGTATTTAAAAGTTGAATCAATGGGATACAAATTTATAGTTGGTAAATCACTTGCTGAAAAAGTATTAGGTGATGACTTTAAGGTATTAGAAGAACTTACTGGTAAAGATTTAGAAGGACTTTCTTATGAACAATTACTTCCATTTGCTAATGTAGAAGGTAAAGCATTTGTTATTTTAGCAGATACATATGTTACAGATGCTGATGGTACTGGAATTGTACACATTGCTCCAGCTTATGGTGAAGATGACTCTAGAGTAGCAAAAGAAAATGGGGTTGCATTTGTTCAATCAGTTGATAAAGATGGTAAGTATAAGATTGGTCCATGGGAAGGAACAGTTGTAACTGATAGTGATCTTGAAATAGAAATAATCAAATACTTAAAGGCAAACGATAAATTATTTAAGAAAATAAAATTAACACATGATTACCCACATTGTTGGAGATGTAAAAAACCACTTATTTATTATGCAAAACCAGCATGGTATATACAAACAACAGCAAGACAAAAAGAAATAATAGAAGCAAATAAAAAGGTATCTTGGCATCCTGCTTATGTTGGTGAAAAAAGATTTGCTAACTGGCTAGAAGGTATGGTAGATTGGGGAATTTCAAGAAATAGATATTGGGGTTGTCCAATGCCTCTTTGGACTTGCGATTGCTCTAATGTAACTTGTATTGGTTCAATAAAAGAATTAAAAGAAAAGTCAGTAGATAATATAGATATAGAATCTATGGAACTTCATAGACCATATATAGATAATGTTCATATTAAATGTGATAAATGTGGTAAAACAATGAGTAGAGTAACAGATGTTATGGATGTTTGGTTTGATTCAGGTGCTATGCCATATGCACAATATCATTATCCATTTGAAAATAAAGAATTATTTGAAAGTCAGTTCCCAGCAGATTTCATCGCGGAAGGAGTAGATCAAACAAGAGGATGGTTTAATTCACTTATTTGTATATCTACTTTAGTATCAGGTGTATCAAGTTATAAAAATGTTGTTGTAAATGATATGATGCTTGATGAACATGGCAAAAAGATGAGTAAATCAGTAGGTAATATTATTGATCCAGAAGAAGAAATGTCTAAGTTTGGTGCAGATGCAGTAAGATTCTATATGCTTAATGCATCACCAGTATGGACACCACTTAGATTTGATGAAGAAGGAGTTAAAGATATAAACTCTAAAATACTTGGAACACTTAAAAATACATATACATTCTTTGAAATGTATGCAAATACCGATGATGTAGATCCAAGAGAGTTTGATGTACCATATGAAAAAAGAGAAGAAATAGATAAATGGTTACTATCTAAATATAATAAGCTTGTTAAAAATATGACAGAAGCATTTGATGAATATGATTTAAATAAAGTAACAAAATATGTATTTACTTTCTTAAATGAAGATTTATCTAACTGGTATATAAGACGTAATAGAAGAAGATTCTGGGGATCAGAACTTAATGATTCTAAAAAAGCAGTATATAAAACAACTTATGAAGTATTAACTGGAGTATGCAGGTTACTTGCGCCAATTATTCCATTTATTACTGAAGAATTATTTATTAAACTAACAGGAAAAGAATCAGTACATTTAGAAGATTATCCAGTATGTGATGATAATATGATAAATGAAGCTATAGAAGAAAAAATGGATCTTGTTCGTGACCTTATTTCACTTGGTAGAAATGCAAGAGAAGAAGTTAAAATAAAGGTTCGTCAACCAATAAGTGAAATAATTATAGATGGAAAAAATAAAGAATTAATTGGTGACTTAACTGATCTTATTAAAGAAGAATTAAATGTTAAAAATGTAGTATTTGAAAATGATTTAAGTAAATATATGAATTTTACTATAAAACCTAATTTTAAAGTATGTGGTAAAATGTTTGGTAAAGAAATAAATAATTATGCTAAAATGCTTAGTACTTTAAATGATGAAGACGTAAATAAACTTCAAAATGGAAATACTATTACTCATGAATTTAACGGTGAAACACTTGAAATAATACCTGATATGGTTGATATAAGAATCGAATCAAAAGAAGGATTTGATGCTGCTAAAGAAAATAATAACTTTATAATATTAAATACAACTTTAACAGAAGATTTAATAAATGAAGGTATTGTTCGTGAACTTGTATCAAAAGTACAAAATTTAAGAAAAGTTAAAGATTTTGATGTAGCAGATAGAATTACATTATATTATGATGGTGATATTGAATCTATAATAAGTGAATTTACTGATTACATAAAAAAGGAAACTTTATCTGTTGATATAGTTAAAAAAGAAGACTTAAGTGAAAACTTTAACTTAAATGGAATAGATGTTAAATTAGATGTTGAAAAAGTTACACAATAGTGTAATTTTTTTAAAATTTACGCGTATTTTTTTTAAAAATTCTATTGACAAAAAGCGTTGGGGGGGTATACTCTAATGTAGAGGGAGGAGTTTACATTAAGTATTAAAAGAATTAATAAAATTATTTAATGAAAAAAAGAAAAAATATGGAAAATAAAAAAGCATATTTGATTATGTATATTAAAGATAATATACGCAAGCAATATAATGAACAATTTGGAAACCAAGTGAATAAAAGTGAGAGATTTCAATTACCACCATTGGAGTTGCCAACTATTTTTGAAGTATCTAAAGAAGAAGAACAAAAAAAAGCATTATACAATGAATTAGAAAAAATGGGCATAGATGAAAGTATTTCAAATGTAATAGACACTTATTGTATATTAAAAGATATTCCTAGTGAGGAATATAAAAAACATTTGATTGAAGCATATGAATTGGATGATATCTATAATGAAAATGGAATATATAGAGTAAGGGTAGAAAAAAACGAAAATAAAGATAAAGAGTTTATGTTGAATGTAAATGGAATTTATAAATTATTTGATAATTATTTTATGAATTTTGTAAATAAAAAGAAGTTAACACCTGATGATATGAAAGCTGCATATGATCTTTTATATACTGGTGGTTATAATACTTCAATTAAAGGGTCTTTTGAGTGTGATGATTTTCTTAAGTCAGCATTGAGATCAACAAATATAATTGATTCAGAAATGGCTGATAAGTATAATAAGAGAGAAATTGAAAGATTAGAATCATTAAAAGATAGTTTAAATAAAGAAGAAGAAAAATCTGGACCTAGATTATAAAAAGTTACAAAATAGTGTAATTTTTTTTATTTATATAGAATACTATATTTTAGATAACTTTTTTTGTCTAAATATGTCGAATAAATTGACAATTATCATTTGATATGATATTATCTTAAACGTTGCCAAAAGGAGAGGTTATAATGAATAATATAGATTCTTTAAGAGAAGCAGTAGCGTATTTAAGAGCTACAAAATTATCAAGAGGTTTAACAGCTAGAGAATATAAAATTTATGCTGGATATAAGAGAGAATTAGCTATTGCTGAAAAAGAAAAAATGGAAGCATCTAAAAAATTAGAATTAAAAAAAGCAAATTAAAAAGACCAATACTATTTAGTGTATTGGTTATTTTTTATGAATTCTCTAAGGAGCTTTGTTAAGGCTCTTTTTTCAATTCTTGAAACATAACTCCTTGATATACCAAGTTCCTTAGCAATTTCTTTTTGTGTTAATTCTTCAGTATTATTTAGCCCATATCTTTTATATATTATACTTTTTTCTCTATCAGATAATATATTTATATATTTAGATAATAATTTAATATTATTTTGAATATGTAAGTCTTCTGCAAAATCTGGTTTAGGTGTTTTTAATATTTCCATAAATGTTATTTCATTACCATCTTTATCAAAACCAACTTTTTCATCAATACTTATATTTTTACTATTTTTTTTATCATTTCTAAAATACATAAGTATTTCGTTATCAATACATCTTGCACAGTAAGTTGCAAGTTTAGTGCCATGTTTATGTGAATATGTATCAATTCCTTTAATTAAGCCAATTATACCAATACTTATTAAATCATCTGTATCTTTTCTAGTTTGTTCATATTTTTTTACAACGTGCGCAACTAACCTTAAATTATGTTCTATTAAAGTGTTTCTTGCATCTTTATCATTATTATCCAAATATTTTTTAATATAATATTCTTCCTCTTCACTAGATAATGGATCTGGAAATATATTATTTGAATAACTTCCTGTAAAACAAAACATACCTTTTAAAGCAGCTGCTAAAATACTTAAAAACATTACATCACTTCCTAATTAAATATATGCCTTTTTTATTTTTCTTAGTACCATGAGTTATTTACATCTTTTCCTTATTATATAAGGCCTTTTAAAACATAATCATTGCTTTATTTTTATCTTTATTGTATAATTAAGAAGTATTAAAATAGATTAGGATGTTGATAGTATGTACTTAAAAGAGATAAAAGCAAGTGGTTTTAAATCATTTGCGGATACAATAGATATAGAACTTACAAATGGTATATCTGGTATTGTAGGACCTAATGGTTCTGGTAAAAGTAATGTGGTTGACGCAGTAAGATGGGTTTTAGGAGAACAATCTGTAAAACAACTTCGTGGTGAAGGGGCAATGAGTGATGTAATATTTACTGGTAGTAAAAGTAGAAGAGCCGCATCATTTGCATCCGTTACTTTAGTATTTGATAATAGTGATAAATATTTAAATATTGAATATGATGAAGTACAAATAAAAAGAACTATATATAAAACAGGTGAAAATGAGTACTTTATAAATAATACAAAAGCAAGACTTAAAGATATATTAGAATTATTTATGGATACAGGTGCATCAAAAGAATCATTTAATATAATATCACAAGGTGATGTTGCAAATATATTAAGTGGAAAAGCAGAAGATAGAAGAGTTATTTTTGAAGAAGCATCTGGAGTACTTAAGTATAAAAAAAGAAAAGATGAAGCTCTTAGAAAATTATCTAAAACACATGATAATATGGCAAGAGTAGATGATATTATATCTGAATTAAATACAAATATGGAACCACTTAAAAAACAAAGTGAAGATGCTAAAATATATTTGGAAAAAAAAGAAAAGTTAGAAAATGTAGAAATTGCTCTTACTGTAAATGATATAGAAAAATATAATTATGAATATAAATATAGCAAGGAAAAGGTAAGTAAACTTACACTTTCAATTACTAAAATGTTATCAGAAAATTCTAATGAACAAGCAAAGATTGAAACAATAAAAAATAATATAAGTAAACTTAATAGTGAACTTTATTTAAAACAACAAGAACTTGTAAAGGTAAGCGCTAATGCTGAAAAATTGTCTGGTGAAAAGGCAATGATTTCTGAAAGAAGTAAATATAATTCGGAAGATGTAAAACTTCATGATAATATAATATCTTTAAAAGAAAAAATATTAAAAATTGAATCTCAAATATCAGCATTAAATAAAGAAATAGAATCAGAAAAGTCAAATAATAAAGTAATAGGTGAAAAATTAAATAATACTGAAATAAAACTTAGTGAAATAGAAAAAAATAAAGAAAATTTAAATAGTAAATTAAATCAAAAATTAAGAGAAATAACAGCTCAAAAACACAGAAAAGAAGTATTAATGAATTCACTCGAAAATAATTCATCACTTCCATATAGTGTAAAAAATGTACTTAATAATCCTAAACTAACAGGTATACATGGTGTACTTGGTAAATTACTTGAATTTGAGGAAAAATATTCTGAAGCACTTGAAGTATCTTTGATGAGCAGTGTATCACATATTGTTTGTGATAATGAAGAAGATGCTAAAGAAGCAGTTAGATATTTAAAAAATAATAATCTTGGAAGAGCAACTTTCCTTCCAATAAGTGTAATAAAACCAAGAAGTATTGATAGTGAAAGCTATGAAACTATAAAATCTATGAATGGTTTTGTTGATATAGCATCTAACTTAGTAAAATATGATACTAAGTATAGAAATATTGTTTTAAGTCTTCTTGGAACAATCATTGTCGTTGATAATATAGACAATGCAAATCTTATATCAAAGAAATTAAAAAATAGATATAAGGTAGTAACAATGACTGGTGAAGTTGTAAATATTGGTGGTTCAATAACAGGTGGATCACTTAAAAAGAGTAGCATACTAAGTGAAAGATATGAACTAGAAAATGTAATAAAAGACATTGATGTTTTAGATTCTGAAATAAAAGAAATAGAAAACAAAATTAATGAAGTAGATGATAATTATACTAATTTAGAACTTGAAAAAAATTCTATAATTATTAGTGTAAATTCAAATAGTGAAATACTTAAGAATAAATATAATGTATTAGATGATTTAACAAATGAAAAAAGTACTTTAATGACAGAATTATCTAATAATCAAAATATAGTAAATAATGTTATTACTAATGAAGAAGAAAAAATATTAAATGAATATTATAAAGAAATAGAAAAAAGAGATGAACTAAATATTGAAATTAATCAAATTCATAAAAAGATTGAACTTGAAAATGAAGATTTAATAAATAATGAGTCTTCACTTAAAAATAATAATCAAGAATATAATAAGGCTCAAGAAGAATTAAAGAGTCATGAAATTAAAGTTAACAGATTAGATGTTAAAATAGATAATTTACTTAATATACTTACAAATGATTATTCTATTTCTTATGAAAAAGCAAAAGAAAAATATATCCTTGAAATTGATTCTGATGAAGCAAGAAGCATAGTTAGTACTCTAAAAAGAGAAATAAAATCTCTAGGGGATGTTAATGTTGGTGCGATAGAAGAGTATGATAGAGTAAAAGAAAGATATGAGTTTTTAAATAAACAAAAAGAAGACTTAACAAATGCTGAAAATGTTCTTTTAGAAATTATTACTGAAATGGATGACATAATGAAAGATAAATTTTCATCAACATTTAATAAGATTAAAGAAGCATTTAATGAAACATTTAGAAAATTATTTAATGGTGGTAAGGCAGAACTTAAACTTACAGATCCATCTAATATTCTTGAAACTGGTATTGATATAATTGCACTTCCACCAGGAAAGAAATTACAACATATATCACTTTTATCAGGTGGTGAAAAAACTTTAACTGCAATTGCGTTATTATTTTCAATATTGAAAGTAAGACCAGTACCATTTTGTATACTTGATGAAGTTGAGGCAGCACTTGATGAAGTAAATGTAGATAATTTTGGTAAATATTTAAAAGAATTCAAGGGTGATACTCAGTTTATAATAATTACACATAAAAAGAAAACAATGGAATATGCTGATGTACTTTATGGTATTACTATGCAAGAATCTGGTGTATCAAAACTTGTAAGTGTAAAATTAGAAGAACTTAAAAATTAATTTTAGGTTCTTTTTAAGGGAAATGGAGAAAAGTATGAAAAGAGAAAAAGGATTTACATTAATTGAATTACTTGCGGTTATAATTATTTTATCTGTAATTATGGTAATTGCTGTCCCTAAAGTATTAGATGTTATAAATAAATCAAAAGAAGAAGCATTTATAGATTCAGCATATGGAATTAGTGATTCTGCTAAATACTATTATTTTGAAAACAATATGACAGATAGTTATAATATTGAATATGAAAATGGAAAATTAAAAAATAAAGAAGAATTAAAATATAAGGGAACAAATCCTGATAGTGGTAATTTAGTTATAAGTAGTAAAGGTAAAATAAAACTTGCATTTTATTCTGATTCATTAAATTTATGTATAAAAAAAGATTTTAATGATAAGAAAATAAAAAAAGTGACTGGAGTTACAAAAGATAAATGTAATACAAATATGATAAATGAGGGATCTACTTGGTTTTGGGTAAATATAAATGATGAAAATGAACTTAAATATGTTACAAATAAAGAATTAAGAGAAAAAGTAATAGATTTATTTAGTGAAAATGGAATTAATAAAATATATATAGTAATTCCTTCTGGCTATTTACAAAGTACATTTAAAGATTTTGTTGTTTATGCAAATAGTAAAGATATAAAAGTATATAACTTAATAGGTGATCCTACTTCAATTAAAGAAGATGGATATGAAAGAACGATTAATACATATTATGATGAAATAAAATCATTTAATGATAAAATGAGTGAAAATGGAATAAACGCTAGAGTAGAAGGCGTTCATTATGATGTAGAATTTTATGGTAATGGAAATGAAGATTTTGGTTATGGAAAATGGATTGGTGGACAAAGTGAAGAAGCTAAAAACTGTAAAAGAAGACTTGCATACATTAATTTTGCAAAAGCAGCATATAAATACGCTAGTAAATTAGGCTTAGAAGTAGAATTTGATGTACCTAATATTTTATCTAAATTAACATATTATGATGAAGATAATAACGAAAAAAATATGCTTGAAGAAGTACTTAAAAATAGTGATAATGTAACAATTATGTATTATGTTACTATGAAGAAATATATTACAACTGATAATGCCTTAATATATACTGGATCATATACATTTTCAGTAGATGATGATGAAAATAGATCAACAGTAGATGTAAAAGAATCAATGGTAGAAATGATAAATAGATATCATAGTAGTTATAATATTGGTACAGATCTTTCATTCTTTAGACAAGATGATACTAAAATGAAAGAATGTACTACTTCATTTAAAAATGAACTAAAGCCATATATAGATTCTGACTTAATATATGATTTAGATTATATGAATAATTATTATAAAACACAAATAGACAATATAAAGAATTATCAAAATAGTAAAAATTTATCTGCAGATGTTAAAATAGCATATCATGATGCTTGGGAACTTATGTATTTACTTGGAATAAAAGATACAGAAGTAATGAATAAAAGAATATCAAATTTTGCTAATAATTTAAAGAATAATACTAATTGTTATAACTAAAAAGATTAGGTCTTCCTAATCTTTATTTTTCTATTAAATTAACTAATTTTATTACTTCTGATGCACTTTTAGTATATGCTCTAACAAGACCACCTGCACCTAATTTAATTCCACCAAAATATCTAATAACAACACATAAAACATTAGTCATATCTTTTTTTTGAAGTACATTTAAAATAGGTTTACCAGCTGTACCAGATGGTTCACCATCATCAACTGCTTTAGCATTTGGTCCTATAATATATGAGTAACAAATATGAGTACATTTTTTGTATTCTTTTTTTAGTTCATTAATAATATCATTAACGTTATTTACATCTTCAATATAATATAGTTTTGTAATAAATCTTGATTTTTTAATAATTATTTCATTTTCAGCATTCTTATCTATAATATACATTCTTTTCACCTAAAACAATTATACTATAATTTATAAAAATATGGTAAAATAATTTAGAAGGAATGATTAATATGGATGAAAATACAAAAAAACATATACAAAGTAAACTTGCATTATTACCTAGAAAACCAGGTTGTTATCTTATGAAAGATAATACAGGTAAGGTTATTTACGTAGGTAAAGCAAAAATACTTAAAAATAGAGTAAGTAGTTATTTTAGAGGAGAAAAAACAGGTAAAACAAAAGCACTTGTTTCAAATATATCAACATTTGAGTATATCGTTACAGAGTCAGAAAAAGAGGCATTTCTTTTAGAAATTAACTTAATAAAGAAATATGATCCTAAATATAATATTATTTTTAGAGATGATAAATCATATCCATATATAGCGCTTACAACTATTCCATATCCAAAACTTGATATTGTAAGACCAAGGCATAAAAGAGTAAAAAAAGATGTTAAATTATTTGGACCATATCCTAGTTCATATGCTGCAAGAAGTATTGTAAATATGTTAAATAGAATATATCCTCTTAGAAAATGTAAAACATTTCCTGATAAACCATGTTTATATTATCATATAGGTGAATGTCTTGGATATTGTACTAAAAATGTAGATAAAGAAAAATGCGAAGAAATGGTAAAAGAAATAACTTCATTTTTAAATGGTAATTATAATGATATAGTAATTAAGTTAAAAAAAGATATGTATGACGCATCAGAAAAATTAAATTTTGAAAAAGCAGGAGAAATAAAAGAATTATTAGATTATATAGATAAAGTACTTGAAAAACAAAAAATAGATTTAACTGATAATGTAAATAGAGATATATTTAATGCTTATGAATATAAGGGGTATATATCTATGCAGGTATTTCATTCTAGAAGTGGACAATTGGTTGAAAGAAATAGTTATATTTATGAACAAAATGAAGAAAAAGAAGAATGTTTAAATAACTTTATATTATCGTTTTATGAAAATAATGATTTACCTAAAGAAATCCTTGTACCTGATTTTTTAGACTTAGATCTTTTATCAGATGCATTAGGTGTAAAAGTATTATCTCCTAGTAAAGGACCTAAAAAACATTTAATAGATATGGCAGAAGAAAATGCTAAAATTAAGATAATGGAAAAATTTGATTTAATTAAAAACGATTTAGATAGAAGTGTAAAAGCGAATGAAGAATTAAGTAAAAAATTAGAATTTAATATTCATAGGATTGAATCATTTGATAACTCACATTTATTTGGTACTTATACTGTAAGTGGTATGGTTGTATTTGTAGATGGAAGAGCAAGTAAAAAAGATTATAGAAAGTATAAAATAAAGAGTGATGCAAAAGATGATTATCACCTAATGCAAGAAGTAATAGAAAGAAGATACTCAAGAGTAATTAATGATAATTTAATTAAACCAGATTTAATATTAGTTGATGGTGGACTTATTCAAATAAATGCGTGTAAAGAAATACTTGATAATTTATGTTTAGATATACCTGTTTATGGTATGCAAAAGAATGATAAACATAGAATATGTGCGCTTGTTTCAGACGAAAAAGAAATAGAAATAGAAAAGGATAGTAATTTATTTCATTTCTTAGAAAAAATAAGTGAAGAAGTTCATAGATTTGCGATTAGTTATCATAAAGAAATAAGAAGTAAAGGATCACTTTCATCAGTATTAGATAATATTCCTGGAATAGGAGAAAAAAGAAGAAAAGCATTAATTAAAGAATTTAAAAATTTAACAGGTATAAAAAATGCTAGTGATGAAGAATTAAAAAAAGTACTTCCAGAAGAAGTTGTTCAGTCATTAAGAGAATATTTAAAAGATGAAGATTCAAAGTAAAATAGATTTATAATTGGTATGATAGTTGATGTACTTTTGTTTACAATGTCAAATTTGCTCAGTACTTTTTTTTAATTCTATGTTTTATTAAAAATAATTATTGAATTCTTTCTTTTTTTTTGATATTATGAATATATAATATTGTAATCACAGGGGGCAAAAGTATGGAAAAATACAATATAGAAGATAATAGTGTTATTAAAAGAATAGAGAAAATAAAAAAGCTATGTATTAAGAAAAAGAATATTTATGATAATATTCAAAAAGAAAATCAAGAACCATATGTAGTAGAATTATGTGGTTTACCTAATACTGGTAAAACAGAGTGTATAAAAATTATTAAAGATTTTTTTGAAAGATCCAATATTAAAGTAGAGTTATTAGAAGATCCAATATCTAATTTAACATATAAAGATTTAAGAAATATATCAAAGTTTAAATTAAATGAGAAATCTGTTTTAGCAACCAAAAAAAGCTTGGAACAAGCAAGGAAAGATAAACCAAATATAATCATTATGGAAAATGGTCTTATTGATAATTATTTTTATTATCAAAGTTTATATGATGAAAGAAAAATGACTAGTAGCGAATTTAGATCAAAAATGTTTGAATTAGAAAATGACTTAAATGAGGTTGACCAAATATATATTATGAGTGCTGGTTTAGAAGATATTGTTAATAGGGATAACAAAGTAGTTGTTGAATATTTGATTCAAAAAAATAAAAGCATTAGTGAATTATTTCCTAAATTAGCTTTTATAGATAGTTCTAAATCAATTGATATTGATACAACAGATATAGATATTACTCATACATCATTAATTATAAT
>OJMG01000429.1_pt1 | contig 41765 bp, 38 predicted proteins | sample 1597141 | NCBI WGS metagenome assembly OJMG01 (sample SAMEA2452119, study PRJEB22498) | human gut metagenome | biome: human feces; feature: human gut; material: feces | place: Australia | collected 2012 | reverse complement strand
CACAGGCGGTTATGCTTATCATTGTCGCACTGATGAGCAGGGCGGCTATGGCTTTTATCGTGTTCTTCATATGGTTTTCCTCCTTTTTTAGACTTGACATATATCTTAAAGTGATGTATACTTATATATAGAAAAGGTAAACCGCATAGACGGCTATCCTCAGTTTTTGATTATGTAAAAAATAACCGCAACTTTTGGTCGAGGGCGGTTATTTTTTTATGCTTTTTATCAGCTCGTTGAGAGCGACAATCAGCACGATAGTCAAGACAAAGAAAGCTAAGTCCATTCTATCACCTCCCGAATATCCTATTTTGCCTGAGCCTTTCGGCTGACAATATTCAGACCATTCCGTGTGGGAGGACACCGCCTACCGTTTAAGTTTACCTTTTCCAAACTAGATTATATCACAATTGATTTGTGATGTCAAATATTGCTGTTTAATTTTGAGCGTTTATCGCATTGATGATATCCTTGATGAGCTCTGTTTTATTTCCATTGCTTAGGTCATAGTATTTATAATCGCCTAATGACGGCATGATGTTATTTACATCTACATCGTCTATTTTAACTATGTACCAGCCTTTTTTCTTGTTTGTTAGCGCTGACATTATTGTTTTAAGTTCCAACTGTCCGTAATTTGATGACAGTGTCGCATGACTAAGAAAGAGAATGGCAAAATCACTTTCTTTTATACCTGCAAGGATTGATTCCAGCAGGTGAGAACCTACGCTTATGTCTTTTTTGTCTATCCAAAGATCAATGCCGCTGTATTCAAGGGCTTCTGTTATTTCATAGACCAATTCCTTGTTAGCGTGGCAGTATGATATAAATACTTTTTTCCTCCTAATATGAGTATTAAAGTTGTATCCCTTCTGGGTGAGATCTGATTTTGAACAGAAGAAATAAGCGTCATTGAACATTTGCGTTATATCTGCTTTGCTGCAACTAGGTGGTATAGTCGCCATATTGAATTTTCTGTTGCAAAATTCAATGATCAGTTCGTGAAGCCCCAGTGAAGGCTCTTTTCTCAAATCATATTTCTTGATAATGTTTTCAATGAGCTGTCCCTCATTTTGTTCCGCTTCAATTGAAAGGTAAGAAACAAGGTTATATGGAATATTACATACAAATAAAACGATACAGCCGTTGGAAGATATGACTTGGTTTATTTCAGAAACTGCGTCAATGTAGGCTTCTCGATTTTCGTAGGGTATTAAAATGGTAGCATAGTATTTCATTTTCGTTCCTTTATATATTATGATCTGTTTGCTGTCAACGTCAGCAAATGCTTTGACGTTTAGTTTGATTTGAAATAAAGCTGCATACCATTTATAAAATTTTAACGGCTCATCAGATATTGCTGAGAATGGTATCGATATGAGTGAACTATTTTTCTTGTCATATCTGTTATACAGTTCTTTTAACTGAGATGTATTGAGTAACATCGAACCAACTCCATTCTACCATATTGTTCATTATGTGTCAATTATCTGCTATTCTCCGCTAAGTATTTTATGATAAACAAACAATGTTGCAAAACAATCCGCAAGGCTATTATGTGCTTCAATTCCTTTCACGTTCCAATCATAATCATAGTACGCCGCTGCTGTTGTGAGTTTCTGCCATTTATAATCCTCATGATACACACTGTATTCACCGTAAATTTCAGCGAATTGTATCATCACATCTTCAGTACGAAAGGCGTTGCACTCCTCAGATGTTATGATATCGCTTCCCACAAGAAAATTCAAATCAAAATCAACGTTATAGCCGATTATCCAGTGTGCCTGTGATAATATCGCATATAGTTCAGCGGCTTTCTCGTTTATATACGGTGCGTCAGCTACCATTTTTGGCGAGATATGATTAACACTTTCTGCTTTTGACCATTCTTTGTGCCTGATCGGCTTGAAGTAGCTGTCAAAAAGAACGTTTCCTTCCTCGTCAATGATAGACACCTGTAATAGCTCATCATGAAAAGGGTCAAGTCCTGTGGTTTCGGTGTCTATAACAATTGCCTGTGGATACTCTTTTTTCGGATAAAGCTCTTTTGTTTTCTCGGTTAATCTCCATATCAACTTTCTATAAGGCAATAAGGCAGCTTCAACCGCTTCGTCAAATATCTTCTTCTGTTCCTCTTGGCGTTTCTTTTCCTCGGCTTCTTTACGCCACTTGCGGTTAAGTCTTGCCAGCTTATTTTTTCTGTCCCTCTCAGGCTGAAAAAAATCCTGCAACTCTTTTTCTGTTGCAGGCACTACCTCATCAGGGCTGTAGTACACATATGAAGCTTGACAATTCCTATTTGCCCAAAGCTCAACGCCTTTAGCGTCCTTTTTCGGTAGCTGTCCTAAGAGCGCCCACTGACGTATGGTTTTGTATTTTTCATATTCGGGACAATAATTTTTAGCTTTCATATCATTACCTTCATTTCATTACTTACATAAAAATCTCGAACCGCATTTTGAGAGCCTCAATATAATACGGCGCATAGGTGCAGGAAAAGATACTGTCAGGCGCATAATACTCGCTTGGTATATATGCTTTCTTTCCACTCTTGTCGATATACGTTTCAGGGGGATCTGAGTCATACACTGAGCCGTCCCAAAGGTTGAATGCAAGGCGTGTTGTTTTCTTGCTCGTATGCGTCTGAAAAGGCTTGTTCAAGCCCTCAAAAATAATCACGTCTTTTCTAACATCATATAGTGCGCTTATATGTTCACGAAGCACGTTATCCATCGTGAGGAGATACGCAAGCGACAAGTGATAGCCGTCAAGATAGGGCATTTTCTTGCACAACTTATTAAACAGTTCCTCGTGTTCGTCATCATAAAAAATCATTTTTCTTTCCTGCCTTTCTTGAAAATTCTGAATTTATCAGGAATAAATTCTCTGATTATTCCCCAAATTCCTGTTATACAAAGAGCTATTCCCAGTGAACCATAAAATATTTTTTCCATTGTCCAATCACTCCTTTTTGTAAAAAAAGGACACCTGAACCTTCAAGTGTCCTTAAGTTTGTATTCGATTTTTTCTGTCCTCAGGCAAAATCATTTTTCAGCTTTGAATTTATTATATACTTCTTCATCAAGTTCTGCAAGCTCCAAAGCTTCAGATAGCTTAAACCCTCTTGCTAAAAGGTTGTCGATTATATTCATCTGCATTTTTATATTAGCTTGAGTTTGTTCCAGTTTCTCTCTTGACTTTTCTACAGATTCATTCGAGCTATGTACTTCTTTCTCATTTATATCCTCTTTTATCATTTCCATCGTAATATCTTTGCCATCGTTGTATTTATCGATCCAATATCCTTTTATTTCACAAATAAGAGCAGCAATTATATTACTTATTAGGAATGGTAAGAATGCGTAATTTAATGCTGCCTGCACTATTCCTTTTGGCGTGTAGCCAATCGATATCAGAAAATCGGAAGAATCATATTTTTGAAACAGGCTATCAGGTAGAACGTCAAAAATAGCGTCCTTAATGTATATCATCAATCCAATTGCAGTAGATAATATAATATTTGCTAATGTAGCAACTTTGTTGTTAGCCATGCAACTGACAATTGACCATGAAATGGTTATTGCCAACACTATCAATACATATTGTATGATGAAATCATATAAATTATTTCCTAAATGTGCAATTTTGTTAAAGATATCGAAAAGTACAACTACCGATATAAGCTCTAAAAAGATACTATCTAATAAAAATGAACGTAATGATGTCGTCATTTTATTTAGAGATCTTATAAAAGCAATCAGAAAAAAACATATTGATATTATTACTAGCATGGCTTCAGAAAATCTATTCCGAATAATTAAAGTTAATATAATGTTAAAAAACATCAAGAACCACGCTGTGCTATACATTCGTTCAATCAAGTATCTGTTTTGATATAAAAAACGTCGAAACTTTAGTCTGTATTTAAACAAAAATTTAAATAAACTCACGTGTCCACTTCCAACATAGAATTATTAGAAGAATGATTGTTGCACATACAAAAATTACTTTCCATTTTTGCGACAATGGACTGTAATATTTTTCACGAATTATAATATATATTGCCATTAGCCAAATAACTATCAATCGTGGAAAAAGTAAACGTGTCGATTCTGTTGACATTATATACACCGTCAATAAGCAGAGTATATCATATAACGATACCATTAACTCATTCTTTTTGTTCTTATTTTTCACTGTGTATAAAATTCCAACTAAGAATATTATTATGAATATAATACAACCAATCATTCCTCATTCTCCCATTTTATCATTTAAAGTGACTTTTGTCAACAAAAAAGGACACCTGAAATATCAAGTGTCCTTTACCTGTTTTCTGTTGCGTTTTCAACGTGCCATGTGTTCCTTATTGAGCCTATTCACGGAGCTTATAAACGATCTCCTCCATTACCTGATGTTCGAGAGTCATAAGCCTTTCCTTTTCCCACTTGCGTATAGCATTGAACTCTGTAGGACGTGGGTGATCTTTTCTGTAGATCTCGTCAAGCTCGTCAAACCTCTCCTCAGCTTCGATATCTATTTCTCTCGGAATGATCTGCCAACGGCATTCGCACACGAGAATGTCAACGTTTGCTGGGTATTCTGCTTCCATCCATTTCATCCATGCACGTCCCCATCTGCGGATAGGCTTCTTAAGCAGCTTTTCTTCTTCGGGGTCACTTGTGTATGCTATCTTCGGGACGTATGTACCCTCTGGAGTAAGCTCATACTCAAAAAGATCGCAGCCAACATCTTCTGGTCCTGCCTGCTCGATTTCAAAATCTTCGTTAAAATTCCTGTTTTCGTTCATAATGGTCCTCCTCTTTCAATTACAAACTTTTATGCTTTTGAGTGATGTTATCTGAGTGTGTCACTGTGACACATTGTTCTTTGATGTTTTCTTCTGCTTTGGAGCTGTCAAAGCATTTATGAAGTCTATCACTGTAGCTTTTCGCCTGTGATAAACGGTCAAAGTATTCAATGCTCGAATAGTCTATTACATTGTTTACTTCGTCAAGGAACGGCTTCGCAGCTACCGCAAATGTATCATTAAACGCCGCCATTACAGCGCAATCACTGTCTATTGATACTATCTCATAAAGCCGTTTGTCTTTAGCCATATACAAGGCGGTCTGATGATTGCTGCCAAATGTTTTTATGACGCCGCTACTCATTGACCTGCTCCGCCTTTTTCTTGCTGTCAGTTTTAATCTCCGCTGATTTTCTGAGATATTCCTGAACTTTTTTCGGAACAGTCTTGCTGTACAGCCTGTTCAACACATTTTCAGCAGCTTTGGTTATCTCCTCATTGAGCAGATCTTCAATGTTTCCGTCAGGCATATAGCAGCGGATAGCTTCAACTTTTCTGCGGTCTATGTCTATTTTGAACGTCATGTTCATATCTTTTCCTCCTGTTGCTATGATTATATCATATTATTTTTCGTTTGTGGTGACTTTTTTTGTACTCTTGAAATTATTTTCAAGATATTTATCAAGCAGCTCATACACTATCTTGTCAAGCTCACTTTCGGTCATGTTCTGCATACATAACGGCTTTTTGATATACATCTCATTGTATAAGCTGTTCTTGTATGGCTCTTTTTTCTTTTCAGACAGATTCCTTATAGCTTTTATGATATCATAGATATCACTGCTTCCGCTGTCTGTCATTTGCTCTATGACCAATGTCAGCTCTTTTGAACTGAGCCGTTCGTCATAATTGTAGTAGTCTGATATGGCTTTCTGTTGCTCAGGACTGAGCTTTGCAAGCGGCTCAATGAACTTTATCTGAATAGATTTGCTGTCTATCAGCTCTGCTAACCCAATATTAAGATTTGAGATATTTGCATAGCGGTAAATGGTTTTTCTGGATATACCGAACATATTGCTTATCTCATTTACTGTCAGGTCTGCTGAAACGTTTTTCCTCAGACTTAAGTATGTATTGAACATTTTTGAAAGCTCGCTTGGACGTGGCTCTTTTCGCTGAATGTTTGCCTGGCAGACTATATCGAAAGCCACGTTATCATCAGTGACTTCGATAACAACGGCGTCAATGTCAAGGTGCATAAGCTTTTTGCAGGCGGCGTATCTTTTATGACCGCTGAGTATCTGATAGCTGTTGCTGCTAATGCTGCGAACTATTATCGGTGTGATAAGTCCACACTTTGAAATAGAGTCAGCAAGTGCAGATATCTCATTTTCATCTATTGCAAAGGGCTGTGGATCACCATTAAAGCTGAAAGGCTCAATTTTTGACATAGGCAGTGAAACCACCTTTTGCTTATCCATGAGAAGCTCCTCAAAGTTATTCGAGAAGTTAGCTCTTGGACGATTAGCGGAGCGTTTTATATCTATCATATTGAAACCTCCTTAGTGTGTCACCGTGACACACTCTATTTTGTCAGCTATTACACGATACTCGTCTGCGAGCATATTCTTGTATTTATTTGTGCTGCTGATTTTATAGTTGCAAAGGGCGATGCCCTCACGGCTGCTGTCCTGAGCTGCTTTTGACTTGCTTATGCTGCCAAGGTATTTATCATTGAATGCGGCTTTTATTGACTCAATTACTTCAGCTGACATTGTGTTGTTTTTCTCTGTCCATGTTGCGAATACTCCGAGTATTTCAAGGTCAGGGTTAGCATACTCATGGATATCGTCAATGCTGTCAAGAAGAAGCGGTATTCCGCTCAATGCCATTTCCTGAGCAAGAACAGGTATCAAGACCATATCTGCGGCGGAAAGCGCATTGTAAAGCAAGTTGCTCAGTGACGGAGGGCAATCTATGATGATGTAGTCATAGCAGCCGATGTAATTACTAAGGACACGTTTCAGCACCATTTCGCAGCAGCGTGTTCTACACAGGTCAACTTCAATTCCTGAAAGTGTTATAGTCGCAGGAATATAGTCAATGTTGTTCGGCTCGTTGTGGTGTACAGCCTGCTTGAAATCAATGGTTTTCTTATTTATGATAGATGACATAAGCTCAGTGATAGTGATATCGTCAGGGTCATATTCGTACTTCATGCACGATACCGACAAACTGCTCTGAGGGTCAAGGTCTATCATAAGGACTCTTTTCTCTCGCTGTGCAAGAATAGCGGCAATATTGAATGCCGATGTTGTTTTGGCAACTCCGCCTTTCTGATTTGCAACGGATATGATCTTTGTTTTTGTGTTCTCCATTAAAAACACCCTTTCTGAAAATGTTTAAGTTCTCCGTATTAAGCACAGAAAAAGCGGTAGGGGAGAACGTCCTGCCGCTCAGGGAGCTACCCTGTCTATGCTTGATGATATGTGTAAATATCATCAAAAAAGCTGCCAAAGTCTTAGCAGCAATTTTCATGATATTTTATTTGACTGAAAGAAAATTTGTGGTTTTATTTTTGGATAGAGTGACTGGCTACGAACCAGTAGGTCGGGGGTTCGAGTCCCTTCTGGCGCACCAATCATTTTCGATACTCACAAAGGAAAATCCACAGGATATAAAAAATGTGGACTTTCCTCAGCAAGTATCTTTAAGTATCCTTGCTGAGCATATATGAAAGCTTGTAGTAACAAGCTAGGATATGTTTTGTGACATTTGTTTCGTTTCGCTCTTAGACCTTGTCAAGGCAGCTGCACATTGTGGAGCTTGGGCGAATCATCTGATGTTAATCCATAGTGGCGTCGGCACATAGGCTTGCAGTTAGCTTAACTGTTACTGGCTGGCTCGTGTTCATGTTCTGAAATGTTAAGGATGCCTGATCGGCGTGATTGAACAGTAACGAACGTCATGGCTCAAAGCGACTTAAAGACAACTCAATGTCTTGTTGTGCTTGTGTTTCACATCAGTTGACCTCATCTCAATCTTATTTGAGGACTTACGATATTCGATTTTCAAGCTGCATTTTTGACGAGTTGAATCAGCAGCTAAAAGCAAAAAGAGCTTTCCAGATGTTTGACATCGTGAAAAGCCCTTGACAATCTATTTCCAACGTGCTATAATAGAGCACGAGGATAGCATTCTCTGAAAGCTCCACAGTTGCTGTAACATCTGTGCTGCTGGGCTTATAATCTCCGCCAAGAGTTTATAAGCCTTAGAGGGTGCAATTTTTTATGCCCTCTAAATTTCCTCTGTATATTAATTATACCACCATTTTGTCAATTTGTCAATACTTTTGCGGAAATTAATGGTGGGGAATATATCTTTTATATATAAATGCAAAATGACCCCTAGTGTGTCACCGTGACACACTAGGGGTATTTTCGTTATAATAATTCCACGATCCATTCAAGCCAACTTCTAATTGTTGAAGCCCTACGATAATATGTTTCGTCACTTTTCACTTTATATAGGTTACACTGTTTCATTATTGCAACAATTTCATGCTTGTTGATTTCTCCCTGACTAAACCATAAATTAAGAGTTTCTGAAAAAACCTTATGTGATAATATAGCTTCACAAAAAGCTAATTGCCTTTGTTTGTAGCTGAGTTTTAAAATGTTTTTTCCTTTTGACGTTAAGAAAAATGTAATGCTATCATTCCTTTGCTTGTCAACTAACCCAAGATAGCGAGCAGCGTCGGTATAATAATTTGTTTGCCTTTCGTCAAATGCGTAATTAATTGTAATATTATCTTTTGTCATAGGGTGTTCGTTTAATAATTCGCATAGATTTATTACTCGTTCAAAACTGTCTGCTTGTGGAAATGATATTTCAGGCTCATCAATTATCGGTACACTGTCAAGTAATTGATTAATTTCCTCAGATGTAATAGTCATATCTTCCTCCACAGAATAATTTTTCTGCTTGACAAGTGTTAGTGAACTATATTCCATTGGATCAGAAAATTGATATTCATATAAATGAAATATGCCATTGGAATACACAAGGAAAATTGGTTTGACATCTTTGTTTACACGATCTTTCCACGTCCTGAAAGGGTAGTAGAGCTGTCTTACAAGAAAATCTATCGACAAATCACGCTTTGCTTCAATTAGTGCGAGCTTTTGTAATCCCTCATATCCTGCATCTATCTCTATTTGAGAATTATGTACTTCAATGTTTCTTTTGTCATTGCATAGAACATCTTTGATCTCAAAATTGAAGTTACCAGATCCCATTCTGCCACTTACAGTTGGGACAAGTTGCTCATCTTCTAGAAAGTCTGCTATTATGCCCGACACATAAGCACAATTTAAAGCAACTGCTTCACTGGTGATAGAATCTACATCTAAACTTTGAATGTAGTATGGTAAGCTTATTCTTGTTACTTCGGGTGACATAGGCTCGAATTTATGATACGCATCAAAATGAGAAATGATATAATCACCACGAGTAATAGGAAGTATGGAGAGCTTATTTTGTTTGAATAATTTAGGCAAATTGATAATGTGATCAAATTTTGCCATTAACCGTGGCTCACGAAACTCTTTAATTTGTGTAGCAGATATTTGAAAACACCCTTCTTGTTCTATGTGATGTAGAATATCGTATTTTTCAAATAATAAATGCCATGCTGCGTCATTCCTGGTTTCATGTTCAAGTTTATCTGTGTCATTCATAGTTTGTTATTATTACCTCGTCAACATCTCCACGTTTGCTTGCAACTGAGTTGATTGCCCTTTTAGCTTGTACAGTTGTTATATGATAATCAGAATATTGTTCTCTTATAAATTCAGTTGAAGAATTTGACAACATGAATTTTACACCACGTTCATTAAGCATATCACAGCACTCACGAAGTTTAATCTGCTGTTCTCTGCTAAAACCGCCTTTTGAATAACCAGTAAAGCTAGAGGTATCTGATATTGGATCATATGGCGGATCAAGATATACGAACGTTCCTCTCCGTACTTGTTCAAGTGATAATGCAAAATCGTTTGAACTGAATGTTATCTCAGCAGAGTTAAAATAATTACTTACGGCTTTCAAAACAGGAGCATTAACGATATTTGGATTTTTGTATTTCCCAAAAGGACTATTAAATTCTCCTGCATTGTTTACACGATATAAGCCATTGTAACAAGTTTTATTGAGAAAAATAACCCTTGCCGCTTTTTCGATGTCACTAAGCCTATCGTATTTTGATTTATCACGATCAATATTACGAAGCTCATAGTAGAAACTTTCCTCATTCGGATAGGTTTCAAGTATTTCGATAAGAGCGTCAACATCATCTCTTATAACAGTATATACATGAATGAGATCGATGTTAATGTCATTGACTATTGCTTTTTTAGGCTGCAGATCAAACAAAACAGCACCGCCACCAACAAAAGGCTCACAATACGAGGTTATCCTTTTAGGTAGCATGGGCTTTATAGAGGGCAACAGCTGCCTTTTTCCTCCCACCCATTTGAGAACAGGAGAAACAAGTTTATTTTTGGACATTAAAATCACTCCGTTTTTGTGTCACTAGACAGTGTGTCATTGTGACACACCAAGGATTTTTATTTTATACAAATTCAATTTTAAGTTTTTTATCCATAGCAGCGGCAAGCCTTTGAAGTGTTTTTATAGACGGGTTTGCATTTCCATTTTCAATTTTGCTTATATCACCTTGTGCAATACCTGAAAGGTGGGCAAGTTGCTGCTGAGTTATACCTTTCTTTTTACGGACGTCAATTAACGCTTGAACTACTGCAAATTCAGGCTCTATAGAATTATATTCTGCATTAAGCTCAGGATCAGTTAGTTGTGCATTAAGAAAATCATTGAAATTTGTCATATTATTCTTCTTTCGATATTGAATATATCCTATAATTATCATATCACATTGCACGTGTTTTGTCAACACGTATTATAGCTAAACTGATTATCTAATGTGTCACGGTGACACATTGACATCTTTCATATACTCATCGATCGTTTCAGCGACTTTCAGCTTTTCACGATATGTAAGGTGCGTGTATATATCGCTGGTGACAGCTATGCTGCTGTGACCGAGCCAGACCGACACGGACTTTAGCTCAACGCCGTGCTGAACAAGCAGTGACGCACAGGTGTGGCGAAGATCGTGGAAACGGCAGCGGAAATTCATTTCTGCCATTATCCTGCCGAAACCAACAGACAGATCGTCGGGCTTGACGATCAGCCCCATATCGTCAACGCATATGTATTTAAGATATTCTCGTGAATACTTGTCACGATGAGCCGTGTAGTTATCGCACTGCCTGCGCCTAAGCTCCTTGAGGTATCTGAGCACGCCTGAGGGGAGAGGCAAGGTTCTGCGGCTTGCTCTGGTTTTTGGAACGTCTGAAAACACCAAAGTTATCTTGTGATCTTTAATGCATTTGACTACAGTATGCTGTATGCACATAGTCTGCGTTTCAAAGTTTATGTCTGACCAACGCAGTCCCAGAACCTCGCTGCGTCTGAGTCCCATAGTTCCTGCTAGAAACACAGGCGTGTAGAGGTCAGTATTTTTGACCTTGTTAAGAATTATTTCAAATTGATCTGTACTTATGAAATTTCCACAGTAACGGTCAGTGCAGGGAAGCTCCGCAAGCAAGGCTGCATTGTGGTCTGTCAAACCGTTCTTGACCGCATAGCTAAGTGCCATTTTGATGTTTGAGTGATGTTTTCGTATCGTTAAGCCGGATAGACCGGCGTTGTATTTGACTAGATAATATTCCTCAAGCATACCGGGCGTGAGCTGTGAAAGCATTGTATTCTTGCTGCGAAAGTATGGCACGATGTGCACATACACCTGTGAACGATATGCCTCATAGGTGTTGATTTTTACCGCCATCTTTCGGCTTTTGAGCCATTGCTCGATCAGATCTGCAAACAGAATGTCATTTGCCTTTTTCTCAGAAATCTCGTCTTTGAGCTGCTGATTTTCCGCAGCAAGCTTTACCACAAGCCTTTCAAGCTCTTTCTTTTCGCTGATTAATTCTTCGATAGTTGTCATAATGATCCCCTTTGTTTTTAGAATATATAATATATTACAACAAAAGCAGAGATTTTTACAGCAGCAAAGCAATATCTGTCTGAAAAAGAAGGCAAAATTTGATAAAAAGCGTGCATATTCTAAAAAAAATAATTCAAGTATAGATACAGAAACATCAAATATCTGTTTTCAGACAGATAATCAAGAATGGGTCAGTTATAGACAGTTCATTTTACCCACTACCCCTTTTTAAGAAAAAAATCTCCGAAAGCCGAATTTTTTTCTTAAAACCTATTGACAAATCCGATTTTTTGTTATACAATGAACTTGTGTTTTTGATGGTTGTGTTCATTGTATAACAATGAATGCTCTGCCTCCTGCTTGAGCGGCGGGGGGCTTTTTTTATTCTGCTGTGAGGAACATATATGCAGACAGTATATGTGTTGTCTGTAAAATCACCTACACGAGTTCTGATTTTCTTTTTACGAATGAACTTACCTTTTACAAGCTTTTCTATCGTCCTGAGAACGTCCTGACGGCTCATGCCCAGAAGCTGAGATAGATCATTATAGCTTTGGAAAAAGCTCTTGTGCGAGCTGTCAGCCAGCTTACAGCACATTGCATAAACTCTGAATTCATTTCCATTCAATCTGCTTATGAGCTTTTTATCCATGGTGAAATATTTAGAAGCTGTAGATACGACATCAATAGTGTATGTATATGTGCCAAGCTTTCCGGGAGCATTTGTCTGGCGCTTCTGGGACTTGATAAACCCACTTTTGAGCAGTGAGCTTACCGCACGCTTGACAGTGGATGCCGAAAAGCCGCATAGTGACACAAGAGTCGTCTGCTTGACTGTGATCTCATAGCCAAGCAGATTTCTTTTTGTATTCTTGTGGATAAGACTATAGAATACACAGGCAAGCTTCAAGTCTGATGCCTGTGTAAAACGTGTAACAAAGCTGTTAGGTATTCGCATTTTTCAATTCCTCGTTATTTATGTATTGTTCCAGTGCCGTCCATTCATCGGCAACAAAATTGCTGCGTATATCAGGACGTTTCTGTATTTTCTTTATGTAGCCCCTTGCAGCGGCATAGTTCTGATCTGAAAGAAATCCTCCAAGCTCGCTGCCTACAAGTCCGTTGATCTTATATAGCAGGGCGGTGATATCGACATACGGACCATCGTCCGGGTATTCTCCTGGGAAATAGAGCTCGTCCTGATCGGTGTAATCATCTTCTTCGTCTGAGCCGCTTGTTCCATATGCCTCTGCAAAGATCTTTCGTGCCTCGTTTGCACGAAACTCATTGAGCTTTTGTACCTGTTGCTGATATTCTATGACTTGCCGTTGAGCCGCACCGGCATTTTTCTCAAGTTCAAGTGCAGCCTTATACATACTTTCGGACACAGTGCTGCCGTCTGACTTTATTTGGCCTATCTTGCCTAGCTGCATATAGTAGTCATTCATAGCACGTTCAGCAGTCTTTTTGAGGCTGTCTAATCTGTATTGATAACCTATTACGCCCAGACTGTCCCAAAGCTCGTCATATGGATACATTGCTGCGGAAAGGTCAATGTTGCGAGATTTTATCGGCAGCTCGTCTATAGGTATGCGTGGCATTTTGTTAGGTAGCAGATGATATGGCGTAATATTGGTCTTTATTGGTTCACATCGCATTTTTTTGACAATAGCAGTGCCGAACGGCAGCTTTGAGAGCTGTGTTGTATCGAGCAGCGCCTTGCTGTCAACTCGTTCACCTTGGTGATCTAAAAATCCGTACAGGCTGCCGCTGAATGTCAAATAGTTTACTGTTTCATTGCCTATCATTTCAGAAAACGCTTTGTTTGTATTGCCATTAAGAGATAATATGTATATCTGAATGTTACAGCCGCCTTTGATGCCATCTTCTTCTTTTTCATATTTCTTAAGCTGTCCGTAGTCCTGAAGAAATAGATTGAAAAGAATGTTAGCACCGGGTGAGGCATTCATTTTACTGCTGAGGTCAGGCAGCTTAGTCATTTGTCCGAACTCGTCATACATATACTCTATTTTCCTTGGCAGCTTTCCGTCCGGAAACTTTCTTGCCTGTTTTGCGAGATACAAAAATGACTGATCTGCGAACATCGAGGCGATAACGTATCGTGATTTTTCCTCATATGGAACGAGCATATATATAATGCAGGGTCTGTCGATATCTATAAGATCATTGAACTTTATCTCACTTTTCGATGTGAGTTTTTGCACACCCATATCTGTCATAAATATCTCAAGGTCACCCGAAAGTACAGTATATATCGATGAACGTGTTTCGCCTTGAGAAAACTTTGACGTAGAGTAGGATGTTCTTGCAAGACAGCCCACAGGCAGTGCGTTGAAAAGCTCATCAAGTGCGTTGACTTCTTTCTTGTTGCCGCTTTCGTCCTCGATAACAGTATTGTAAATTCCAAATTCAGTAAAGAATGTTGTGATACTGAACATATTAACGCAGGACATATCATTTTTCTCATAGCCTTTATCTAAGAAATAGTATATAAGGGCACTGAGCAGCGACCTTGCGGAGTCTGTCCATATAGCCTCGCTCTGGGTATCGTCTGTAAGGCAGTGAGCGAATGAGCTGACGAGCTTTGAAGTCTGCGACAAGTCATTGTTGCCGTGTTTAGCTGTGAGGTACTCGTCAATAATAAGCTGAAGAGGGTTCCAACAGTCCGAACGGTCAGTATCGATAAGGTTAAGAGTAACTATCTTGTAGCCGTTTCTGGCAAATTCCTTATAGGTCAGTTCAAGCAGCTCGCCTTTCATATCATTAACGATAACAGAGGGCTTTTCTTTTGCATTCGCCATAAGCCTCAGGCTTGGCAGCACGTAGCATTCACCCTTGCCGGAACGTGGTGCACCTACGGTCATTGTGTTGTATGTGCCCGGTTCGATGTAGTAGACGCCGTTGCTTTCTCCTATGAGCATTCCTGCCTTTTCTGCTGAAGTGATGTTATCCATAGGCACTGCCAGAAAATGATCTAACAGTTCGTTGTCCTCCATAAACTTGTTGTCACCCTTAACGTTCTTGCTGTCATTTTTCATTCGGTAGAGTGTATGCAGCTTTACCGTTATTCCCAGACCAACTATAAGAGAAAGAATCAGCTCAAAAATGAACATCATAAATCCGGGTGGAACAATGATATTCCACGGCATAAAGTGCGTTTTTGAATAATCTGCACTGCCATTGACGGTGCTTATACTTCTCAATGACTTTATAACATAGATGAAAATGCTGTTAAAGATCACGTATAGTATCGATGTAGCTATTGCAAATTGTTTTATTCTGACATTTCGGCGGTCTTTGTCTTTTTCAATAGGTGTTTTATTCACCGCATTTAAAATACGCATAGCAAGATCATAGATCCAGCCAAATACAAAAAGAATTTTTGCGATGATAAGATTTTTTATGCGCTTAAGTTTTTCAAGATCCATATTAGTTCCCCTTTATATGCTATGATATTGTTCTTTTGCTTTCGCCATTTCCTGCTCGATCTCAAATTCTCTCATAAGACGTGCGGTTTTTGCTTCTTCAGATTTAAGGGCGTTGCGCAGCATACTTGATGATTTATGAAGAAGTGTCCTCTGCGCCTGCATACAGCCTGCAAGTCTGAACTCAAATGGTATATCCGCTTTTTTACCGCTTATTATCTTTTTAGCAATGTCATTGCCTGAGCGTGCTGACTTTCTCAGCCATTGATATGCTGCTTTCTTTTGACCATCACGAAGCAGCATTAAACCATAAGCGAGCTGTCCACTGTTGTTGCCATTTAAAGCGCACTGACGGAAGCACTTTTCAGCCATTTCGTTTTTATTTTCAGACAGATACACTTTTCCAAGAATATACTGTGCATTTGGATCGTTGTATTCAAACGCAGAACGCTTGAGGTATTCTTTAGCTTTTGTATTATTGAATGAGCTATAATATTTGCCCAGAGTGTATATCGCAGGCTCAAAGTCCTTATCGGCGGCTGATGAAAGGTAGCGTATTCCTTTTGAAACTTCTGTTGATTTTCTGCTATCAAGAAGAATTTTTCCTGCAGCATACATTCCGTAAACATTATCCTTGTCTGCGGCTTTGATGAAATACTGCAATGCTTTTCTTTTGTCCTGAAATGAAAGATACAATTTACCAAGGCGGTATGCTGCTGTTCCCATAACATCATCTTTATGCTCAGCAGCGTGCATAAGGTGCTTTTCTGCCAGAGCATTGTCATTGAATTGCTCCTGATAGAGTTTTCCGAGAGTGTATGCTGCATAGTAATTATCTTTTGCTGCTGAACGTTCTAAGTATGATACCGCCTTGTCGTATCTCTCTTGTGAAAGATACAGCTTGCCAAGACTATATTCACACAATCCTGTTTTATCCTGTGCGTTTTCAGCACCCTTTATCAGAACTTTTTCAGCCTTTTGAAGATCTTTTTTGCTGTCGCTCTGATAGAGCTTACCGAGCATATATTGTGCTTTATAGTTATTGGAGTCCGCCGAGAGCAGCAGATATTTTTCAGCACATTCAAGGTCTATATCCGTTCCTTTGCCATTCAGATACATCATACCTATCTTGTAGCTGATATTATCGTCATGGTTTTTAGTGAATACTTTCTCTAAACCTGTTAAAGCTTCAGCGTAAAAATTATGCGCACTTGATAGGTCTTTTTCTACTCCTTGTCCCAGTTCATAAGCTTGTCCTACGGCATAACTTGCGAAGGGCATTCCGCCTTTGCTGCTTAGTGAGCGCATATAATAGTCAAATGCTTTGGCATAGTCTGTTTCAACACCAGAGCCGTATTTGTATATGTTTCCGAGAGCAAAATAAGCATATTTGTTTTCAGACAGCTTATAATGCTCTATGGCTGAGTTATAGTCTTGAGTAACGCCAAGCCCATATTCGTACATTTTACCTATACGATAGTTGAGATAGGATTTTGTCCAATTATCACGTTTGTCATCACTCATGCTTACTATGGACAGCAGCTTGTGAAAATCTTCAAAGGCTTTGCTGTAATATTGCTGACTTAATGTATCGCCGTCATTGGATTTTAGCATTTGGCTGTCATAAAGCTTGCCTATGTCATATGTTGCGATAATATTTCCGCTTTTGCTTTCTATTGAGAGTATTTCAAAAGCTTTTTCGGGGTCTTTCTTTATGACTGCTGATTTGTTCTGTTCATTTCCGTACATATAGTCGAGGGCAAGCTTATAGTTCTTGCTCCAATCTATGCGTAGACGTTCCACTGCCTGATCGCTTTTATCATTTTCAGACAGATACGCTTCAGGCTCTTGCGGAAAAATATCCGTGCTGTAGTCAGGAGCATTTGGTTCATACAACTCATCATAATTTCTTGAAGATAGGTACATTTCCAAATCATCAGGGATATCAGAGTTTTCTAAAGAGTCATAAGGCATAGCATCCTCTAAATCATCTTTTTTATTTTCAGACAGATACACTTTTGATTTCTGCGAGGAAATACCGTTGTTGTAGTCAGGCTCATTTTTCTCAGAAAAGCCTTCGCTTTCTTTTTCAGACAGATACGTTTTCGGCTCTGGGATGTTGTTGTCGATCTGTATGTTCTTGTCCTTTGTCATATAGTATTCTCGGCAGATGTTCAGAAACGAATTGCCGACTCGTGAATAAAATCCGTCTTTGCCGTCTCCGTTTTTGCCATTAAGCTCGTTTTCTTTATAATTTGCCCACCTTGAATTTTGTCCGTACCTTTTGCGAAACAACGTTGCTTGTATTTCGTCAAGCTTATGGAGATATGTGTCGAACATAATACTTAATGTGGGATTTTCAGATATTACAGACCGTATGCAGCTCTGAATTTCGTTTTTTATGGGTTCACTTTGTTTTGCATACCACCAATGATTGCCGCTGTTTTTTAGGTCATCAGGAATCTTGTCGATAAGTGCGTTTATTTTTTGAATACTTCCTGCAAATTCACTTTTGATGCTCGGAGCAAGTACATCTCTTTGAAATCTTGTAAGCTCTTGTGCTGCTATGCTCTTGTCAATGCAGTGTGTCATTACTCTTCTTAGTTCGTCTAATGCTTCCTGCTCAAAATTGTCCTGACCTCTGTTCTTGTATGTAATGCGTCTGTCTTCAAGCCGGTGATATTCCACAAGCTGATAGTGTATGTGTACGTTGCCTGTGTTTACATGGATCGCACCTACCCAGTAACAGTTGCTTGCGTCAAGCTTTTGTGTCTTATCTATCATAGCGTTAATGCCTTTTCGTGCAGCGTCCACAAGTGCTTGTCTGTCTAGCTGATTCCCTACAATGAAACCATTTTTTCGCAGATATGCATTATCAAATGATATAACACCTGCATACTTAGGGCAGCCCTCTGAACGGCTTGCTCGTTCTTGCTGCCGTATCTTATCCAGATCAGCGGCGGTCAAATTATCTTTAGTGCTTGTAAACGCTCCATAGGATCGTTCTTTTTTTATATCCTTCGCCTGACTCTTTTCGTTTGGTATGAACTCCGAATATACATATTCCATTTCATCAGCGTGCTTGCTGGGCTCGAACGCTTCTGGACGCAGCATATAACTGAGAAAGTCAAACAGCACAGTGCCGCCGTCACCGCTTATACGCCAGCTGTACACGAATTTGCATTTATGAAATATATTTGGGGTCATTCAGCGTCATTCTCCTCATTGCCTTGATCCTGCAGTGCCGAAACACCTTTGTCGAGTGATCGCCGGTGCACAAGTTGCTGATAATTTTCAGCAGACTTATTAAGCACATCGTGGGGCTTGCTGTCTGTCAGTCGCTTGTCTGCCGACTGGTATTCCTGCACCTCGTAAAAATGCAGGAGTGTGTTGATTCCGTCACGCTCCTGATATATCATACTCTCGCTTTCTCGTGCGATCATCAGCAGCTTATCTACATTTGCTGCGATCTCTCTCAGCTGTGTATCATCGGCGGTTTTATCGTGGTCACTATTGTATGCGTCATTTATCAATGCCGTCACGCAGCCGCTCGTTGTTGTAATTCCTCGCAAGCGTTGTATCTCTTGCAGTTTTTGAAAATTTTCCTCTGTAAGTGTAATTAATTTTTTTACAGGCATTTTTATCAGTCCTTTTCTGATTTTGAATTTAATTTCTATTACTCTAAGTTAAAATCGGTTGCTCAAGAGCATAAAGGCGTGACCCCCACGCCGTTTGTAAACCTCGGTAAAACCGAGGTTTAAAGTGTGCTGCCATGACCCCCATGCAACTTATAAGTATATCTTTTTGATATACGTTTTTTGGTAGACATTTCAATTATATATCCTTTTTATATACGCTTTTTTGCTTGATATATCTTTTGGATATATTAAATATCCCTTATTATGTAAAAGTATATCTAAAGTATATACTTTTACTGCTGTAATAATTTGTATATATTTCTATTGTGTAAACAAAACCGCCCTGTTTATGAATTATCTTTGTCTGAAATTTCGAGTATCCGCAAAATTTCATCATTTGTAATTGAGTTTTCTTCAGAATTTTTAAGCGTTTCTGTAAGCAGATTTTCGATTTTTTCTGTTGTACTCATCATTTTTTGTGCTGCAATATACACATTATTTATCGTTGTTTTTGCTCCCTCAGATAAGCGTTCAAGCTCGCTGTTTACAAGCGAGCGGACGATAGCAGGGAGTATGTTTATAACAAAATCGTCATTGCATTTGACATAGTCAGAAATGATTTTATTATAAAGGGTGTTTTGCGAAACACCCTCTTGTTTGGCTATTTTGTCTATCTCGCTTATGACCTGTGGAGAGATATTTCTTATTTTTATATCCATTTTTAATTATTCCCCTCGTAAATTCTGTTGTAATAATCATCTTCATCACCATATTTTTTTACTATCTCTTTGCTGTTTGTTTTGCAAACAGCAGGCAGTATTTTCTGAATAGTAAAAAGGAAAAAGCCCTGCTCAGGTGTATCCTTATTCAGCTCGAACAATATCGGCTTTCTGCCCTCACGTTTAATACAGACAGCCGTATAACTTTTATCTGCAAAATGTATTTCTTCTATTTCACTATATGTAAAGGTGTGTGTGCTTTTTTTGTCTTTATAGTAAGCAAGCTGCAGTTCATTTTCTGTAGCTTTTATGTGCAAAAGATGCTTAGGATACCGCACAAAAATCTTGCCTGTTATCATTGCGATAAACACAAAAAGTGCTGTCAGAAAATAAAAAATCAGTTCTGCTTTTGCAAAAAATGCAGATAAAAAATACATTGTCAATGCACAAAAAGATGATATCATCACGGCATATTTAAGCTTCGTTAGCTGCTTTTTTAACACCTGAAATTCTTCATCTAATGAACTGTTTTCTTCTCGTACCGGGTATTCAAAAAGAATATTCTCCAACGTTTTCACCTCACTTGTTCTGTGACGAAATGGTTATATCACTGCTGCATATCTTCACTGATTTGTCCGTAAAGGTCCTCAGTTCTCCCTTTACAACTACTACACAGCCTTTGTGCAAATGATTTTTTGCAAAGGAGATCGTGCTTGCCTCGTTGGCATATACAGTGAAAACATCATTAAATCCTTGCTCTCCTTTTTTGACTTTTCTCGGTACGGCTATAAGAAATTCTATTGCATAGGCATTGATGATTTTTACTTCTGAAACCAAGAATCCTATGATTCTTATTTTATTTGACGAGTTGTTAAATAGCATTTTTATTACCTCTTTTCTATTCCTTGACGGTCACCATACAGCTTGCCTGCAAGCCCTTATCTTCTGTTACTGCGGATATGATAGCTTTGCCTTTTGCAACTGCTGTGACCCTTCCATTACTGTCGACTGTTGCTATGTCTGGGCGGTTGCTTTCCCATTTTACGTTTTTATTTACGGCGTTATCGGGTTTGACTTCTGCACGAAGCTGAGTGTGCTCGCCTATCTTGATCTGAACGTCATTGTACTCAAATTCTGTTGTGAGTTTTATGGAATATACCCTTGCCTGTGTTGTGGTGGTTTCAGCTTGTGCAGGCTCATTATGTGTTGCTGCTGTGGTTTGCGGTGGTGCATATGCAGGCTCTTTATGTGTCGTGCCGGTGGTCTGCGGCGGCGCATATGCAGGCTCATTGCAATCCCTTGTTTCGGCAGGCTGCGTGTTCATTTCTGCTGTTGCAGGCTGTCGTTTCTCCGTGGTAGTCCTGCTCGTTTGAGATGCTTCGGCAGCCTTTTCACTCAGATCATGTGTGGTTGGTGCTGTAGCTTGTGTTGTCACTGCTACAGCTTGTTGGCTCGTGATTTTAGATGTTTCAGAGTTGTATAAACTGCTTGTTGTGTTCGCATTTGAGCTTTCCTCAGAGTACCCCGGAACTATTTTCACGGCGTGGGTCTGCATATCTTTTCTGTCTATAGTTACTCTAAGTGTGATAGTTTTCCCTTTTTCGGTGTGCGCCGGTATCTTCTCACCAAACTCGTCATATGCGTCATCATATTTTGTGTCAGGCATAGAAGTTTTAATAACCACACGCATTATTTTGAAATTCGACGGCGGATTTTTTACTGTGATCTTTCTTGAATAATCGTCATACTTATTGCCTGCTGTGAACTTATGATCTGTAAGGTCGTCGTCAAAATTTACAGCCGTAACCTCAGGATATGTAGCTCCAGTGTCAGACCCTGAAAGGCGGCACTTTATGACAAATTCGCATACATTGTCGTAATACGCTGCGTCTGTCACCTTGATATTATAGCCGTTAAGTGACATTGTTTTGTTATAGCCGTTGCTTTTGCTTTTGTATGTAAGTGAGGCTATCCAACTGTTGGATGTGAGAAACAAAACAGCCAGAACAGCAGTAACAATAGTGAATATCTTATATATCTTACTGCTCGCTTTTGGACTTACTACTTTCATTTTGTCGCCTCCGTTCCAGCTGCCTGAAGAAGTTCTTTTATAATATTATCAACCATTTGAATGATCACAGTGTCGATATATTGGCTTATGTGCTGTTCGATTTTTAGGTAAGAATATGTTTCTGCAAGAAAGCATTTTCTGAAATAATCAGCGTCCATTTTTCTCAGCATAAGACCGTATTCCTGCTTAGTGTGCTCATTATAATAATGAGAAAAGCAGTTGTGTATGATCTCGATCCTGTCCTGAGCATTGCCCATATACAATAGCTGTCTTGCTCCGACTATTCTTCTGCAATGGAGCTTATCTCTGTCCGAGTCCAACGACAAAAGCATTTGTCCCGGTTCAAATGCTGTGCTTTCTCTGAGCTCTGCATATGAAAAACGAGGAAAGGCTTGATGAAGAATTTCAATGCTTTCCGGCGATTGTTTGAGTATCATTTTGTACTGGACAAGTGAGAAAATAACCTTGATTGAGCCAGCTGCCGCAAGATTTCCGTCTGGGATAAAGTCAAGTATCGACTGCGTTGCGAACCATAGCCCTGCAAAATATTTTCGTGTACGGCGACATAGTTTTTCTATAAACTCCGTTACCTGAGGGTATTTTACGGAAATGAAACGGTGTGCTTCATCAATAAGGCACACAACGTTTCGCATATCCCATGGATTGATAACGTTTTGATTATATCCTATGTTTTTGCATATGGTAGCCCACATTATAGTGAGTATGTTGAACAACTGTGCGTTATAAACATTGTCAGCCATTTCACTGATGCTCTTAACATCGAAGATGATAAGATCGTTGCTTTTTACATCAATGTTCGTTACTCCGTCAAACATACCGGCGTATGCACCCTTGCCACAAAGCTGCTTTATGTATACTTGTATATTACAGTATGCGTCATATTTTCTTTTAGGCAGTGAATCCGTTTGTGACAGCTTTTCAGTGACTTTGTTGTTCACATCGGTAAAGCAGGGAAACTTATCAGGCTCAAAAAGTGTTATATCTGTTTCGGGGAAAATGCCCTTGTCAGATAGACATTCTGTCACAAGATCCATGAAGATTTCCATAGTATACATATCTATTTCAGGTATATACATAGACATAAATGTGCGTATTCGTGACATCTCTGTGGCAAAATTCTCTCTTGCCTCGTCCTCAGGTGAGATTTCATCATCAACTCTTGCATCGACTACCTTGCATATTTGAAGGGGATTTATTTTTGAGCTGCTGTTGATTTTTATTGTCTGTCCGCCGTAAACTTTAGCCATAGGCTGATATTCACTTTCGATATCGAGTACCATTACTTTATTGCCCAAAAGCAGCTGATCCTCAAGCATTGATTTGAAAGTAACTGATTTTCCGCCGCCCTTCAGACCAAACGCAAGCAGATCGAATGAGTTACGGGTCTTTGTCCTTTTAAACGTGTTTAGAATACTCAAACCGCCTGTTTCCGTGAATCCAAAGAAAAGTCCTGTATCATCGATATGTGACTGATAATAGAAAGGAAACTGCCTTGACAGTGTATCAAAAACAGGAAACGGTGTCTGAATAGTGTTGCTTTTATCATCGATAACAGAAAGAAACTCATGCTGTGTGGTATTTGTCGGTATATACGCAGACAGACCGCTGAGCTGCAGTTCGTGGATAAGCTCTTTTGAACGCTTGCTCAAAGAGCTAAGTGAGGTGTCTTTCAGAATGTACCTGAGCGTAACATAATATATCTGCTCATTGCCGTTTTTTATGTTCTGATAAATGATCTCAAGCTTTTGATACTCGGTATTTGTATCTATCTTATCGGCAGCGTCTTGAATAATTCCTCCTCGTGACTCTAACTCACGCAGGGATGCACTTATCTCATCTATGACTTTATCCTTTTCAGATATGCTTATATCCCATACTATGGTATCATGAGATTGTATTACCATTTGAGCCAGCTTGAGGTCATCGATTTCCGCTGCATAATCATAAACAACTATCGTCTGTGCGTATACATCATTTACTTTGTAGTAATTAGGTCGAAAAGTTATCTTCTCAGGTAAAATGATCTCATTCAGGCTGCCTTTTTCAGATAGCTGCTGATTTTCTGTATTCAGACAGATAAGCTTGTTAAGCGTGACGATTATTTCATCATCGGAACACCACGATACGTCTATATCTCGCATATGGCTGATAAAACGTTGTGCACCGTTATAGATTTTCTTCTCGTCATCGGAGTATATGAAAAGATACGCCATTCTGTCAAAATGGCTGCTCTCAAAGCTGTCAAACAGCTCGTACTGTTCATTGAGCAGATATTCGGAATATCTGTTTATGCTCTGCTGACTTTTGTATTTTATAAAAGCTTTTTGATTAGCAAGATATGGCGTTTTTGATGTGAAAACATACTTGTGACCTGTGCCTATGGATAATGTTGCTTTCGCAAAATTATTGAAAACAGTGTTGCGGTCATAGTCATTAAGGTCAAATATATCCATTCCCGATACTGCAAGCACGCCCATTTTGAGCGGCTTGCCTTTTACTTTCAGCTCGACTATTCCGTTATGTATGCTTTCAAATGACAGACGTGACATTATGCTTGACGGATCATCTTTCAGCTTTTCGGTCTTTTTTTCTCTCGCAAAGCCTTTGAAAGTTTCGGTTTTACTTTTCAATGTCGATGATTTCTTTTTCATTCTTTTGTTCTCCTTCCTTGTGCTTATGCAGCGTTTTATTTGTCATAAGAAAACTGAGCCACTCAAGCCAAGCCTCTGCAAAGCATTTGCAGGGGTCAGAGGGGCTTTTGCCACTCATAATAATAAATACTGCGCCACAGAATATGATAAAAGGAATGCCCAGCTTAGAGCTGACCAACATTCCGGATAACTGCGAGGCTACCAAAAGAGTAACTATAAAGCCAACTATTTTGGTAAGGTTTATGTGTCTAAATATACGCTGCTCCGCTTTAGTTTTTTTCGGTACTACTCCCATAGCTTAGTTTTCTCCTTCCTTATTGAAGCCGCTGCCGCTCTTGCTAGTGGCATTGTTGCTATTTTCACCTGATGATGTCGGAACGTTAAAGCCGCTGCCACGGGCAGGCTGAGATGTGCCGTTATTATTTCTGTTATTGCTGCTGTTTTCATTGTTGTTGGCTCTTGTATCAGTTCCATTTGTGCCGTCTTTCCCTGCTGCACCTTGCGCACCTCTGTCACCTTTAGCTCCATTCATGCCGTTAGTGCCATTTAAGCCGTCCTTTCCGTCAGCACCCTTTGAAGCGCTGCCTGCGCCGCCTGATGAAAAACCCTCTCCTACAGACTCTTTTACGTTATTGGCAATGTTGTCTTTTGCATTTGAGAATGTATCTTTTATTGAGCCTGGATTTGTTACTGCATAAGCTGCCTTTGCGCCTGCATTAGTATGACCGAAAGCTCCACCGACAGCGCCTGTTACAGTTCCTGCTGCTGCGCCGCCTATAGCTTTTCCTATCTTGCCAGGGGTAGTATCACCGCCGTGTATACCACCATATACGCCGCCTGCAAAGCCTTTTACTGCTCCTGCTGCGCTGCTTGCGGTATGCTTTGCAACACTTCCTGCCCCATGTACAACGCTGCTTCCTGCACGAGCAAGTCCCATTGTGGCATAACTGCCCATTTGCATTGATTGGTTGATAGCCATCATTGTGGCTGCACCTGACTTAACGCCTGCATCAATGCCGAACAGCTTTGTCAACACCTCTGGACCGTCTATCACAAACTTTGCGCCTGCTATTATAACTATGAGCATTACCGCAAAATTGCTGCCGTATTCCGAACCTTTTATGCCCCATATAACGGCTATGTATATTCTTAAAAGAATTACAACTATCATAAGAATTATGTTTGAAAGCAGCATATTCTGGATAGCTTTTTTAGCTCTGCCTGAGCCGTTAAGGTCTGTTGCTATGATAAAGGGTGTAATGAGCTGTGCAAACATTATTTCAAATAGCGTAGTTGCTATTTTTATTCCGCTGAAAACAAGGCAGATAGCCACTGCAAGCATAAGCACAAAGGTTGACCAGAAGTCGATATGATAATAATATAAACAGTCAACCGTGTAGCCGCTGGTTATATTTCTGCGTATGATCTGCTCTACCGAATTAAGATCATCATAATCTTCCTCGTCAAAAAGAGGAAAAGATTGATATTCTGCATTTACTGGTTCTGCATCTTTGGCGGTATTTGTATTTGCCGCTATGTTAAGCTCCCTTATAACATCATCCTTGATAATGTCAAGTGCTTCCTCAACAGTATGTGCGTTTGCTCCTACCTCCTGCGTTTTTCCAGCCGCAGCTACTGCAGGGTGATTGGCTATGAGGTCACGGATATATGTGTTGAAGTTGCTTACATTAGTTATTCGGCTGCCGTCAGGGTAATGGAGATCGCCTAAGGTCACGCCATAAGGGCAGGCGTCGCCGATAGAGGCTGATAAAAATTTATCATAGTCTTTTTCAGACAGAACACTGCCATATATCGAACCTGATGTGCTGTATACTGAACAGTATACCTGCATATTTGCACCATAATCTGCACTGAGTATAAGCTCTCCATTTGCATTCTTTAGAACATTATATTCATTTTCAAGTCCTAAAAGGGACATCATATTCTCTGTGGTTAGACTATTGTACTTTTTCTGCTTAGGATATACGTCATGTATATCTGTAAGATAACGGGTAGTCCAAGGCTTGCTATCGTCAGGCTCAATTCCACCTGTTATCTGAATGTCCTTTACATTTCCTGAACTGCCCACAGTATCGAGGTAAGTCATCATCTTCTTATTATCAACGCTGTTTTCAACGTCATATATTCCCGACGCCAGAAGATCCTTGCCCAATGTTCCGACAGTGACTGTGCCGTCTTTGTCGACCGTTGTCTGTTCAGATTGATCATTGATCTTTATGTTCTGTGCTGTTGTTATACCCTTGCTGCGAAGTGAGTTGCAAGAAGATATGAATGCCGGAAAAGCCACAAGCAGTATAGTTGCAACCAAAATACTCATCAGAAAATCAGACACCTTGATCTTATTTCTGAATATCACGAGAGCACACGCTCCAAAAACGAGTGCAAGGCTCATAATAGACAGAATAATCGTTTGCATTTGACTTAGGCTAAACTCATCTGATAGGTAGTCGAAGAAATTGAGTTTGAGTAATGTTTTGACAGCCTTATCAAAGTAATCTATCACATCGCAAAGAAAACTCAGTATGTTAAATTCTATATTTATCAACAGATCACGAAAATGGTTCTTTATTGTTACCATTTTCAAAATCTCTGAGGAACACCCTGTATATCCCAGTTCTGCTGCACAAGCCTGTATACTGCCGCAGCCGCTCATAACAATGGCGGTGATGAATATAAGCTGATACCATACCTTTTTGCTTTTCATGTACTTCAAAATAATACTCCTTTCTGTCTATCTGTGTATGCCCGTAAGAACGCTAGGGATAACGCTTTTACGGACACACACAAATATGTGTCCGTGCAGATCAAGCTACATATATTGAGTCAAGGAAAGCGTCACCGAAAACCAGCAGGGCAGCAGCCACGCCAATAGCGATAAGCCAGCCCTTGACTGAGGATATGCCGTTTTTGCCGCTTGCACCGAGGCATATAACAACGCCGACCAGACACAGTCCAAGCAGTGCTTTGGCTGCAATGGAAAGCCCATTTTTGTTTTTGGTGATCCAGGTGGCGACCGAAGCCCATACACCTGAGGTTGCGTCTGTTTCAACATCGGCAAAGGCTGCAATGGCTGATGACAGACAAGCTGTCATTATACCAAATACACGAGCGCTAAGCTTTACACCTTTTTCTTTGATCTTTTCAATTATTTTTCTCATAATTATTCCTCCGTATTTGTTTTTTTGTTTTTTGACGTTACAATAAATTTCAGCGTATCGTTCCAATCCTTGCCGTAAGGCGGTATGCTCACTTTTACAGTGTAATTTGCAGAATAGTCAGACATTAGCTTTTCTGTTGCTTGACGTCCTCTTTCATCATTATCAAGACAAAAGACTATCTGTTTGATTCGAGGATCATCAGATAGTCTTTGTTTAAGTGCTATATCAGAGCAGCCTGATAGTGATACCCTGTTTATTCCAAGCCAACAATCAGAACGATACATTTCAGACATTCCGACTGCTGCACACTGTTTTTTCATTGAAAGCTGCATTAAAGCTCCGTGAGATAAAAGGTCTATGGGTGCTTCAAACACATAAAGCTTTGTAGGGTCATAACCATACGCATTTGGTTTAGCAGGGATATAAAAGCTGTATTCTTTCATGCTGCCTTCAATGTTCTGCGGATAGTATTTGTTGTATGTGTTTGTGATCTTTGCTTCTGCAAACTTCATTGAGCCAAACTTATCGTAGCCGCAGAAAATAGCTCGCTTTTTAACATCGAGGTATATGAGCTTATTGCTGACACAATAATTTATTATGTCAGCTGGAAGCTTTCTCGTTATGTTAAGATAAGCGAAAAGCTCTCGCCATTTGCCCTGCATGGGCGGCGGAGCTTTAAATTCTGCCTTTTTAGTTTTTTTCTGATAGTGCTGTTCGCTGATTACTGCTTTTCTCATTTCAGGAGAAGCTCGTATACTGGTGTTGCCTATTAGACGAGAAACAGCTTCTTTAAAATCGTATCCATCGACCTTGCAGAGCCAGTCGATAGCACCTTTTCCGTAAAGATCTCTTGAATACCAGTGCCAGGTATAGCGGTCTGGATTGATCTTAAGACTGTCATGCTCTATCCCTATATACCAACCGCCTGACGATTTAAAGTTGAAACCCTCGTGGCTTTCGAGAAATGTGACCATATCTGTTCGCCGTGCGGCTTCAAGCTCCTCTTTAGAGTACATGACAAAGCTTTTGCCTGATTCGTATCTTCTGTCTATCATATACCCTCACCTCCTCTCAATGTTTTATAATTTAAGCGCCTTTGGCTTAAGTTTTTCCAGTAAGGAATTATTCTTGCTTGTGATAGTTTTGTCACCGTTAAAAACATAGCTGCGAAACTGGTCGCTTTCTTTTTCAGACAGATTATAGATCTTTGTATCTGATGAAGCTATGAGCTTGCCGCCCTTTGATACTACATCACACCATTCTGATTTGTCTTTAGTGCCGATCAATGCCTGATATTTGTTATTATGGAATCTAAATTCCACAGCACTTTCAGGAGCATTATTTATACTCTGAGAATTTCCGCTGAGCTGTGCATTGACATATTCAAGACGTTTTGTCTTTTCAGCTAATTCTTGTCCATGCTCAAATGGCTTGAGCATATTTCGTTGAGCTTCTGAAAGATCTCTGTTTGCTTTTTCAAGCTGTTCTTCAAGAGAACACAGCTTCTGATTTATCTGTATTCCTGCAAGATTTTCAATTCTTCTGACATTTCCCACGCCATTATCTGTGGCAACGTCACATGAATAAGTAAGCTCTCCGTGGAGAACAGCGATACAAGGCGTATCAAGCTCAAAAAATGTATTTGCTGACGGATTTCGTTCTATTGTGACTTTAAAGCCACGATACGTTCCAAGCTCTATAGGCTCACCTGTGGCAGTACATTTTGCCATTGCCACGGCAATTTGTTCTCCTGCATTTTCCCTCTTATCGTATCTGACGCCGCCTATTGTCATTTCAAACTCCTTGTTTAACGCCTGATGTTCCTGATATTTAGACATATCACTCTTGGATTTTGCGAGAAGTTCAGAGTAATGTGTTATCTGCTTCGGCAAAGTTTTCTCTGCCAACTCCTGCATTTTGTAAATTGACTTCTTGTGTTCTGCTTCAAGGGTTTTCAGCATTGCAACATCATTGTCAAGCTGTATTTTCTCTTTTATCATAGGATTACCGCTCGCTATAGCCTGCATTTCAGAGTATGTAAGCACCATTTCGTCAACATCTTCTGAAACTCTAGCAGGGCTTTTTGAGGTCAAGATCTGATTTATGAATTTCGCCTTGTTTGTTATAATGCCCATCATATATGCGTCAAAGGTTTCCTCTGTAAGATAGTGATATATTCCGACTTGCGAAAATCTGTTGCCTTGTCTTATGCCACGTCCGTCCTGCTGAGTGAGGTCAGAGGGCTTCCATGGTATATCAAGGTGATGAATTGCGCAGATCCTATCCTGAATATTTGCGCCAGTTCCAAGCTTTGAAGTGCTTGCGATGATAAAACGTTTTTCGCCTTTGCGCAGGCTTTTGAACATTTCGTCCCTTGCCTTATCTGTCTTTGCGTCGCCTGCAAAGCAGATCTCTTTCTCTGGTATCCCACGCTCCATAAGCGCCTGCTTTATAGCTTTGTACACAGAGAAGTGTGTTTCGTCCTCGTTGATAGCGATATCACAGAATACTATTTGAACGCCTTTTTCTGTCATAGTGTTTTTGTAGTTCTTTTCGAGGTTATCGATAAGCTTCATCACTTTGCTGTCTGGTGCAGGCTGAGCGTCTTTGAAAATACATCTAGTGTCAAGACCGAGCAAGCGTGCTTCATGAGTTATTTTCAGCATATTGTCCTGCCGTGGGTCAACTGTGCCGCTGTGTATCGTTTCAGAACGTGTGGCAAGCTCTTTCATGTATGCTTTTTGACGTTCGTCTGGCTTTGAGGTCACTACTATCGGCTTGCCTGTTTCAAGCTTTGGCACAGGCAGTTTCAGCATATCCGCTGTTTGAATATCAGCGAATTCCTTATACATCTGCATAAGCTCAGGTATGTTTACGAATTTGCTGAAACGATTTTTCATTTGAAAGCCGTTTCCTGCAGGCTTTATCTCTAATTGCGATACAACTTCACCAAATGTGCTTGCCCAATCGTCAAAGTTCTGCAATCCTGCTTTTTCGAGAAGATCTGGTCTGAGATAACGCTGCATAACGTAAAATTCCACCATGGAATTGCTTATAGGCGTACCTGTGGCAAAAAGTATATTGTTGCAGCCGTATTTGTTGTTGAGATACTGAGTTTTCATCAGCATATCCTCTGATTTTTGTGCTGCTGTTGTTTGCACGCCTGCCACATTTGACATTTTTGTAGAAACAAAGCAGTTCTTATAGTTATGTGCTTCATCACATACAAGATAGTCAAAGCCGAGCTTTTCAAAACACAATGATGAGTCTTTTGGAGAAGAAAGCAGCTTTTCAAGCCTTTCCTCTATGTTTTTCTTCTGACGTTCAAGGGCTTTTACTGATGATTTATCCTTTCTCCCTGCTTCGGATATCGCACTCATGATATCGTGAAGTTCTTTTTGCATGAACTGCTCTTTGTACTCGTCTGACATAGGTATTCTTTCAAACTGAGTAAATGACATTATCACGGCGTCATAGTCACCAGTAACACATCTTGCAATAAAACGCTTTCTATTGGCTTTGGTAAAGTCTTCAGGTTTTGCCACAAGCAGTTTTGCATTTGGATAAAGACGCAGCCACTCACTTGCCATTTGCAATGTAAGGTGCTTTGGAACAACTACGCAGGCTTTATTTATAAGACCAAGACGTTTCTTTTCCATTACAGTTGCGACCATTTCAAAGCTTTTTCCTGCGCCGACCTCATGTGCGAAAAGTGTGTTTCCGCCAAGCTTTGCACGCATTATGGCGTTTGATTGATGTTTCCGCAGCGTTATTGATGTGTTCATGCCTGGAAAGGTTTGATGTGAGCCGTCATACTCTCTGCCCCTTATGGAATTGAACAGATAGTTGTACTTTGCAACGTATTTTTCACGCCTGCCCATATCTTCCCACAGCCAATTTCTGAACGCTTCTTTCATTAGTCGAGCTTTCTCTTTTGCAAGCTGTGTTTCTTTAGTGTTTATCTCGTACCATACCTTATCGCCCTCCTCTCGTCTGTCACGAACTAAAATATCACGCTGATTAAGAAGATTTTCAAATATCTGATAGCTGTTCATTCTTGATGTTCCGAATGTTTCAGTGGCAGCAACTGAGCGGTCAGATGTTTTATTCTCTATTTTGTATTCACCAAGCTTTGTTCTTGTGACAGGGTAGTAATATGTGTTTGCGTGTGCATACTCGTTTAAAAAATTGTTGTAATCTGCGACATCGATCCAGTTAGCGCCGATCCTTACGGATATCTCGCTGGCTTCAAGGTCTTTTGGCACAACTTTCATCAGAGCTTCTACGTTTTTGTTGTAGCTGCTGTCAATATGCTCCGTATGATCTCTGGCTATTCTCAGCTTATCACGGATATTGCCTGACAGATATTCAGATGACTCCGTATAGCCTGAATATGGGTCATTGTCTTTAACTTTGGCAGGATCTCTGAATATTTCATCACCAAGGTCAGCAATAACCTTTTCAGGCGTAGTGTCTGTGAGCTGTGACATATAGAGAATATCGACCTTGCCCAATCTGTCCATTGACACTTGAAGTGCTTCTAGTGCTGTATCAACTTTTGAAACTGGAATATCTGGAAGTATCGTTCTCTTTGTGAATATTGCAGCCTTTTCAACTGTCTTATTTTCCACGTTGACAACTTCGAGTGCTGCTAAAGTGTTGTAGTCATCATCATTAGAAAAGCAGCGTGAATTGGCGCTGTCCGTAATGTTTCCGAACTTTGTTCTGAAATTGTCATATGTGCTGTTGAGCTTCTTCTGAAGCTCTGCAAGCTGTTCATCAGAGCAGCCGTCAGCCTGGGCATTGATAAGCTCCATAGTTGCTTGCCTTAGAGTATGAAGCCCTTTCATGCGTTCAAGCGATTTGCCTGTTTCTGTGACCTTGACCATTATTTCATTTTCACGGAAATAAAGATCTCCGTCAACAATGGTATGGGTGAAGTTCCTGACAGTTGGATCAGCAGGGAGTATCTCAGCTGTCCCATTGTCAAGCTCAGTTTCCACAGTATCAATAACGCCGTCTATTTTTGAAATGGCATTTATGAGCTGCTGTGCAAGGGGAGTGTCACTGTTTGCATAGCAGGTCGTTACCTTGCTGTCTGCACCATATTTTCCTCGCATACGCTCGTCCCACGCCATAGTACCAAGTACCATATCGGGATTGTCCACAAAATATTGATTGCAAGGAATGCCGTTGGCTGTTTCTGAAACGTGTACCCAGTTTGGAATAACAGAGGTCATTGTTGTTCTTTTTTTCAGAAATATAATATCTGTTGTAACACTGTCTGCGTCTTTAAATGTTCCAGAGGGAAGTCTTACTGCGCCTAAAAGGTCACAGCGTTCGGCAAGATACTTTCTTGCTTTATCATTTTTCTTGTCCATTGTGAATTTTGAAGTCACAATGGCAACAATTCCTCCAGGCTTTACCTTATCTACTGCTTTTGCGGCGAAATAGTCATGAATTTTGAAGTGGTATTTATCATAGGCTTTGTCTGCAATGCCATAATCTCCAAAAGGTATATTACCTATGACCACGTCAAAGCTGTTATTCTTGAATGTTGTTTTTTCAAACCCTTTTATCTGGATATTATCCTCTGGGTAGAGCTGCTTGGCTATTCGTCCTGAAATGCTGTCAAGCTCAACTCCGTAAAGTTTTGACTCTGCCCTCATTTCATCAGGCATTTTTGCAAAAAAGTTTCCAACGCCCATGCTAGGCTCGAGAATGTTTCCACCCTCAAATTGAAATCTTTCCAAAGCAAGATATACGCTGTCTATGACTTCTGGCGGTGTATAGAAGCTTGTCAGTGTTGATGATCTTGCAGCACTATACTCATCAGTGGTCAGAAGCTCTCTTAAACGAGTCTGCCTTGCTCCCCAACTGTCAGCAGAAACATTCTCATTATCCGCAACAAAAGCCTGAGCAGTTCCGCCCCAACCTGAGTATCTAGCCATTATCTTCTGTTCTTCAGGTGTCGCAAGCCGCTTTTCACTCTCTATTTTCAGCAATGTTTCAATAGCAGCTATATTTGCGTCACATCGAGCAGCAGCTCCGCCCACAACAACATTGTCAGGGTCAAAGTGGTATGTGCTTGCCTTGACATTTTTCTTTGGCTTTTCTACCTTTTCGGTTTTGACATCTTTATCAGGTATAGTGACGGTTTCAGAAGCAGGGGGTGTTTCAAAGAGTGAAATCTGTTCATCAGATGTAGGAGATATAGGAACGCTTTCAGAAACAGGCGGTGTCGCTTCTTTTTCTTCAGACAGAACATTATCGACCAGGTCAGGCTGAACTTGCTGTGTAGGCATTTCATTGACCAGGTCTGCCATATGTGCGGCTTTTGCAGCTTCAAGCTCAGGTATGATCGAGCTGTATATTGAGTATCTTTTCAGAAAATCAATAACGCCGCCGTATCCGTCACCTGCGTCCTGGCGTTCAGTGATCGTTTGTCCGTCAGGCATATTGATAGTAAACTTGACCTTATCATAGCCCATAAACTGTGAGAATTCGTCATCAGCGTCTGCTTCATACCATGCTTTTGCTGAACCGTACTTCTCTATTGCAGCCTTTGCTCCTGCCACCATTTCACTGTCAGCCTGTTCCATGAGCGTGTCAAATTCTGCAACACTGTAGGTCTTGCCGTCCTCAAAGTAGTTGCTTTCGCTCCATTCACAGGTTATCGTAGGCTCGGATAAAGTAGTGAATGATTTAACATCATTTGAACTTATATCGGCACTATTTTCCTGCTGCATACCCTTGACAATATTGCGACTTTGGTGTATAATAATATTAGAGTCAAGATTGTTTGTTAATTCGGAGTATTGTTCTCCCCATCTCTCAAACATTGCTTGGCTTTTTTGTTTATCACAAAAAAGGAGATTGTCTGATTGAACTATTCTTCTGAAAAACTCAGGGAAATTGTTCCTCCCATACACACTTGTAATGAAATTAGAGCTGACATTTTCAACTTCATATCTTCCCTTGCCGTTTGGCTTTATGCTCGCAATTATCGGATTATCACTCTTGTCAACTTCTGATGTTACAACAATGATACTGTCTTTACGATTTGGCGAATCAATAATCATTACAGGATAAGAGAGAAGCTCTGGCAATCTTTTAATCTGCTCAATTTCAAGACCATGCCGATGATTTCTTTCATCAGGCGGTAAAATTGCATTTTTCAAATGCTTTTGTGTATACAGCATAGGCAGCTGTTCACAACCGACATCAATTAAGATCTGCGGTGTGTCACAAACTTTTAGACTCGTGTAGAATGGTAATTTTCCGCTTAAAGCTTCATCAACCTGCTCGGCAAATGTTTTTTCACTCTTGACAACTCCAGAGGAGTCTGTTATACTGCTTGTAGAGCTATTAGGAACAGCAGGGCGTAGCTGGTTTTCAGCCAAACCTATAATTCTTGATGGTTCTATTTTTTTGTCCTGTTGAGTAACAGAATTATTCTTGTATTCAATATTTTCCTGCTGTGTACCCTTGACAATATTGCGACTTTGGTGTATAATAATATTAGAGTCAAGAATGTTTAAGCCCTTGGACAATTGTAGCCCAAGCACACTGAACAGTTCTTGGCTTTTTTCTTTGTTGTAATAAAGAACTTTGTTTTGTTCTACGGCACGATTAATTTGATTTTCAAAATTGTTTCTGCCATGAAAACTCATTACAAAGTTGGATTCGACCAATTCTAAATCATATTTAGCTTTGCCATTTGGCTTTATAGCAGCAATGATAGGCATTTTTTCGTTGTCAAGTTCAGATGTTACGATTATTATGCTATCATTTCTCGAAAGGGAATCATATATAATCACGGGATTTTCAAGTAACATGGGCATTTTTTTGATTTGTTCTGCGTTCAATCCGTGGTAATGTATGCTTTCACCTGTATTTCCTTTCGGCTTGAGAGCGTCATGCAAATGCCGTTTCGTATAAAACATTGGAAGTTGCTCACAGCCAACGTCAAGCAATATTTGAGGTGTATCACATACTTTCAAGTCATTGTATCGGTTCGCGTTTCCTGCAAGTACATCATCGACCTGTTCAGCAAATGATTTTTCACCCTTGACAATTCCAATTGAATTTGTGTCAACAGAGTTATCCTGAGCTTCAACCGCTTGAACGTTCTTCTTTGAATGCTCTATTACAGCCTTATCAAGATATATCTGAACATCATGTGGATCTATCTGTCCGTCAACTGCCTGATGAAACATCTCAAAGAATGTTTTTATCTCGTCTACAGTTAGCCGTTCATCGACCTCGTTAAGAACAGTAATAGAAATTCCCTCAGAAAAACCCTGCTGCAGCATGGCTTTTTGTTCATCACTATAATCATGGTGAGAGAACATATCTGACAGCTTCAGCCGACCATTGAGCTCATTTACATATGTATAGTAATCATTGAGTATGCCCTTTGGATCGAGTGTTTGCTCAATGACACTCTGAGCATAGTAATCAGATAATAAAGATGATATATGCCGCAGTTCGTCGGGCGAATATCGGACGCTTACCCAATGCCGTATGTTATGTTCACCATTTTGTGCAGCTGCCACCACAGCCTGTTTTAATGCAAGTATCTGTTCTTGCGAAAACTTAAGCTTTATAAGGTCTTGGAGTATATCGTCAACCCTATCAGACGTGCTTTCTTGCTTTGCGGTTTTGGCATTGTCAAGAGCTTCGTTTTTGCGGTCAATGGCGATAACTTCTTTTTCAATTTCAAACAGAGTGTCTTTGGCAGCGTGCTGAACAGCTCTGCTGAAAAGAATCATATCTCTTGCATTTTTGATAAGGTCAAGAGCGCTTACATCAACATCGGCGTGCAGATCTATTTTACCTGAAAGATTACATCTTTGAGAAACAACGAACTGCACCACAGAATCCAGTGAATGGCGGTATATCTCAGCCTGTTTTGTGTCAAGTCCCATTTGAGATATTGCATTTTGTACTGACTCAGCTATAGGCGCAGAATTAAGACTGTTTGCTGTCATTGCTTCGATACATTCTTTGATCGATCCTGCGCTTATATTGTATCGGTTATTAAGCGTATTGAGTAGCTCAGTTGTATTGCGGTCAGTAAGTGTCCACATCTCAGGCAACTCTTTGCCGCCTGTCTGAGTGACGTCATATAAATATCTGCAAGTGTGATTTTTGCCAAAAACAGCAACGCCGTGAGAACCACGTCTTACATATCGCCCCAGTCGTCCCCATTTCTTATACTCAGCGATCTTTGTTGCATTCCTATCCTGCTGGAATACTAACACAGCGTCTGAATACGGCTGCTTATACATTTTTGCAGAAAATTTGAGATAATCAATGTATTCCTGCTTATTGTTCCTCAGCTGCTCATTGATTTCAAACCATGCTTGTTTTACGGCTTCATACTTATCGTGCTTATCCATTTAAGTTTCCCCTCTTTTATTTTTCAAGAATATTTAAGAGCCGCTCCAAAAGCGCTTTATTCTTGCCTGTATCTGTCATATCCATGATGTTGAGCGCATATCTTACGCCCTCAACAAATCCTAGATCGTGAGCGTCATCAATTACATTCGCTTGTAGTTCACATTCTTCCTCTTGCAATTGAATCAATCTCTCACGCCGCTCTTTGTAGGTTTTCACCCAATGGGTCTGAGCATTGTCTGTTTCATAATCATTTTGAAAGTTTATCATGATCTCTTCCAAAACATCGAATTTGCTTTTCTTTGGCATTTCAGTATTCATGTTGTTTCTCCTTTCGTATAAAAAAAGAGCGTATGAATTTCTTCACACGCTCGGGCTTACGATTTTAAGTTGTGTCACTGTGACACACTTATGCATAACAAAAAACTAATAGTCCTAGTGCTGAAACAACACAGCTAGTTAAGTATGTATTGTGCAACATTTCAGTATAGTTAAAACAGCTATCACCATTTACGGACAGCTTATGAAAGTATTTTTTTATGTACTTTATATTTGCAATTATTATTAGTGCTTTTATCAAAAACCAAATGACATATATTTTTATACGCATTTCTTGGTTAGTTTCAAATAGTATTTGAATGCTTGTAATAACACCTGCAAATCCGAATAACAAAAATATCAATAGTCTGAAATTAATAAATTCATGATTTTGTTTCATAGATACCTCTGTCTGCATTTTAGAAAGCGGTATCACTATCAGATAAGTCAAGCTCTCTGCAACTGTTATCATCAAATATAATTCTTCCGTCAGCGTCATACTCAACAAAACTACTTTTTTCCTCATAGTCCCCTATCAATACCATGGCTGTTTGTAGCCCTGTAAAAGTCACTGAGCTTGTGTATATCTCATGAATTATCTCTTTAAGCGTTTGCTCCTGCGTCATACCAAAACGTTTTGCAATGCACTCAAGCTCCTCACTGTATGATAAGCCGTCTTTGATTATTTCAATTTCTTTTTGCATTTTTCTCACTCCTTTGAAATTAATAATCATTGAGATAAAAAGAGCGTATGAAATTCTTCACACGCTCAGGTTTACGATTATTATTGTTGTGTGCCATTTATAACTTCGGTGAACTTATATGTTCCAACAGGAAGTCCTTTTATATTGATTACTCCACATTTATCAGCAGAAATATGCGGAAACTCCACAACTTTTCCGTCAGAAGTTATTCCCTTCAGGTTATACATCTGTGGTCTATCGTTATTCCTTTTATGTAGTTTTGCAAGCTTTGAGAAGAAATGTTTTTTGAGTTTTTTCATTGCTTTTACTCCCATTCTATAGTTTTTATTGAATACCCATATTTGCTTAGATACTCCAAACACGCCACATAAGGATTAAGAAAAATATCTTGTGGCAATGCTTTTTCATCAATAGTGATTTTATTTATTTCCTGTATCACATCATTGAATATCGATTTTAAATTTTTTTTATAGGAAACGATAGCTGCTGTCTTAAACCACAAAAATGTGTTTTCATTTATTAAAAGACCAATTTCTATGCTATTGCCATTTTTTGAATAACAGTTTCTTCGTATTCCGAATACCCTTTGATTACTTTTGGGTCTGTAAAAAATAATCAGGCTTTCTTCATTTGTTTCGGCATACACGGCATGAAATCCATTCTGCTTGAAGTGTTTCTTTAATTCACAAAATAGCTGTTCAAAGTAATTTAATTTTCTTGGCTTAAAAACGCCTATTGTTCTTATGATATCATATGAACTGCAGTTTCTTTCCCATGTTTCTAAATCATCAAGAACAAGTTCCGCCTGTTCCGCTGATACCGCAAAATCTTTTGGGTACATAGTCAGAAGCATATTAGTAAGCTCACTTGTGCTAAAGCCAACGCCTTCGTTCGCATATTCCTCAAAAAAGAGTCCCATAACATATGTTAGCAAGTATGGTAAACTTACAATATCGTATGAAGTTTTGAGAACAGTTTTTGCCTTGTCACCATTTCTTGAAATGATAAACCTTAATTGCCTATAATTTGACAAAAATCTCATCCTTTCTTAGCATTAAATCGACCGATAGTGCGTAACATCTTCTGTGATTTTTCTCCTGAAAAATGATTCTTTATTCTGTCAATATCGGAGTACATATATCCATCACTTTCACAATAGCCGCCCTCATCGATAAGGTCATAGTATGTATAAGGCGTATCAGGGTTAGTGTTGAGGTCAAGAGCTGTAATATGTTCTTTCCTGACACTAAAGCCATACATGGTTACAAGTTTGTCTACGATATCATCAACGGACGCTGCATTATAAAAGTAGATAACGTATCCGACAAGAAGCAGCATATCTTCGCCCTTTATTTCATTACTGCAAATCAGAGTTCCTGTTTTGTTATCGTCTGCTATAAAGTATCTATACTCATTCATTTTTAGCTCCATAATCTTTTTCCTTTGTCACGACTATGACATTAGACATAGGGTCAACAACTATCAGCTTTTTGCTTTCATTGCATAAACGCTTTGGCTCAATACAAAGGCAGCGTCCCATACCGTTGTAGCGATCTTGACGGCGTTTTCTGCAAGACCTATTGATCCTGATCTTCATCAAGCATTACCTCCCCAGCCCCTGCCCTGTTGCAGGGGCTTTTTTCATGTATAGATAAATTGATCCCCTTTAGCTGTCTTTTTTCAGACAGCATCAATTATCTTTCTTTTTTCTGCTGAACATAAAAAATGCAGTGCCTGCGAGAATTATCGCAATGCTGCCAAGTGCTGTTCTGCCGTCTGTGTCGCTGTCTGTTACACCTGTGTTAGGTGTATGTGCCTATTATTGCAACTTAGCATATTTTGTGATATAATTCTAATGTAGCTATTTTTTATGCTTGTGTTTGTAAATTATCAAATGGATAAAATTATATATATTAAATGCAGCCCAAAGATAGTATAATATTTTCATTTCATTTACCTCGAGGTGTATTTTATGATAAAAAATGTTATGTTTATCATAAGTTTTGTTACAAGTAGTGTGTGTTTTATAGATTTAATTAGGAACAAAAAGCAATATCGTTCACTTGCGTATCTAATATTGATAGTTCTTATTTTCACATTTATTAGACCAATACTCGTCCTATTTTATAATTACAATTATTATATCAGAGTAGCCGCAATAGTATTTCAAATTATTATTGCTCTGAGTTGCTGCTGCGTTGATTATAACATTATTTACGAAAACGGACATAGGTTATATGTCGAAAAATGGTATAAGATATTGATATATGCTCTTTTGACTATAGTAGCCAATGTTGTAGGTGTAGCCTGTTGCTATAATCCATTTAAAGATGCAGATCTAATAATAAACTGTGAAAGCTTTGAATACATAAATGCAAGATTTGTAAATGCATTAAGCACTATGACTACCGATAGATCATTGTATGGTTTTCTTAAACAAAATTTATTAATTGTATTTATTTATGCATACTACATAATTTCTCTCTTGCTAATATACATTAGTTCAATATATTTTTTGAAGTTTGTGCATAAAAGTGACATAAAACATCTTTGTATATCTGCAGTATTACCTGTAGTGTCATCCTTTTTATCTAAAATGTTTTATCCTATTTTGGATATTACTCTTTATATTTTTCATGAATTTAATTTGCCTTCGCCAAGCATATAGAGGATCACCAGTCCATAATTCCCAAATCACCCACCATGACGCAAATGACATTGTATAGTCGAGAACTAAATCAGAAATACTCATAGTCTTTACCTCCCCAGCCCCTGCCCAGTTGCAGGGGCTTTTTTCTATTTAAACTGCTTGTGCTTTGAAAATAAATATGTTATACTATTATTAAATGATATCCATTTTCTTTTAAATATGCGGCGATGACATCTTCTTGATTTTCAAAAAACAACTGCAATGAATTGTCTATCCAATAAGTATCCGTGTCGGGGTCATAAAAGATTGTAAACCTGTAGTCCTCAGCTGCCTTATCTACGCCTTTCATTTTCGCTATCATTTTATCAAAATTGTTATCGCAGCCGTCATAAAATGAAACACCGAGCTTTTCATCATCGCCTCTTTCAAGGCAACCAAGGTCAAACCACTTAGAGTCATCACTTTTATGTATGACGTATATCTTTGTGCTTTTATAATTTGGATAAAATAACAGCAGTTGTTCATGCTCATTAGCCGCATGATATGTCAAGTAGCTCTTACTTTTATAGTGATTTTCCAATCTTTTAAATATGCTCATTCTTTTACTTCTCTAATTATAATTTCTTTTAAGGTGTATTTTCCTGTTAAAACTCTTAAACACATCAATATTTGTGAAATGAAAAATACAACGAATAGAAGTACTATTAATACATTGTTTTTTTGAGATATAGACCATCCGTTTTCAGCAAGAAAGCATAATGTTGCAGCTGTGATAATACTTTGAACAAGAATATTCAACTCATCTATTAAAATGGACTTTACCGCATATAAAATTTTTTCCTTTTTGCTAGGATACCTGATTTTAAAAGTTACATCATGGAGTTCATTTTCATTATTCATATTACTACCTCCCAGCGCCTGCCCCGTTGCAGGCGCTTTCTTCATGTATAGATAAATTGATCCCCTTTACTGCCTTTTTCAGACAGTATAAATTATCTTTCTTTTCGCTTTCGGCTGAACATCAGGACCGCAGCTCCTGCGAGAATGATAGCCACGCTGCACA